>Ga0307516_10003678_pt1 | contig 19496 bp, 32 predicted proteins | sample 19_EM_MG_FD_203310 | JGI IMG/M metagenome (GOLD analysis project Ga0307516, IMG submission 203310) | Populus trichocarpa ectomycorrhiza microbial communities from riparian zone in the Pacific Northwest, United States - 19_EM | ecosystem: Host-associated > Plants > Roots > Unclassified | place...
CGAAAGACCGATGCCGCACGTTAAACGTTCTCCTTTCAGCTTTTTTTTTATACTCTCCTCATGCAACCCTCGAATCTGCATCCTGGCGCCCGTTGCTTGCTTTGTGGCCTGGCTGACACGGGGACGCGGAACCTCGCGTTTTTGCGATGGGCACCCTGACCGCGTGCGACCATCCTAATGAGTAATAACCCCCCTGATCCTGAGCCACTCCCAGAGCCCCTCTCGTCCGTGCCCAACCCACGCCTCCCTCGTATTTAAGTTGAGGCAAAGGCACGGTCACCTGTCATCTTGTCCGCCCGTCTCTTTTTTGTTTCCCTCCCAGAACCTCATCGTTCTCGAGCCTTACCGCCCGAACCTCCCGACCCTTGTTCTCCTTGGTAGATCCGGAACACACTGAAACAACAACCCTCTACCCCAAACCCCTTCTCTCTCTCTCTCAAACATAACCCAAATGGATCTTCGCTCTCAATCTCGTTTCCCCACCTCTTTGGGCCACTACCACTCTCGAAGAGAAGCGTCGGTTTCGCCCACCAACTCATCTGTCTGGAGTATGCCTGTTACGCCGATCGACAGCCCGACCGCATACCGCGTTCAAACCTACGACCCGTACCCATCTTCTTTATCAGACGCTAGGTATCTGCCGTGTCCCACCCTCCCGACACCCTACCCCTGCTACCCCAAATCCAACGTTACCCTCCCGCCTTTCTCAACTCTCCTCCCAAAAGATGATATGCCGTCGCACTCATTCCAACGGGCGCCGAACCACCACATTAGGCTCCCTACCCCGGGTGCTCCCGTCTTTCATCAAAGAGATTTCGCCGGCAGGACGTCGCCGTCGCCACTGAGGAGGCCTCCCAGCGCGCTCTCGTCAGACCTGCCTTTTGCGAAGAGACGGAGAGCGGACCCGGAGTCTGATCAGTATTTGGCCAGGTTGGAGGGGAATAAGGCAAAGTGTATGTTCCTGCTGGAACACGATTCCGACGCAGGAGGGGAGACTGGCGTCTGTGCCTACGAGGCCAGGAGCGATATGGTCCGTAGGCATATACGCGCAGTTCACCTGAAACTCAAGTGAATTCCTCCACCTCGCCTCGCCGTCCATGGCTCCCCGCGCTTACCCATAAATTGTTTCACTTTCCAGAAACAACGTATGTAGATTCTGCAAGAGAGGATTCGCGAGTAAGGGGACGCTGGAGACGCACGAAACCCTCCAGTATGTGCGGTTCCATCTGATCTCTGACTCAGAATTGACCGTTCATCGCGGGGTTTCCCATCTTATCCCACAGTACCGGAGAACAGCCTCACAAGTGCCCAGACTGTGGTAAAGCTTTCAACGACCCCTCGAAACGTCACAACCATCGGGTCAGCATGCATGGATATGTTCCAAAAAAGATCAGGCCGTCCGACCATCCCGCGAGGTTATCCAGACGCAAGGCCGCCCGGGACACTTGGGACCAATCCCCTGCTCCCTTCTCTCCCTGAGACCGGCGCGGCCCCTTGTAAAACTAGTCCCATCCCGGACGGACGATAAATTCTTGCCATATATACCAACTCTTTCGTCCTTTCGTTTCCGTTTCTCTTATGTATCCCTAAGTATCGTTCAATGCGCCTCTCTCACTACCTCTCTAGTTTGTGACGCTAACAAGGTCGTTAGTTGTATCCCTCCTAATCGTGGTTCCGTCTCACGTAATATATCGTCAACTTCTCTATCCAGTTCCATCGAGGGTAGATCTCTCCGCCCGGGTTTGTCGCTCCCTTAGGATCAGCGACAGTCCCTCATTTGTGGTAAGAAGGCTTCTCTTGGAGGAGTTTTGTTGGAGGTCACCCAAAACTATGGGGCTCAATCCCGAGTGGCGGCGAGACCGCATGCCAACACCGCCCCGCCCGGCGTATCCGGTTTCGGAATACATCGGGGGAGGATCTAGGTTCACACACCAAGTCAAAGGGTTGTCGTTTGTGGTTCCTGTTTTGATCATGTGTACGTACAACAGATATGGAAGATTAGAGAGCAAGTGTTTCTACGGCGGGAAGACAAGACGCCCTCATGTGTCGAAGCGGGCCGCCATAAGACGAATCCTGAACGAGTTTGTGCCGCGGGTATCTTATACGCAGTGTGGGGTGGGAAGGGGGAAGGACGTGAAGGAAAATCGTCGAAACTGAAGGTCGTGAAAGTTGATACCTGCTGCGCAAATCGAACGATTCTATTATGGGGAGTGCTAAGTGAGGTAAGGGCAAAAGTCCAATGGTCTAAGCAGTTGGACGGGATGGGTGACGGGCCAGGACTGCACCGGTGTGGGCGGCCTGGATGCTGGTGAATCGTTGTAACTCCTCTGGCTTGACGGAAATCTTTCCACCAAAGCCAACCTTGCGGGCAGCCCTCTTGATAAAGGACACACGGTTGGAGTACAGTGACTCGTGGATCGAGGCAGCACGGGAGGCGGTCTTGACCAAGGGAACACCGGTAGTTCCGCGGGCGGCCTCGGCAGCTGTACGACGCTCGCGGCGCTCGCGGAGGTACTTGATCACGGTAGCCTTCATGGCAAACTTCACGAGATCGAGAGGGAGGAACCAAATGATGTTCTAATGAAATGATCAATACCACATAGGCGAACGGGTGGGAAAGGTGACATACCCAGACCCAAACAATTCCGATCCAACCACCGGAAATGGCGCGAATCTTGGTGAATCCCCAGTCTCCATAAGCGGCGATGATGGAAGAGACAAGCTGGGCAACGCAGAAGGCGATGAACAAGGCGGCAGAGGGACGTTCCATGAAGAAGAATCCATGCGAACGAGTAACGAAGATGAGGGCCTGGGAGATGATCGCGACTTGGAGATAGATGATCATATGGAGCATACGATCGTTGGCGGGTTCGATACCCTGCTTGTTCTCGAGGCTGACGCCGAATTTATGCTGGAAGAAGTTGGTCTCCAAGATGATAATCACAAGGGCGATGGTGGACAGGGTGAGGTACAAGCCGTAAGCAACGGCGTAAGCAAAGATCTCAGTGAGGTCCCAACTATCTGGAGTCATTGATGGCAAGACACGGTCGACGGAAAGGGTCATGATAGTTCCATCGTTGAGGAGAGCAATGACCAAAACCATGAAGGGGGGGAAATTGAATTTGTAGGCAAAAGCAAGGACGGCGAAGCAGACGACGATACGGATGGTGACAGCGCACGCGTAGACCGAGTAGTTCCTCATACGTTGGAAGATGATACGGGAACCACGGATTGCGTGAACGATGGTGGAGAGACCGGGTTCAGTCAAGACGATATCGGCAGCACCGCGGGCAGCGTCGGTGGCACCCTCGACGGCGATGCCGACGTTGGCACGGGACAGGGCGGGGGCATCGTTGGCACCGTCACCGGTCATGGCGCAAAGGTGACCGAGACCCTGGAGACGCTTGACGATCTCGTACTTGTGTTCGGGGAAGACGCCGGCGAAACCGTCGGCATCCAAGATCATCTCGTCGAGGGAGGCGTGCTTGCTGCCAGGGGCGGGTCCGTCCTTCAAGACCTTGGCGGGATACATGTGGTCGCCCAAACCGAGACGACGTCCGGTTTCCTTCGCGATGGCGAGCTGATCACCAGTGACCATCTTGACCTTGACACCGAGAGCCATAGCGTCGTCGATGGTCTGCTTGGTATCTTCACGGGGAGGGTCAAAGATGGGGAGGAGACCGATGAGTTCGAAACCGTTGCCCTCAGCCTCGTGATCATCACCCTCGACTTCCTCGAAAGCAACAGCCAAGGCACGGAGACCACGCATAGCGAATTCCTCAACGTCGGCCTCAAGCCTGTTCTCAATATCGTCGGTCTTGTTGCGGGTGCAGATCTCGACGATGATGCCGGTCATACCCTTGGTGACGCGCTTGAGCTTGCCGGTAGATTCCTCACGGTAAGTACACTCGGTACGCTTGTCAACGGGGTTGAACGGCTTGAAGTCGAGGACCTTGATGCCGGCGTGGGCCTTGGAAGGCTCGGGGACGGAACCAACGACACAAGTGTCGATGGCGTCCTGGTTTTCCAGACGGCAAGCGTAAGCAGCCAACTTGACGACATCGTCGACGGAGAAGGGACCATAAGTCCTGATGGTTTCGCGATCAATGGTGAGCTTGTTGGTAGTGAGGGTACCAGTCTTGTCTGAGCACAGGATTGTGACGGCAGCCAACTCCTCAATGGCGGTGATACGGGTGACAATGGCCTTGTACTTGGCGAGTTGCTGAGCACCGACGGCGAGGGTGACTGACAAGACGGTAGGCATAGCGATGGGGATACCACCGATCAAGAGGACGAGGATGTTGTCGAGACCGTCACGGTACGAGTAGTGGTAGGCGGGGTAGAGGACGAGGATCTCGAGAAGGACGAAGATACCGATGGTCACGAGACAGAATGAGCCGATCTGGGCGAGAATCTTCTGCAAGTGCCCGGTGGTGTCGTCGTCCTGGCCAACCAAAGAGGCGGCGCGTCCAAAGAAGGTGTTGGCACCGGTCGAGATGACGACACCCTCGGCTTCACCCTGCTTACAGGTCGAACCTCTGAGAAAACACAAGAGATGAGTGAAACCGGCGGTGCCAAGGGGAAGACAAGAAAAAGACGCACGAGAAGCACTGATCGCCAACCTTCTTGTTTTGCGGGAGGGATTCACCAGTCAAGGCGGCTTGATCGATAGAAACGTTGATGGCCTCGGTGAGACGAGAATCGGCGGGGACGATGTCTCCGATTTTGAATGAGATCATATCTCCGGGCACCAAGTCCGCCGATTCGATTTCGCGCCAAGTGCCCGAGCGTTTGACCTTGGCCTTGGGTGCGAGCGAATCCATGAGGGCCTTGACCGCGTTCCCCGCATTCCGTTCTTCGTAGAATCCAATAGCAGAGTTTGCCAAGAGGAGCAAGACGATACCAACGAAATCTTCCCAATCAGGCGGACGCCCTCCTCCGTTCGAGAGGGCAATGGCAACGAGCGCAGCAGCTTCCATGACCCACGACAGTGGGTTCCACATGAAACTCAGAAACTGACACCCGAACCGCGTGAGCCAAGCCAGAAGGGATGGTTGAATGAATGGCAAACCTGGAGGAATGCGTTCTGCTCCTCGGACTCGAGCTTGTTGGGTCCGAAAATTTCAAGACGGCGCGCAGCTTCCTCGTCGGTAAGGCCTTCCTCCGTGCACTCAAGAAGCTTGAACACATCCTCAATCACAATCGTCTCCAGGTCGACCTTCTCCTTGTCGTAGAGGTCCTCAGCCTTGAGCTCGATCTGCGGGGAGGACGAAAGGGTCAATCTTTGTCACACGTAAAACGTGTTGTTGGCTCGGGAATCACCTTGGACATGTCGACATTGATCTCTGCAAGCGAGGGATGTGATGAGCGCCTGTTTGGAGCACATGATAGCAAGATACACACGAGTTGGTTTTTCTTCCTCATGTCCGAAATCCTTGTACTCCCTCTTCTTCTTTGGTGCAGCCTTCTCGGTGGTCTGAACTTCTTCGACGCCGTCTCCTTGGGTGGAGCCGGCCTCTTTCTTTTCTGCGTCCGACATTTTGCGGTCCGGAGTGGGGGGTTTGTGGGGGAGAAGAGGGAAAGGCCCTTTTGACAGCCGAGGGGAAGCCGACAAGGAAGAGAAGAGCTCAGATGGGAGGAGGAGGGATGAGACTGGAGGTGGTAGAAGAGAGAGAGGGAGACCAGAACAACCGGGGCGAAATCCTCAACCCTTTTTATTCCTTCGCGTTTCGGATGGGAGTGATCAGGGGGACCAAACAAGGACAAACAGAACGACGGAGCGGGTCGTTGAGCTCTGGCTCTGTCCTTCTGATTGGGGTCGGATCCTTCGTACCGACCTTCGGTTGGATTGCGGCCGTAACGAGAACGGGAATGACCATCTGGGCTAATGGCCGTTGTATCAGAGCCCGTGGCCGTAATCGCTCTGTCCGTAATCCTATTGACCCTATCCCGAGGCCTGTGTCTGTCCGGGCTCGTTCATCGCCGAACGCCTGCCGTTGGACACTTATCCACTAGCCGGACCCTGTAGCGGCGTTGTTCTATTCATATCTAGCCAGTAGCCAAATTGCAGGTTAGGAACAACTCGGAGCGGTCACTCACTCTCACACCAGTCGCGCTCCAACGGCATCCTGATGATCGAGATCGCCAGCCCGTCTGCCCAGCTGTCCGTCTGCGCCCGGCCATAAATAAGCAGGACAGAGGGCCGGGCCCGACATAGAACACTTCATTCTATCGTACCGTAACATACTCCCAGCACCCAATCGGATCCACCACAGCGCACCACCATCACTCATCATCCTCGTCCCCGTCCAGCATTCCACCGACTTCTTCCTCCTCCTCATCCGATTCGTCCATGATGGAATCTTCCACGTTCAATGCACTTCTTCCTCCGCCGTCATCGGGATCGTCCTCCCTCTTGACCGGGTTCCGGTACCTCGTGCTGTTCATCACTTCCCGTTAGACACCCCATCCTTGCGTGCTCTTCGGCCTTTCAAACTCACCTTCCCTTCGCCTTTGCGGCAGGTGTGGCCTCGCCAACGTCGTCATCGTCATCGGATGATATCTCAATCACCGCCCGGTGTTTCTGCGCCCTACAAATCACGCGATTAGATGAATCACGATCGACTCCGTCAAATCCAATTTCCAAGGCAAAAGTCGAAATCAAAGTTACAAGCGACTCACGCTGCCCTCGCCGGCACCAACCGTGTTGGAGCGACATTCGTCTTTCGGACGGGTGTCTTGTCATAATCCACCTCGTCCCCGGAGCCTTCATTCGAGTTCGACAACCGAGGCTTCCTGTTACCAATGTCAACACCCACATCAGTTTCCACGCCCCGTGATAAAAAATTTGCCCACTTTGATCTCCCCCCCGGCCTACCACGACCGGACTTGGCTGTCGAAACCCGACCAGCATCGGTGTCGTCCCCGCTTCCTCCAGTCGTAGTTGTGGCGATGCTTGCCGAACGCCTCAAAACCTGCCTCAGGCATACACTCCGTTCAGGGACGCATAACGTACCTCTTCTTCCCCTTTGTTGCAGGCGGGGGGATTTCTGGTTCAGGCTCCTCCTCAGGTATGATGTCATCAAGAAACTCGAACAGATCTTTGAGGTATTCCAATTTTCGATAATCTTCCTCGCTGAAGCTCTCGAGTTGCGCGGGATACTTGTTGCTGACCGTCGCGTCGAACTTGGCCAAAGCGTTCTTCGCGGCTGCTTCACGTGGGGGTCGACGCTACGAACGTCCGTCAGAGAGCCCCCTATCACAAACCCACATTCGCCTACCGACTGCACGTTGTAGATCAAGAGTTTCAGCGTCTTGATCTTATTTTCGTCGGCGGCCTCTGGGAGGTGGAGCTTGCTCAAGAGCTGACAAAGAATTTTCTTGCTCTCGCCTAAGGACATAGAAGTGATATCATGGATAAAAACAGCGTGGGGGAAGGTTTGTTTTACGTACGCGCAAGATTGTCATCAAACAAGGCTTTGACAATGTCCGCAGCAAGATCGAGGTGGATACTCTCGTCCTTCTTGCGGCTGGGCACCTCTCTGTTGAAATTGTGAGTAGGTCCTCGAGGGCGTACAATGGCGGCACGTACACAGCCTTTTCTGGGTCCATCCAGTCGACAAGCATCGAAGCGAGTTGGAGTGGGTTGACCATTGTCTGGCCTTCCTCTAGCTCAGAATACATTTCCGTGATCTGGGCAAAGAGGGGCAGGAACAACTGATGAAGGGGTAAACAAACACTCCGTCAAACAGGCGGGGGGTTCGACTTGCCTCTTTCACCTTCCGTTGATTCTCAGCGTTTGAGTAGCAATACACTGGGAAGAAATACGATAGACATTGACGTAGTTCAAGATTGTCGCTCGTCTCTGGGGTGACGTATAACAAGAAGATCGTCTCGAGTGCCTGAATCAGCGTAGGGTTAGCCACCCCACAGCTAGGAACATCTTCGTGGGCGCGTACATCTGTATTCGTGACCATTCCAGAAAGCAGGAGCTTAGCCAATCCGATACAGACGCAAGCATGTACTTCCGCGTTCTCATCAGCTTTCAAGACGCTCAAGAGGTATTCAACGATTTTGTCAGACTGCGGAGGACGATTAGCCCGACCCTCCACCTCGAACCGGAGAGTCAAGTGAACAGACTGACATTGTCACCACTTCCAGCGGAGAGGAAATCTGACTCGTGCACCATGAGCACATCGAAGACGACCTGTAGAAGCCGCAGCTTGAATTGGGTAGGTGCACCGGAGATTTGATTGAGGAACAGCTGTAGTGATCGGGCAGCCATTTTCTGCGATCAAAAGGTGAGAAAACTGGGAGTTCGGCATGGTCCGCCAACAAACCCTTGCAATGAGACAACATAACCCGAGGCAGATCAAACCCTTCTCACGAAGGTACTGCTCTTTGTTGCGGACTGCAGGGACGATCAGTTCGCTCAGAACCCCCTCGAGGGTCGAATTCTCCTCAAAGGTCTGAAAAATATGAACGTTTCAGGATTAGGAATGCAACGGGAAGGATGAGAACATACGCCGTTGACACGTTCAAGCATCCCAATACAGAGTGAAAGACACCGCACGTCCATCGCGTCGCGTCGCGACTGCTCTTCGGCAGTCACGGCCATACCCGATCTCCTCTTGCTAGCACCGGATGAACTTCCGACACTTTGGTTGCCATCCTCCCCCACAATCTGGAATGCGGGCTCTATCAAGTCGCGCTCTGGAGTGGAAAGGGGCCGTTACTTACGACAACCTCGTCGTCAGATTCTTCAGTGTCCCGCAACTCGTGGATAACCTCCACGACAACCATGATCAGATCCCGCTCGCTGTCAGACAACTTCCGCAACACGTCCAAGCACCGGGAAGCCAGTCCTTCTGGAAGGGCTTGATGGGCAATCATCGCCCTCACCAGCTGGAACATCTTCCGGCGTCCGATCTCATCTGCGTAGTCAAGATTTACGGCAAGCTTGAGCAACTCCGTGAGTATGAACTCTTGGCTCATCCTTTCTTCCTCTCGGCGAGCCCGGTCTTCTTCCCGTTCCTCAAGACGGGTTGGCCGTTCATCTATCTCACCTTGGACCAGGACCATTAGGTCATTGTATCGTTGCTGGATACGGAAAGCCATGGCGGTTACGACGGGCAACGTAGCTTCCAACCGCGCGTCGTTCTTTGCTGCCACGCATTGGTCGACAAAGACACGAGCCAAAAAGGTCTTCTCTGGTGTTAGGTTCTCCCAAAAGGCGTCTCCAAATTCTAGGTTGTCGAAGACCTCATTACATGTTTTGAACACGCTCATGAGAGCCTCCTCGGGGATAGTGACCTCTTGGAGGTCGAACAGCGTGAGGAACGATAGCATAGTTTGTTCGAGTGCCTGGGCGGGGGTTTCGGTCTTCACAACCTGGTCGGGGTTGCGCATGACATCAACCCAGGTACCAACAAGGTTTGCCGCGGCTGCTCGAACCGTTGGCTCTCGGTCGCCCAAGCCGTGCTTGATTACCATCTCCCTGTGTTCAATAGATAGGAAACGGGGATGTGCATGCCCCACTGTCTTGTCGTCTTCTCCCTCCCCTATACCGCAGTTCCGTTCTAAAACGGTCGAATAGGTATGTTTCCGAACTCCACTGTCGAGATCGCGGGTTCGAGTGAGGAGGTGGGGTATCGTGTCAGCGGTGACATGGATGTTGACTAGGGCTGCGCGGCGGACTTCGGGGGAGGTATCATACTTGAGGGCGTCGACGAGGGCTTCCAGAATCGGTGTTTCGCCCTCAGCGGCATCATCAGGTTCCTCCGTGGGGAGTAGTTTAGCGAGGGATGCAGCAGATATAGCTCGGATTTGAGGCTCTTTGTCGTGGAGTCGACCCAGCAACGCCTCCCGTAATTCTTGGTATAAGTCCTCACTATAGGTGGTCAATACTTGTAACAGGAACATCGAGGCAATAGACACACTCCATGGAGCCGACATGGGGCAACATTTCACCAACGATTTGGATAGCGCGGTAGCGAATGGTTTTGTCCTTGGCTACAAAAGCTTGGATGAGATGACGGAACACTCTCGCCATGAAGCGGTCTGCAATGGTGTCTTCATCTTCGTCCCTGCCTTCTCTCTTTCCCTCCTCGTCGGCTGTTGGTCTGTGCGATTAGTTGGCGTGTGGGTGTGAGTTAAGTAAGGATGCACTCTTATCAACCATGACTTTGATATAAGCGCCTAGGAACTTGGCGATGCGATCCGCGACACCTTGCCCCTTCTTGACGAGCAATACGCGACTCATCATGTCGCAGATGGTTTCCTCAAAGAACCGTTCTCCGACAAGTTTCTCCCCATTGCCATTGCTGGATGATTGTCTGAGTTCTGAGGCTGTGAGATGGAGTTTGTAAAGTGCCACGCAGTTCTTCTGGTGGTTAGCGATAGACGATTGTGCTTGGTCAAAGATCTTTGGTAGTGTTGTCTCGACGGTATCCCTGAGGGAGGTGGCCGGGGCGGGCATGTTGGAGATAGTTGAGGATGGTCCTATTCGCTTCCGGACGCGACGCGTCGTGGGATTTCTGATCGGATGATGGTCACGTGCGGTGGCCCACTATGTCCACCGATGCAACGAGGTTCAGGGCGGGCAGCAGCAAGTTCCCTATCTGCAGCCATCTGTTCGACCCCCCCAGATGCCCCGCTCTGCAAACAGAGAAATCCCCTATTTATCCCACCTTGGAACTCACCATGGACAAGTGACCAAGGTCACACCAGAGTCCCCCGCCAGGGTTCGCAAGCCGAGTACCGGAAGATCCGGCAGGAATCCTTGCGTCTATGACCCCCCCTCTCCTAGAGGTCGCAGGGGTACAACGCAGGTTCCGCGGCCGAGCGTGCACGCACAACTTGATGGTGAGCTCTATGCGTTTCACAAGACGACACTGTCCGGTCCATTAACGTCCCTTGTGTTTCGTTGTAGTCGACATGCCCATCCCCGACTTCCCTCCCCCGTCGTTCCAGGAGGCAATAACGTCTCCTGTTTACAGCATGCAAGAGATTGCGATGTCGGATGCCTCGTTTTCGTCGTTCCATTCCATCCAAAGGTCGCCATCCGTTGACTCATATCCGACCACCTCTGCGTCATCCCCCACTTCACAATACGAAGATGCGTACGACGTGGATGTCGCAGATATCAGCCACCCCCTTCCGAGGTCCTCCACCTCCGACACAAGCAGCAATGTCGGATACTCGCCGGCGGAGTGGGAGGTTGAACGCCAACTGGGTATTCCCCTCGAGGAACGAGTTCGACGCGAGCGAGAGAGGAGAGAACAAGCCGAGACCACCCAACTCGGCGTCGCCTCTCCTATTCCCACCCCCTCTTGTACTCATTGCGGAGGCTCGTCCAAACCGCCGACCGACGACCGACGAACTCGGCCAGCCGAGACGGTCCCTCGACGCCGAGGGTTTTTACGACACAGGCACTCCCAGTCCCTTTCTTCTGCCTCTGTCCCTTCTACCCCAATCCGGAGTCGGCCACGCACCTCCCTCAAGTCCACATCCAGCTCAAGGAGAAAGTCAAGGAGCATGTCCCCCGGTCCTCCTTTGATAACTCCGATGTCCACATCTAACTCCTTGAGCCTCATGAGTCGCAAATTATTTGCTCACTCTAACAAGGGCAAGGACAGGTCCACAAAGGATGAACCCCTGGAATCGTGGGAGGTGTTGGAGCCCGGCTCCCTGCCCGCCCCCGTTCTTGAGCCAGAATCCCCCCAGCCACCTGCATCCCGCGTCCGGAGGACCTTGTCAAGGATGAGCCTCTCCGCCCTGGCGGCCATCAATACCCAGACAGAAGCTGGGGGAAATGGATTGATTGAACCTTACTCTTTCGAGCCCTCCTTCCCCTCAGCCATGACCGAGAAATCTAGACTCAAGCAATTAGATCCCCCAGCATCGACGGACAATATGCCCCCATCTCTTCAGCGCGACGATCCGCCCACCCCTTCGCCTACACCACCACCAGTCAGGGCCGGCTCCCTGCATATGACAAACTTATTCCTTCCATTATCTGATGACCCTCCCCCTACTCCCACTATGAATATGACGACACCCAACCCTAACATAATCCCCATGCGTCCTGCTGGTCTGATCGATTCCCGGCAGACCCAAACCCCTCCCTTGATTTCTCCCATCGCGATGCGCCTGGGTGCGCGTCAACGCGTGAAGAGTATGAGTGTTCGTGCGGGCCCTCCATCTTCCATTATATTCCCCAAGGTAGATCCACGGGGAACCCCGAACTCGAAACTTCGAAAGCACGCAACTGCAACGATCGATCCTTCCTCTCCACTCGCCGTCCTTAACGCGTTCCCTGATGTTCCACCGATCAAGACCCACTTCGAGAAACCAACACAGGATCGTGGCTCTCGCTTCTCTCTTTCTACGATACGACCTCCACCATCTCCTCCAGCTCCTCCTTTGGAACTCCTCACCCCAACTAGGCACCACTATCCAGGGCGTCCACTCCCCACTCCCCCCGCAGGGGTTCCGCCATCTCCTTCTGCGTATGAATCCCTACTTCTTCCGCGATCCGCGACGGCCACCCGTTCTGTCTTCACTTTGAACGTTTCAAACTGGGCGAGTAGCACAATGATGACCGAAAGGAGCACCGCCACAGCTTCCAGCTTGAGTTACCTTTCCGATCGTCCATCCAGTCCCATCTCGATTGCATCTGGATCATCGATCGCCGAGGTAATCAACGAGGCAGATGGCGAGAATCTGGGTCGTGAGGTGGCAGATCTGGACCTCCTGATTTCTCGGATCGATTTGAACGACGGAGGTACCTATCAGGTAAGCCCAATCCAATGTCACAAGCCTCAACTCCCCATATAAACTCTTGTATAGAACCTATCCACGGTTTCTGAAGCGATTGGAGAGACCGAAAGACCCGGTACGGCAAGACCGCACGACCGCCTCGAGGATTCTGTCGGGATCCCGGTTGTCGGCCAGATCGAGGTTCAGAGGCGCAGGAAGCTCAAAGACGGGACGGTGAAACTTAAGCTCCAGCTGATGGGAGCGTCGGTGAATAACTGCGGTATCTGCTTGATGCAGTTCAAGGATAAGGAGATGGGGGCTTTGACTCCGAAATGCCAACACCCGTGAGTGGATTCCCCCTGTCAAAAAAATACGACCTGACTTCGTCGAAAGCTATCACGAGAAGTGCCTCAAGATGTGGTTGCAGCGCAACCCCACCTGCCCATCGTGCAGGTCTCCTCTCAAACAATTGTAGCTTTCGTTTATGCCACCTCGTCCCTTTCAAGACTTTTGTATGACTTTCTTGGTGTCGCTTCCTCTGCCACCATCCGTCGCGCAGGTTTCGCACCGGCGGCCAGATCTAAGACGTTTGTTGATGTATCCTTCGTAGTTTTTACAATGTATGCTCTCCCTAGCAGGCTAGGCAAACTACCCTGACGGCTACAGTTCATCTCTAACCCTTTCACCCTCCATGGATTCCTTTTCCCCCACCTCCTCGGGCGGTGTTTCGAGGGTACCAGCAGCTGCACTCGCAAGAATGTTGGAGTCGGCTGCTGCGATGTCAGATTGTAGACGCCCTTCCCTTGACAGCCGTTGTGCGAACTTCGCTATCTCGCTGTCGTATTCCTCCCATTCCGGGATCTGGCGAGCTCGAGCGAGCTTGGGCTCCTTCTGTGAACATCAAAACGTGATGGTTAGTTCATGTATCACATTCGGTGCCGTCACAGTACGTACCGTCAATGGATTTTGGCACAAGTCGATGGTTTTGGCGCGTTCTAAGCGATCTTTACTGCCTGGAAAAATTGTGGGCTGAGCCACTTTAATCGGAACGTGCAAGCTTTCAACGCTTACACCACGTTTCACACTAACGGGCAAGTTCGGGTGAGCGAGTTGAATAAAGGGGATTCCAGGCGACGCTTACCCAAAGCCAGTCCTCCGGAAGCGAAAATATAGGGACCTCACGCTGCAAGTTGTTGGGTAGATCTTGATCGAGGTTTGCCAGTGAGTGGGGATCTGCAGAAAGTTGTTGATAATGACCACGCAGCATATCGCCTGCGGCCATCTGATAGCCAGGGTGGTCAAGCCTCGGTTAGCATTCGATCGGACCGCGGACATCACCCACCTGACGGAACCGAACCAAGTCCACGACGTAAAGCGCACTGCTGACGGGTCAGAAGGGGTATCACGGAGCATCAGGGGATCTTTACCGACCTGATGTGATACGACAAACCCTGGAGGAACTGAGCCCAATATCCAGTTTTCCAGAAGCGGAAGCCCTCCATTTCGAAATTGTCATCGCCCATCGGCGTGTAGCCATATGGTGCACCCTGCAAATCAAGATCAACCAACTCCTTCAAGTCCGCGCGGACGATTTGATCCGCGTCAACGAAGATGACTTTCTTCAGGTCCATAGGGAACAGCACATCGAGGAACAAGATCTTGTACGCCCAGATAATCCGCTGTTTCTCCTTCTGGGCGCGCAGCCACGAGGGCCACTTGTAAGTGACAAGCTCGTATTGGAAGCCGTACTCTTGAGCAAAGTGGGGGATAAATTCCTGATAACCGATCACTTTCCTGTCCCTAAAATCACCGCAAATAATTAACACTCACAAGGAACGACGGGGACAAGAAGTTTTCAATAAACCAGAACTTGACCGTGCTGTTGGTATTCCGAAGGACACTCAGAATCATGATCGAGGCGAATCGCTGGCAGCCCTTCAGCGCGAAATCCACCCAAATACACCTCCAGAACCTACCTCATAGAGCAAGCCAGAGGCAACGGTGAAGATGTTGATATCGGCCTGGGGCTTGATGCTAAGTACATCTTTCGACCCACCCCCCGCCAAGGAGCTGAGACCTGAGAACCTGAGGGCGAATCAGCCCGGGTTGATGGATCTACGGTAAGGGCACCTACCAGGAGCTGACACGATCCACGATGGAAGGCCCAGATGGTTCTCCCACAGCGTCCGGTGGTGGCAAAACGTCTTCCTTTTCCATTCCAGGAATTCTCGCCATGCGCGGGTACAGGACCAACCCATCGAAACTCGTAAGCGTTATCTCGCTTCCGACCTTATCCACGCTCGCGCTGTCCCAACCACCATTCCCCGCACTTTCCATCGTAAAGACTTCCCGCCCACGACCAGGGCGAATTTCCAATTGGAATACCCCAGGTTTAGCTCTGAATTGGAGGTATCCGAGATTGGCCACGACCTGGGTATCGGCAATAACGGCTGAGTTGTTAGTGGCCAGCTGCAGCTGCAATCCACGAGGAGGGGCGGATGTGAGCGTGTCCCTAGCGTGTCCCTCGATGACAAGGTAATCGAGACCGAAAACCGCGTGGATTCCACTGGTACGATCCTTTGGAGGGATTGCGTACAGTTGGATGTTATCGAGGTCGTGTGGGGCCTTTCGCGGGCGGACCAGCCAGGCCTGTGGAACATCTGTTGCGAGGGTATAGATTGGGTCTAGTGGCAGCCCGGTGAACAGAGCATGCGACGGTGCCTCTTGCCTGTAAAGGTCAAGAAATTGCCAAATCTTCCTGTAGAATGAGCTTACCCATCGTGGTCGTACACCGGGGACGATCTGAGGTTGTACCGGTAGAACCGTTTGAGTGGGACCTGGGGCTGTAAATATCACTAGATCACAGAGGTAAGTGTGTTGAAGCTTACCTCTCCGTAATGTCTTGGGTGGATCCTTAAATCCACCGAGACTCCGGGTATATTGAGCAACCACAGAAGCAGGCTGGACCACTTTTGAGCAGATTCACTGAGGGGGTCCAAGACAACTCCGAAGCTGAAGATTGCTGTGGAGCCCTCTCCGAAGGCGAAACGGCTAGGAGACAGTCAACGAAGGGTGGCGTGGTGTCGGGGCCGGACTCACGTATGATTCCCGTCAAGGAGCAGGTATCCTCGCCGACGGAAGCGGGGTTGTGCATTCATTAAGGCAGATTGGTCTGGGTCAGGAAGCTGGATGGTTGAGATGACAGAGGTTGCCATTGCGACGATGTCGGAATGCGTGTCCCTATCTAGCAGGTCCACGGCGGGGTATACGGATTTCAAGGCATCGATAACTGGCTGCGCGCGTTTCTTCAACTCAAAGTCGGCCAGGCCCTTCAAATCATCAGCAACGATGTCACCCCTGGAGAACGGTCCAACAATCTGGAGAAGGGGTCAGATCACGCGTGATTCGCACTTAAAATCTGGGACTTACACGACCGTTGACAATCAATGCCTGCTGCCCAGGACGGAGTCCAATCTCACGAGCGACTAGGCTCGAGGAGAGGACATAGTCGCGATAGCGTTGCCCGCTGCCCTCCTTGGAACCGTTGGCCTTCGCCAGCCTCTCGATCATAGATTCTCGTGTGAGGACGGTCTGTGATTCATTCTCCACCCGTGGCGGCGCCAATCCAACCGCGGTCAGGAGCTCGGATGGAGACGTGTTGGCGAAGAGTCCTTGTGTGTGCAGGTGAGACAGTAAGTTGGAGACCGTCGGTTGTACGACATCGACGTTATCCATGTCAGAAGGGTTGTGCAGGAAGGCAATTCGAGTTGGGGAACCCGGTTCCTGAGTACATTGTTAGTGTACGGCGCAGCAAGGGCGAAGGTTGCGCGAATGGTATACCAGAGACTCTACAGCATTCTTGAGCAGATCCAGTCCACCTTCAGTGTCGAAGTCAGCGATCACATAGCTGGTGACAAGCGGAGCGTCCTCGCGTTCAGCTATTCAAAGCTGATCAACAAACGGTCCTCAGCCAGGTTCAGGAAGACTTACACCGCTGCAAGTACGATCCCGCTTTCGCCTTGAAGCTGGCGGCCTCGAAGAGTTGGGGGAGCGACGTGAGTTGCGCGTTACTTAGCTTGCCAGATGGGTAAACCAGCTTGTTCCTGCGCTTACTACTCTCTGGGAGGTCGTAGAAATAAACGGACATGTCGGTATCACCCGAGAGGGTGTCGAGGTAGAGCTAGGCGACTGGGGTGAGTTTGGATCATGTGGGTTGTTCGGGACAAACCTGTTCTTGGAGATACTGAATCTGCGATCCAATCTCGGCTTGTAAGAATTGCAGGAATTGCTATGGGGCAGCGTTGAGCTAGGTGTCTGTTTATTGCGAAGGAATGTAGCCTACCCCGTTCATCTCAACCGGTTTACCATTGATGAAGGCTTCACCACCAGGGGTAGATCCAAGGCTGACGCCCAATCTCTTGGTGTACTGTTGAATCTTCTCTAGTGGGATGTCAGTGCCTTTGGTCGTGATGAAGTCGAAGTCAGTCTCCGTCGTTGTTTTCAACGGCTTCTCCTCGATGAGGAGCTTTGCGAATTCCTGCCTGAGAATATCCCAATTGAGGGAGGCTTGCTGGGCATTTGCGAAGAAAACCTAGTACCATGACTGAGCTCTCCGACCACCGACGAGATCGGTACTTGGGAACTTACGCGTCTGAAGAACATCATGGTCATCTGGGTCCCATAAGTGTTGTTGAGCCAATAGAGGAGCCTCGCAATTTTCAAGGAACCCTCCGTCTCAACGATCGGCACGAGACCAAATCTGAATGGATACCCCCGGTCGATGAGATTCATGACGGTTGCCGAGACGAACCCAAGCGTGTTCGTGTTCGTGAGATCAAGGACGGTGACGATGTTGAATATGTTCTTCTTGATGCTGTGGAACTCTCGAGGGTGTATAGGACGAAGCAACTACGGGAGTTTGTGTGAGTTCACAAAGTGAATTTAGCCCCTCTTGTATACGCACTATATGCATGTTTTCACTCCAATGTGCGTACATATTATCCTTCTCGATATCGTTCCACCATACGATGACATCGCCGCCTTCCTCGCGATCACTGGCATCGAAGATACCTTCAACGGTCCCTCCTTCTCGTTGAGCGGCCAAGATTGATTCATGCGAAATGAGCTCAATGGCTTGCTCGGGAGTCAGTCCGAGCGAAGTCAAACCAGATATGATTTCTCGCTCTTGTCTGAGAATCTTGAGCAGCCTTCCGTTCGTGTGAGACCCCGGACGTTTTGAGAGGATGCGAATCGCTTACGCTAGTGGGTTGATCTGGGTATCTTGCAACTGGAGTCCGTTCAGCCAAATGGCGCTGAGGCCGGGCTGGGCCAACCGTGAGTTCTTTTCGATCTCTTCCTTGAGCTCCTGCTTAGGGTTGACGCGCCTGGCAACCGACGAAGCGTATTTTGGGAAGTTTTGAGAGAGTTGTTCGAGCGCCGTCAACACACTTCGTGAGTCTGAGAGCAGCTGTGCCGCCTGTATTCCGATTTCTACGTCCGCTTTCAATTAGGCGAATCGGGATTGGGTCGAAGAGTATACACAAACCTGAAAGTTCATCAGAGGTTAACGGTTTCAAGTGATCCGCGGATTCCTTTGCAGGATAGGCTTGAAGCAGGTCCAGAATCGAGTCTTCCGGTGAAGGGAGACCTTCGGCGGGCGATTCAACAGTGTCCTTGTCGGAAGAGGTTCCTATATACGATCAGAACCCGCAATGAAACCTCACGACATTTTCTCACCCAGATGACGATCGTCCAAGGCGAGGTAGTCAGTCTTCTTCAAATCCAGCGCAACGCCGTAACCAGACAAAGTTGCCTTCTTCTCAGAATCTCTCTCCACCGGCGCCACATACCGCAGAACGTATTCTATCCGAGGCGAGTTCGAAGTGGCGAGTTTATAAAGGTGCGAATGAAGGTTTCGGAACTCCCTGGAGTCAACCGAGGCGTAGAAAATTGCTGTGCGGGGTGGCCGCTTCAGAGCATTGCTGGGGGGATATATGTGATCGAACGGCAGTATATGAGGTCTAGGGAATGCACTGAAAAGGCAGGGGTCTTTAGGTTGTCGGAACGCAATGCACGTGGACGTGACGTACGCATGGGGGGTTGTTTCGTCGATGGTGTCCACATCCGCAAGTTTCTCCAATGTCTCCAGATCACAGACAGCTTGGCCGTACCAGTCAACCCACGATTCGCAGTCTGGCCCGAGCTCCTTGTTGCCATGGTGGTCAGTGTAATATTGGTAGAAAGCTTCGATCTTGGGGGTGGCAGCGTGGAGTGCTAGATTGATGTCTGCGAACGCTTGGGAACTGGCTTTCGGGAGGAGGCCCAACCTCGAAGTGGTCTCCACCGCAAGCCCGTGCATTGCCTCAGCAGTGAGAGTGTGGACTGACGGGGGAGTGTCCGGATCGGTTAAGGCATCCAAGAGAGGGAAGAACGCGTGGTCGTTTTCGATGGAAACAGACTCCCTGAATATCGTGAGTCAGGTCTCAACTGGTTGGAGGTTCGATACACACAAAATTTCTAGGAGAGGAGGGGATGCAGGCCAGGACGTCTCAACCGTGACCCTAACAGGTGGCGACAGTGCTGCCGCGCCAGCAAGGTATACGGGCACCACATGGAGGATGACTCGTAGGAGCCCCATATTGCACCCAGTCGTGTGCAGCTGAGACCGCCTCCCTGGGATAAAGAGCACAGAGGTCGGAAGCACAATCGAATTGCGGTGGACGCGTTGTGTAACTGAT
>Ga0307516_10003680_pt1 | contig 19491 bp, 25 predicted proteins | sample 19_EM_MG_FD_203310 | JGI IMG/M metagenome (GOLD analysis project Ga0307516, IMG submission 203310) | Populus trichocarpa ectomycorrhiza microbial communities from riparian zone in the Pacific Northwest, United States - 19_EM | ecosystem: Host-associated > Plants > Roots > Unclassified | place...
ATAGCAACTCCATCATAAGGCATGCGCGACTGCTCCGGTATGGGGACGCCACAGTAGCTCCCGTATTCCCAAATGAACACAGCAATCACATCTTTGAGAGTGTACGACAGCTCCGGTGTGGGGTGCTGCAGCAGCTCCAGCATCACCAAGCGCGAACATCAGCTCCCCGAGCACTTGCGTCAGCTCCGGTGTGGGGCGCGGCACCTGCTCCGTCATCACCAAGCGCGCACACAGCTCCCCCGAGCACATGCGTCAGCTCCGGTGTGGGGCGCCGCAGCTGCTCCTCATCACCAAGCGCGCACACAGCTCCCCGAGCGCATACGTCAACTGCGGTGTGGGGCGCCACAGCTGCTCCGTCATCACCAAGGCGCGTACACAGCTCCGGCCCCTCGAGAGTGCATGGCAGCTGCGGTGTGGGGTGCCGCAGCAACTCCATCATCACCGAGCGCGCACATAGCTCCTCCCCCTAATGTTTGTCGTAGGGAATGCCGACAATAATATCGAAAGATAGTGGTACGGCTCGAAAAGAAAGTGGCAAACGACAGTGGTATCCGAGATCGCTTCGTCGGTTCTGGCCAATTCCTGGCGAATGGTGAGTAGGCTCGAGATGTATTCAACGACCGAATATCGTAAAGGCAGAGTCGTATTCCTGGCCAAGAATTTCCCAGACGCAGGCTGCAGAATCGATTTCGTTCGCGGGAGGACTATGGATGAAGGTTTAGATCGTGGGTTCAACCGATAGGTAGATCGTCGATGCGCGGTCGTCGCACTGATTGCAGTCACGGCCCTAGGCAGTACATCGTGTCAGAGTGTGACAGAATATTTTGTTGCGGGTAACAATCTTGAGGGCACTCAGCAGTAGGGAATGATCTCATGTCGTTCTCGAACGAGTGGTAGTTTCGGGCGTTGTAAAGGCTGGCTACTGCGAAGGTGACACGTTGTCTGGTTGAGACCATCTTGGCGATGTCGTCGGACGCGACGCGGCTCCAAAAGTTGAGGCTTAAGAAACGAGAGTGCAGGGATGAGACGCAGAAGCGAGGTGCAAAGCAGCAGGTACGGCAGGTGCGGTTATCGATGGGTAGTGGATTGGCAGAGCGTTCAATCCGGGCTCATAACCTGTTGGAATATATGGAGCGATAAAAGGTGAAGATTGTGAATTGGTTGATTGATACAAAGTCGAAGGAGGAACATTCTCTCTATATACAACGCGCCTGAGGGACTCGCCAAGGGGAAAGGATGGAAGACTGTCTCCTGAACCGGTGCTCGGAGACTAAGGCTGCTGTCATCTGCGGACATGTTGCCTCTGGTCCGTCATCTACGGACGCCGTCTCCGGTCCGTCATCTCCAGACGCCCAGTATTCTGCCATTTTTATCCACGAATCTTTACTCGAATCCTTCACTGTCATCCCCGCGCTACTGGGGTATGACACGCGCGAAGTGCGGTAGTAGCATATATAGATGTAAATTAGATAGAATGAATAGAACTGGACTGAGTCACTATACCTGGAACCCACTGCGTGTTTGCGAATGCGACAAGAGTATTTGCTACGATGTTCCGTGCCTTGACAGAAAGCGTGACCGTGGTGCCACAACACGCGTCGTCTGGACGCCATTTGCCCTGACACGGCTGCACCTAGAAGGAAAATGCCCTGACACGGCTGCATCCAGAAGGAAAATGCCCTGACATGGCTGCGTCCAGAAGGAAAATGCCCTGACACGCTCTGTCCGGTAAGCAGATGCCATCGCGAGCTGCATCGGGACGCACGGTGCCCTGGCATACGGCGTCCGAATGCACGGTGCCATGGCATACGGCGTCCGAATGCACGGTGCCATGGCGTGCTGCATCCGAATTCACATTGCCTGTGCGTTTCGCGTTGGGAGCGGTATGTGCCCTGCCAGGGTACGTCCACAGCGTCCCAAGCGCCTGGTGCGTCTGGACGCAGCCTGTGCGTCCGGACACAGATTTTTTTTCCTGATGCACGACAATGTGGAGGACAGCGATAAGGACGCCAGCGGCGAGGACGATAGAAAGTAGGATGCGCAGAGTATGATGGCGAGTAAGACGTGGCGGGTATGATGGCGATTATGATGACAAGTAAGACGTGGCAGAAATGATGGCGAGTATGGTGGCGAGCTTTGTGACATGGTTAGTACAACTCTCAGAGTGACAGAGACACCGGGAAGTTGTACAATACAAAGTGACGAGTACAATGTCAATGTGGGTGCCAGCGGCAAGGACGATAGCAAGTAGGACACAGCGGGTATAATGGCGAGAAAGACGTGACGAGCATGATGGCGAGCTTTGTGACGTGGTTAGCACAGCTCTGACAGACAGCAGGAAGTTGTACAATACAACGCGACGAGTATGACGTCAATGAGGAGGATTGTCAATGAGTTTGAGGATGGTGGCGAGTAATGTAGCGAGAAAGGTGCAACAAGTAAGATGTCGATAAGGAAAATGTTGATGAGTAAGACATGTTTGATGGCGGCGAGTACGTACGATGAGGTGAAAGGAGAAGAAAATAGGGGTCCAGGAGTGATGAGCGAGCTGAACCTTGCGGAAGCACAAGTGTTAGTAATAGCTTGGCGCTTTGCATCGACATCATATATACTCATCGCGCCTTTCTCGCTATTATACCCGCCACATCCTACTCACTGTCGTCCTCGCCGCCGGCACCCTCATTGACATCGTACTCGTCACTTTGTATTGTACAACTTCCCAGTGTCTCTGTCACTCTGAGAGCTGCACTAACCATGTCACAAAGCTCGCCATCATACTCACCATCATTCCCGCCATGTCTTACTCGTCATCATAATCGCCATCATACCCGCTGCGTCTTACTCGCCATCACACCCTCCACATCCTACTCGCTATCGTCCTAGGCACCGGCATCCTCATCGCCATCCTCCTCATCGCGTTGTGCTCATCGTGTTGTGTCGTATTTGCCAACTTTTCTTTGTTTCCAATACGCAGAGCAATGGTACACACATCAAAACAGCATTACTACTTGATCGCGGTGATGGGCGTGATGCTGGGTGCTTGCGCTGGGAACGCGAAGTGTGGTAGTAGCATATATAGATGTACATTAGATATAGAGAATAGAACTGGATTGAGTCACTATACCTGGAACCCACTGCGTGTTTGCAAATGCAACGCGAGTAGTATTTGCTGCGATGTTCTGTGCCTTGACAGCCAGCGTGACCGTGGTGCTATGACACGCGTCGTCTGGATACGTCCAATAGGAAAATGCCCTGACACGGCTGCGTCCAGAAGGAAAATGTCCTGACACGGTGCGTCCAGAAGGAAAATGCCCTGACACGGTGCGTCCAGAAGGAAAATGCCCTGACACGGTGCATCCAGAAGGAAAATGCCCTACCACGCTCTGTCCCGTAAGCAGATGCCGTAGCGAGCTGCGTCCAAATTCACATTGCCTGTGCATTTCGCATTGGGAGCGGTATGTGCGCTGACAAGGTGCGTCCAGAGCGTCCCAAGTGCCTGGTGCGTCTGGACGCTGCCTGTACGTCCGGACGCAGATTTTTTTTCCTGATGTCCCAGGCCAGTTGCCCATAGGAAGTGGCGCAGCGGGTTTGTGTTTTCGGGTGCAGTGATGAACTCCAGGGACTGGATGTCTCCTGTGGTGGCTTTGCAGAGGAGTACCCGCTGCGGTGTCAGCAGCGGGCAGTCTCATAGTAGGTGGTGAGAGGAGGTGAGGTCCGTGCTGCAGGGGCACGGGTCTGCTGTGATGTTGGGGGGTGGGTCAGAAGGCGATCAGTTGCAGAAGACTCTCCATATTGCTCGTGTATCGGCCCAGTTCACCCTGTGGAGGTGGCTGGGAAACTTGAATGAGGGCTTTGAGAGTGGTAGTTCTGTTTTCCACTGTCGGAGGAGCTCTGCACATGCTTGAGCCAGTAGCCATGTCTTGGTGGTGAGTGCGAAGTGGCAGGGAACGGTAGAGGAGGCTCCCCGTTTGGCGAGTGTGTCAGCTCGTTCGTTGCCATTGATGTTGCAGTGGGAGGGGCACCAGGTGGTGGAGATCTCCCAGCCCAGTAGGCGGAGGTCGCTAATCGTTTCCAGGACCCGGCGGACACATTCGTGGTTGTATTTGTTTAATTGTAGTGTTTCGAGTGCTACCCGGTTGTCCATACAGATAACTGCTGTGGCTCGTGGTGTGGTGGTAGTGAGGAGGTATAGGAGGAGGATTCTGGGCGTCGTGGACGCCACACCTAGACTGGCTAGTAGTGTGGCTTCTAGAGTTTGTGGGACTTGGCATATGGCTGCCCTAAGGGCTTCTGTAGATAGACAGTCACACACTAGCGGTAGCACACGGACACTCATATAAGTGTCTGGTGCTCCCCTCTTTAGAATGGACATGTTTCTCGCTACCCCTCAACTGGTAGCAACACTTTATTTTCTCTGCCCTGCACGACCAGCGGCGAACATTCTTTATTTTCTTGCCCCGCATGACACACTTTATTTCCCTACACCACACGACCAGTGGTGAGCATTCTTTATTGCACCGTATGACGAGCGGCGAGCAGAAGGAGGACGCAGAAACATTAGGATCGCAAGAGGACAATGAGAAAATCGAGAAAACGAGAAAACCGAGCGACGAGATACGGGACAGCCCAGCGAACAGACTCTCACGTGAAAAGTAGCTGCAGGAGGGCGCGGCGAGCGGTAAGTGCAGGGCCAGCGTTTTGGGGCCCATACCTTACGTCTGACCAAGCTGTTTCCAGTCACATACAGTGCGCTGACCTTCAAGAAAAAGATACTCACACGCCATATTTACACCCCGTATTTACACACCATATTCACACACCGTATTCACACACCGTACACAGACGCCATACACACACACTGTCTAGCAGTCTCAACTACCCGGTCACTGGGCTGAGCTACTGCCTATAACAACCCATTCATCGGGCAGATTCGAGAAGAATTTGAGCAAATCGAGCAGATTCGGAAAGTAATCGAACGCCGTATTCACATGCCATTTTCACATGCTGTACACACACACGCCGTACACACACGCCGTACACACACGCTGTCCAGCAGTCTCAACTAATCGTTCAGCGGGCTGAGCTAATGCCTATAGAACCTATTCATTGAGCGGATTCGAGAAGAATTTGAGCAAATCGAGCGGATTCGGGAAGAAATCGAGTGCATCGGGCAGAAGCGCTGAGTATTTCCAAAGCGCAGCAAGCATTTCCAAAGCGCAGCGAGTATTTCCAAAGCATGGCAAGCATTCCCAAAGCGCGGTGAGCAAAACAAGGCATGCCGAAACAGTGAGCTATGTCAAACACCCCAAAACTCTGGCCAGAGCCGGGCGAGCTACTCGAGTGGATTGGTGAAGCGAACCTCTCGCGCAATGAAAACACGGTAGTCATAGCTGTTTCAGCCGAAGCGGTCCTAAATGCCTACGCCCAGTGGTATGACAGTTACCGGGAGGCTTCTGTGAAGATTGCGGATCTGGTGGCACTGGAGCACCGACTTCGTAAGGCAGAGGAGGAGACAGCGGTTTGGAAGCAGCACTGCGATCACCTCTTTACCATCAGCAAACAAACCGCAAAACTACAAGACAGGGCCCCGAGCCAAAACCTGATCGTTCAAAAAATCAAGCTGCATGAGCCAAAGAGGTTTGATGGTTCCCAGGACTTGGAGGTTGTCGCTCAATTTCTGGAAGACGTGCAGCACTACGTTCGATAGGGCGGAGCAGTCAGTCAAAAAGCGTCCGAAGACAATCAGAAGATTGACACCTTCTGTCATTTTCTGACAGCCAAAGTGTTCCACTGGTTCGAGAACTGCATGAAGAAGCAGGGTGTGGATACTATCCCACCAAAGGATTACAACTACAATACCCTATGGGACGCGGTGAAGGTCCTCTTCAAGCGCCAGTACGTTCCGGAACAGGCTATTTCGGTAATTCACTGCGAATGGTATGCATTGAAGTTCAGCCGCCAGCAGGTTTTGTCCTTCAACCAGAGAGCATTGGAACTGATCACCATTCAGAGCGGGTCGCTCACCATTACGAGGGAAAGCCCGCTGTGGGAGGAATACCTAATCAAGCTGCCTGAAGCGACGCAAAACGATATATCCCAGCAGGCACATCTTATGGATATTCTCAGCAGCGACAGTCAGAAGCAGATGACGTTGTCCGGCATGATGGATATCATTGCTGCACGCACTCTGCTGTTTCCCCCAATGCCGTCCGCAAGCGGCGCCCTGGCCCTCTCCCCAAACGTTACCACCGCTCAAGGCGATCCGATGGACTTGAGTAACATCGAGAATGACGAACTAAATACGGTCATTGATGGAAGGATACAGTGCCACCGTTGCCTTGGGTTTGGTCACATCGTACGTCTAGGCGGCACTCCGATCACGGATAACTGTATGGCGCAATTCAAACCTCGAGGAGGATGTGAGGGAGGGCGCGAGGGACTCCAGAAGCAGCGTCAACCGTCCTACCAGTCGACACCCACTCAGCAGTCACCGCGCCTCACTAGTCAACCTTCCTACTGTACCATGGCCAACCAACCTAATTGGCATGCGCCACCCAAATGCGTCAACAACATTGACGATCTGGAGGCGAGGTCCGGTGCGTACTTTGGCGGAGGTTGGTCGGAGGAGGAAACGCTTGATGATAATGGAGGGCTCATGGATGTGTTGGACTTGGGCGGATCGGACTGGGATAAGACTAATAAGGTGGGACAGAGAAAGGGAAAAGGAGCTCAGTAGGAGTGACAGGGCGTCCTCCTACTAATGAAAGAGAGGCAGCGAGACTTTATTTGACAAACCTTAATGTTATACGGAAAGACATTATTGATAAAAGTGATTTGTTACGTTTTTATGCTAAAGTCCAAACCTTTCATTCCAAAACTCGCTCAGCCTACACCCTAATGGACCCGGGTGCTTCACACTGTTATATCGATACCGCATTTGCAAAACAGCTCGGTTTACCCTTTCGACATGCTGGGCGCTTGTCAATTATCACAGCCGGAACCAAACATCCCCCCAAAGATAGGTACCAAGTTTGGCTTAATGGACAGATATGCGGCATCACTGGGAATTACACAGATGTTACCGGTTGGTACACTGTGTTTGATCTTAAGGGTGCCTACGACATTATTATTGGAAAAAATAGGCACTTGAAGACATGCCATCTGGTGGATTCAGACAACGTTTTGCACCTGTTGGATGCCGATTGGTCATTGCTAACGGATGGACGATTGGCATTTGTACCTAAACTGGCATTGGAAGGACTTCAACCGCACCAAGGCCACTACCGGGAAGTTCACAACCATTGCGCGGCAGTATCCAAAGCGGCATCCATCAATCTGATGTCCGCAGATGAAACGAGATAGGCGATGTCAAGGTTCAGTGGTGATAGGATTTTTGTGATCGACATCCAGGAACACTGGATGGTTGATGAATTCAGTGAGGATGATTCCGTTCTGGCAGATCTGGGGAAGTGGAGAGTTCAAATCAGGCGCGATTTTGATGATCTCTTTCAACCGCCAAGTGGCATTCCGCCACCAGGGGAGTACGATTTCCGTATTCATACCGACCCAACAGCGAAAATTCCCCACTGCCAGCCATACCGGATAACACAGTCCGAAAGGAATGAGTTCGAGGTCCAGATCAAAAAGCTGCTCAAAAAGGGGTGGGTGACGGACTGTTACTCGTGTTATGCAGCACCGGTAATCTTTGTGAAAAAGCTGGATGCCATGCTCCGAATGTATGTCGATTATCACTGATTGAACTCAATAACCGCCAAAGACTGGTATCCGTTGCCATACATCGAGGACTTGCTGGATAAACTCCACAGAGCATGTGTATTCACCAAGCTGGGCTTGGCAAGCGGATACCACCAAGTACGGGTTCACCTAGATGACTGCCACAAGACCGCATTCATAGCACCAGATGGATTCTATGAGTATAAGGTCATTCTGTTCGGACTTGCAAATGCGCCAGCCGTGTTCATGCGTATGATGCACAAAATATTGCACCCACATCGTCGGAATTCAATTATATATCTGGATGATGTCCTGATTTTTTCGAAAACGCTGGAAGAACACAAGATGCATGTGGAAGGTGTGTTGCAGGCATTACAGAACGCGCGGTTACATCTCAGTGAGGCCAAATGCGTGTTTGGTACTCTGGAAACGTCGTTTACTGGTTTCAGAGTGAATAGACATGGTATTCACACAGAAGATAAGAAGGCCAAGGTAGTACAGGATTGGCCAATACCCAAAATGCCAACGGAACTCCATGGGTTTCTGGGATTGGCAGGCTACTACAGGAAATTTGTACCAAAATTCGCCCACTGGGCACATCTGCTACATGACCTCGCCTCGAAACCCAAGAGCGAATACGTATGGACCAGCCGACATGCGGATCAGTTCAAGGACCTCAAGGAGGCCTTGATATCTTCACTGGTATTGGCAACTTTGGATCCAGATGCCGACTTCATCCTGCATACGGATGCATCGGACACGGCTATTGGTGGCATTCTAGCGCAGAAACAGATGTTTGAAGGAAGGTTAGTGGAACGGCCACTGGGATACTTTTCGAGGAAGCTCCATGCAGTCGAGGCAAGGTATCCAGCATACGACCGAGAGCTCCTTGCAATCAGCGCAAATCTGGAACATTGAGCCTGCTATGTTTATAGGTGGAAACGTACCACCATCTATACGGATCATGCATCATTGCAGCATATCCTCGGACAAAATAAGCTGACGAGCCGTCAGTGGCGTCACCTTAACAGGCTCCAACAGCACGACTACAAGGTCAAATACTTTCCTGGAGCAGCAAATGTTGTGGCAGATGCACTCAGCCGGATTGCCTACATGCAGGGAGAGTGGCCAAAGGTCACAATGTCATCGAAATGCAGGTATCAGCCTCAACCGAATGGCTGAACGATGTTCAAAAAGGCTACGGGGAGGAAACAATTTTCGGTCCAGTTCTAGAATATTTGAGCAATAGCAACGAAAACGAGGACAAAAAGACAAGTTCGAAGCAGTCTCGCCGTGTTAAGGAACGAGCAAAGTCGTACACACTTGAAGAAGGCCTGCTGTACCATAAGCGGTCGGGTGGAAGGTTATGTATCCCAAAATTCTTGAGAACGGATGTAATTCGAGAAGCACACGACGCTATTCTGGGCGGTGGACATGGCAGCATCGCAAAGACAGCAGCAGCAGTTGGGTCTCGGTACTACTGGCCAAAGTTGACAGATTCGGTTGCAGAATGGATTGCCGGATGTGATGTATGCCACCGAATCAAGCAGAAGAATACCAGGCCGTATGGACTCCTGCAGCCACTACCGATTCCACTCGTACACGCGGAACGGGTGAACATCGACGACCTCATCACCAAGTTACCGATGTCGGAAGCCGGTTACGATGCTGTAGCGACAATTATCAATCGCCTGACGAAGCGAGCATGTTGGATTCCTGTTAAGGAAGCTGAGCTCACCAAAGAAATGTTCGCAACGGCATTCATTGACAGTTACGTTCGATCACGGGGGCTACCCGTATCGATCGTATCTGACCGGGACACCCGATTTACCTCCAGCTTCTGGTAATCGTTGTGTTCACAACTCGGGATTAAGCTCCGGATGTCTACAGCATACCACCCGCAGTCGGACGGTCAAGTGGAAAAGGTGAAAGCCACTCTGGAAACGTTTTTGAAGGCATATATATCGCAACTGAAATCCCCCAAGCAGTGGAGCCGGTTGTTACCATTGGCGGAGTTCACTTACAATGCGGCTAAGCACAAGGCTATTGGAATGTCGCCATTCGAGGCGGATATCAGATACATTCCGAGGCTCCCACTCGATTTACTGGCACCAGGTCCACGGACGCCAAATTCGAGACCCGGAATGGAATACGCAGAACGGCTTGTCAAGATCCTACGGATGCTTCGAGAGCGGATGGAAGAGGCCCAATTGACAATGGTGATGGAAGCGAACGAGCATCGTCAGCCGCACCCGTTTCAGACAGGCGATTCGGTATTTCTGGATACCTGTTTGCTGCCAGTCGGCTACGCCAAAGTCAATTCCACTGCCAATCACAGCACCAATTCGCGAATGTTTCAACACCCATATGCCGGTCCGTTTACAATCCTAAAGTCAGCCGGCAAGAATGCTTTCGTTCTCAACATCCCGGTGCACTGGCGCTTACACCCGGTTTTCAACGTCGCATACCTGAAGTTGTCAAGAGTCGACAGAACCCGTGAAGACCCGTCCCCACTGCCACTATGCTCCACCGCTACTGTCGAGTATGAGGTTGAGTCGATCCGCAAGCACATAGGTACGACAGTTCGAGACCTCGAATATTTGGTCAAATGGGTCAGTTACGTTGACCCTACGTGGCAACCACTGGCGAATCTGAGGGGCAGCAGCAACGAGCTGCAGGGTGAATACCACGCTGCGAATGGACATGTTTCTCGCTATCCCTCAGGAGGGATGTGACTGCTTCTTGAATTGTGTGGAGTTTGGCGTCGTACACCTCAGCCCGATTGCCTAGGTGGCAGCTGCCTTCCCCCAGCCGGTAGAGTTGTTGGTCGCCGCAGTGGAAGGTTGCCCATCCACACCCGACAGAACCATTTTCGAGTTTAGAGCCGTCAGTGTAGATGACGACAGTGTGATTTGGTAGTGTGTGGAGCCATTCTTCATGGAGTTGTTGGGGTGTTGTTGTTTTGTCTGGGTTTGGGGAGGAGAGCATATTGGTTCCGTCCGCTGTTAAGGTGGTAGTGCGGTTCTCCAGTTTGCCTTGTACTAAGTGCTTGCTGAGTGAGTAGAGCCGGTGGAGTCCTGGGAGGTTGGGGTGGGTATCTGTTAGGGCCTGTGGTGGGCCCAGGACATGGTGTTGGGGGAGAAAGTCGAGTCAGATGGCATATTGCAGGGATAGGTAGTCCAGGTACGCCTCCATTGACGGGAGTTGTGATAGTGTGATGAGGTTCGTTGTTCTGGTATTGAGGGGAAGTCCCGTAATCCACTGGGCGACTGAGTTGTAGGTGGTACGTAAGGTTGCAGTGATCATCGGGGTGCCCGTCTACCATGCTGGTGATACCCAGAACATTGTGGGGAGGATTGCTGTCATTGCCAGGTGGTGGGCGACATGCGTGGGGATGCCCAGAACATTGTGGGGAGGATCGCCGTCACTGCCAGGTGGTGGACGACATGCGCGGGGATGCCCCGTGAGTGGTGTCGTAGGAATTTGAGGCTGCCGAGGGCCCGGTTGCCCTTGGCCGCTACTATGGTGGCATGATGTAGGAAGCTGAGTGATTCATCAATGTGCACTCCTAGGTACTTGATTTGTCTTGTGGCCATAATGGTGTTGTTGTTGATTCTGAGGGGAGGGTGTGTGCTAAGACTCCTGTTCTTATCTTTGCTGGTGAGAGGGAGAAAATAGAGCAGTTCAGTCTTGGGTGGTGTGAAGGTTAGTCCGAGGTGGGTTCCCCTACTGAGGTATTCTTCAGTCCTTTCTTCGAGGAGTGTGTTGGCTCCGGCGATTGTCGCCAACATTTGGACCATGCATACGTCATCTACGTAGGATGTGTTGATCGCATCGTGGGATTGGTGGCTCTTTTCCAGCATGGTATTGCTGTAGATGAGGAACAGGGCTGGGGAGACTGGGGATCCCTGGGGCAGACCACACCTATATGGTTGTGGCTGTTCTGATTGTTGGTCAAAGCCGAAGGCGATTTTACGGTCAGAGTTGAAGGTGGTGACCCACTCTGTCAGGTACTGGGGCATACGTCATTGTTGCATAACCTGCCGGAGTGTTTCTGGGTGGACTTGGTTGAAGGCACCCTCGATGTTGTGGGTGAGGATGGGCGGTCGTGGTGGGGTTTTGATTGCTGCTTTCTTCTGGCTGATTGCCCTAGCGATAGGGGTGATTGTTCTGAGTAGGGCGTCGATTGCGGAGTTTTCCGCCTGGGCTCCCATCTGTGAGAGGTGTGTAGCCCCACAGGTGAGGGCGGCCTGGGAGAGCCACTTGGCGACGATGGATTCCAGGTGTTTTCTGAAGCATGATTGGATGGAGATGGGGCGGTAGGACATGGGGTCGGAGTATGTTTTCTTCTCTGGTTTGGGGATGACCACGCAGTTTGCCATTTTCCATTCTGGTGGATGGGTGCCCCAGGTGAGGCAGGCTGTGAACAGTTGTGGGATGAGGTGGGGGGCCGCCGTATTGAAGCGGCATAGGGTAGTGTGTGAGATGTCGTCTGGGCCGACTGAGGTTCCATATTTCAGGTGGCTAATCGCCAGATGTATCTCTTGTAGTGTGACTGGCCTTGTGTTACACCCTAAATACTACAGGATCGGAATTCGGATACGGACCAGGGCAGGAAGGTATCGGAAACTCATCACACGGTCTTAGGATGGCATACCGAGACCGGGCAACTGACAGCGTCGGGGTTCGGCTTGGGTCAACCGACTCTGCGGTACCAGGAAATCCCTGGGCCAAGTATCGACACCGGCCGGGAAAGCGCAAGCGCTGCTGCAGAGGAAGACAACCTTGGTGGTCATCATAAGCAGGACAAGCGATTGGAAGGAAAACGGGAACGCAAGGAGCTGCGAGTCTAGATCGCGGAATAGGATTGGGGTTGTTTCCAGAGGCACGGCCTAGAGGAACGACACCACGAGTCAGGAATCGCTGTATCTTCGCAGATGGCTAAAAGGCCCGAGGCGATACCGTTGCACCCCGTGGTCAGGAGATACGAGGGATCATGCTACCACTCGCATCCTCGTCATTGACACCTGATTATGGCGATGAACTCTGGGCTTTGCCAGCGCACGACAGCGTGAGCATATCCCCCACTTATCCGAGATGCTTACAAAGATTATGATGCAGGGCACACACTGCACCAAGGTAAGGGACGTTGAGTTGAACAGATACTGAAGCGGAGGCTTGACTTCAAGCCAATCCTATAGCGTTGGGTAGCCCCCAAATCAAGTACTGGCTGGTGTTTGGGAAAGTGCAAATGCCACTACAGGACCGCATCTCAAGGTTCGAGAGTCTATTGGGAAAGATATGGGGCGGAGCTATGCCTTGATGCCGTCGCGGCTGAAGAAAGGATAGCTGGTACAGTTGAGGGTTCGTTGCTCCAGCTCAGGTCGAGTAGTGTAATCACCCTCGCACACAACCCATATCGCATCACCCAATCATGACGAGAGAGCAGAGGACCTACTATGGCCACTCTCAGGATACGTGGAAGCACTACTCTGCGATCCAAATCGAGAGATTATCTGTGTTTTGCTGATGAAGTTTAACGCCAAGGCGAAGAGTTTTCACGTCGCGGTGCGGGGTAATTTCCCCGCAGCACATGACTTTGCCGAGCCGGATCCTTATGCGACGACCCGCCGATGAGCGGTGGGCAACCGGTCTTCATCGGAAGATTCATCGGAATCATCAGCGGAACCATGAACCCCAGAACGGTCAATCATCAACGGACCACCTACCGGTCACGAAGACATCGAGTCAACAACCATCCCGCTACGAGCGATCCTACGAGTGATCCTATGAGCGATCCTACAAGCGATCGTATGAGCGATCCTACAAGCGCTCCTACAAGCACCATAAGCGAGACGACAGTTGATCGGGAAGGAGACGGGAGGATACGTATGGGGCTCGAGAGTCTAGGCAGGAGATAGGAAGGGTCTGATGGGCAACACATTGGTTGGCACAGATAGGACCCCTGTTGAGGGTATAATCCCCGAGGCCGTAGCCAAGGCCTGACGTGGGGTCGCGACTTAAACCCAGCTATAAGTTGAGGGAATGGCACGGTCCGTGATACTATTAGGTGGATCCTATTGTCAGACCGACCAGGACAAGTAGCTTCGGGCTCCAGCCCACACCCAGGAGGGTCTGGTGTGTGAGCGTATTCCTTACCTTATCTTACCTTTGAAGCAGTTGTCGAGCGAGCCGTATGGCAGTCGCCGAAGCGTCAGACGATAGGACGAACCGAACAGACACAAGCAAGCCGTCGGGCAAGACGCCGGGCCTGTCACGATCCGACCATTACGCCGAAGCGATACGAGTGAGCTGCCAGGAAGGTAGCTGGGTGTCATCAACCTGGCGTGACAGGCTGCTAGGCGCCGCCGTGGGCTCCATGCTCACCCTCGCCACACTATGGCTGATCCTTGTCTCCGCCGCTACGACCACTGTCATCCAACGCGTCTAGCCGCTGTACCCTAGCCCCTGCCAATATCGCGCCGGTAGCGATATTCCTCAGAACCTGGTCGCGGGCCGCCCAGGATTTTCCCCGCTTGTTTCCTTACTGTCTGCGTGTCTGCCTCACTTTACTCTGTGTTATGTTTATTGCTTACCACGTTGCGCTTGACGTTTCCTTACTGTCTGCGTGTCTGCCTCGCCTTCCTCTGTGTTATGTTTATTGCTTACCATGTTGTTTCCCTACTGTTGTGTGTGTCTGCCTTGCGTATTGCGGGAGGATGAAGGGCCGAGTAGGATCGTGCGTTTCCTTGGGCACAGCAATTGACTCATGATGAGCTAGAGAGGAACTGTGTCAGTCTTGCGGGCAAGCTGTGATTCCACAGAGGAAAGGAAAGGTATAAAGGAAGGGCGCAGTAGCTAGTCTGGAGATTCTTCTCCATGCAATCTATTACCTCTCTCCACAGACCTATCTCTCTACCCCCGTGAACCGGCGCTGTGACCACCACCTGTAAAGACCCCAGAAAAGTACAGCGAAGCCGAATACCACAACGATACCAAACCGGGCATGAAGAGATCAGGGCAAAGCCGAATACCGCCACAGCGAAGCCGAATACCGCAACGATACCACGCCGGGCGTGAAGAGATTAGGGCGAAGCCGAATACTGCCACAGCGAAGCCGAATACCGCAACGATACCACGCCAGGCGTGAAGAGATTAGGGCGAAGCCAAATACCACCACAGCGAAGCCGAATACCTCTACAGCGAAGCCGAATACCGCAATGATACCACGCTGGGCGTGAACAGATTAGGGCGAAGCCGAATACCACCACAGCGAAGCCGAATACCGCAATGATACCACGCCAGGCGTGAAGAGATTAGGGCGAAGCCGAATATTGCCACAGCGAAGCCGAATGCCGCAACGATACCACGCTGGGCGTGAAGGGATTAGGGCGAAGCCGAATACCGCAACGATACCACGCTGGGCGTGAAGGGATTAGGGCGAAGCCAAATACCTCCGCAGCGCAGCCGAATACTGCCGAGCAGCGACCAAGACTACGTTACCTGTCGAGCAGCACAGGCTAGTGAGACAGGATCTTGACACTAGATTGCGTCCCCCCATCGACACCTGATGTAGCAAGACATAGTGGCTTCTCAGAGCGGAAGCACCGAGGACCCCCTCAACCTTCCAGAATTCAGGGACGTCCCGGACGACCAGCGAGCACTGAGCCCAGTAACCCCAGAACCCGGATCTAGACCACAATCGCCCGAGTCACCAGAACAGCCAAAAAGAATGACGGAAGGTCCCCATCTATTGACAACAGAAATTTGGCAGACACTCCTAGCAGCACGCGACAGACTGCCGCAAACCAGCTATCCAAAGCTCTGGGACCGGGAACCGTTCGAAGGAGAAAAAGCGAAATTCAAAACGTTCTTGGCCCAATGTGAGCTGAAGTTCAGAACAGAGGGAAACCGATTCGACGACGATGAAAAAAAAACTGGATATGCATCATCCCTACTCTGGGGGGTGGCATGGAACTGGGTGGAAACCTTCCTAAACCAGGAAGGGGGAATCAACCTAACATGGGAAGAACTGAAAACTAACATGAAACATGCTTTTGGCCAAGTAGACGGCGAAGAAATAGCGTTCTAGAAATTCCAGAAAATCCAGCAGGGAAATCGGACGGCGGCAACCTACTGGGCAGAATTGCAGCGAATCAAAGCAGATCTCCCATATGCAGACAACGTATGCATCACACGGTTCCGAGATGGATTACACCCCGAAGTAAAAAGACACCTAGTCATGAGCGAAACACCCGCCACAGTTCTGGGAGATTATGCCACCGCGGCCATCAAAACCGATAGCCGCCTATGCAACCTGGGAGTCATTAGTTGACGCCCCGCAGCCAGCCCAGAAGCGCGCTTCCATGTCCACACCAGGGAACCCCCGGCGGCACTCCCGGGTGACCCAATGGACCTCGACGCCACCCGACGATTCAAGTTCGCCCAGAGAATGCCGAACCGGTTCCCCTGACGAACAAAAACAGAAGACTACTACAATTGCGGAAAGAAGGGACATTTCGCGAGGGAATGCCCCCAACCCAAGAAGATACGACACCCATGGAAAAAGCCATACCGAGCGGCGGAGGCCACATATGAAGGAAATCCCGAAGAAGAAGAAACTCAGGAAGAAGAACCGTCGGGAAACGATGGCCCTCGGGAATAGGCCATAGCAACAGCCACCTGAGGGAGAAAACAGTTGCAGAAGAAGAAGATCCACCCTACCGGATTAGGACAACCAGGTACGACCACGAGGAAAAAGTCATGATCAAGGTAAGGATCCGAGGAAGCGACGGTACGGAACAAGCCACCACTGCCCTGGTAGACAGCGGGGCATCCGAAAACTTTATCGACAAGGCCTACGCCGAAGCCAGTGGGATACGCATGCAACGAAAAACGGCATCACGACAAGTCCTAACCGTAGATGGAAGTGAGGTCGCTGGCGGACCGGTGACCCACGACGCCCAAATCCACCTCGCCATCAATCATCACGAAGAAGACATCCGACTACACTGCATCACGATCGGAAACGCCCCAATCATTCTAGGACTCCTGTGGCTCAACCTGCATGACCCGGTCATCGGATGGAAAAACCACACCGTGAAGTTTCACTCCGACCACTGCGCCAAACGATGCCTACCCAGCTCGCCATGAACAAATACAGTCCCTGAAGAAAAAGCCATAGAACAATACTACAAGAAGACTCTGGAAGAATGGGAAATCGGCGAGACGGATCCCTGTTTGCAGCTTTTAACTCCATGGTACGCATTGTGTATCCAGCTCAAGAATGCCCTAACTGGTACACTATCACACATGATTGAAAAGGCACGGTCGAGCATTAGTGAGCTTTATCGCCTACACGAGCTCCCTAACGAAGCCGAACGATTAGTCGCCATCAATAATTTGCTTGAGCGCAACACCTTCGCCATGAGAGATTCTGATCGTGACCTAGCACACAGGGTAGGTGGTTCCTAGCATTCCTGGTGAGTTCGCACAGTTCTCAGTAGGGCTTACCAGCTTCCTAGCCACAAGCAAGCTACTTTCTTGCAAGTCAAATCTCCCGGTTTCTCTACATCAAGTACTTTAAGAGAACCCAAGAGCGCAACCCTAGGCTTTACAATTGGATAATTTTGAGCCCTCCCCCTTCGTTGATCGTTTATGCAACCACAGCATTGCATCATGTGCTGCGCGAATGCCAGAATAACAACAGTGCTACAACAGCCAGGACCGCTGGTACTAAACAACCACCTTGGATGTACTCATTCAATATGACAAATGACGGCAGTAAGTTGGTATTGGACACTCAGGGAACGAGGCTAACAATATTTCAAGCGGTATATACCAAGTTGATGAACACATGGAACACGCTTCCACCTGCATACTGAGACAAAGTGGTCACGACGATCACCGCGGAGCTGTGCAAGCACCTCATTGATGCAAAACCCATGAATGGCACTCTGCCAGTGGTGGACGACTGAGGTCTCCCGAGGAAATCAATGGCAGCATGATGTCGGCACTGATCGCGGAGCCTAAACCGGTGATGCCTCCATATCAGCAGGTGCAGATTCCGCTGGCAGTCAACGAAAAATTGATCGACACCAAGGATGGCATTATCCCCGACGACGCCACCAGAGAGGATACTGGTGGTGTGTCATTTAACGGCTATGACACCGACGAGATTAGGGAGGGTATGGAGGGTGACGATGTGGGGGAGGACAAGGAGTCTGGAGATACAGGGCAGGACGAGGAGTCTGGGGATGCGGGGCAGGATGAGGAGTCTGGAGTTGAGAGCGATACATAGCAAGTATGGAATCAACTATGACACGAGTGGAGCTGTTGATGTCTTCCGTAAAAACCGGGATTCTCAGTGCCAAGTCGTAGAATCAAGACAAAGCATGGATAATGCAAAGCAATAGTTCGTCAGCAGGTTGAAACTTTCGGACAGGCAGGACCGATACCACAGAGACCAATCGCGTGGCTAAAAACAACGGGTTCCATAGTTTTTTTATTTAATTATTCATTATTCGCATACGACCTATCAAAATCATGGCGATTGCACCAACCGGTTCCTGTCCACTGTCCAACCCGAAGGCGGCTTGTTGTGGCTCCCCCTCCCCCTACCCTTCGCCCTGGCCTGTTCCCAAGTCTGATACAGCACCCACAATCTCCCTTGCCTGGTCACCCTGTGGTAGGCTGAGTAGCTGTAGTCCGAACCTCCGCTGTCGGTTCTCTAACTGTGTGGTTGCAGAACGGGTTCCATAGTTGATGATTCATTAATCGTGTGCGACACTATTGGATCATGACGATATTAAACGGGCCCCATAGCTGACGATGACGCTCCACCAATCATGTGCGACTCTATTGGATCATGACGATATTTTATACAGTTCTTCCCTTTTCACCGTCCACTGCGACCTCGAGCAGTCCGCCAGCGGCTGGCGGCAACTCCCCCTGCCCCCCCCGCCCGGCGAGAAGAGGAATAGAAGGCAAGAAAATAAGGAGAGAGAGAGAGAGAGAGAGAGAGAGAGAGAGCGAGAGAGCGAGAGAGGAAAAGAGAGAATGACAAAGTCGGGCTAGGAAAGATGTAAAGATGGTGACAAAATCAACAAAGGAGACATAAGAGAAGCTAACGCGACCTTTTGTCGCCCTCCTCCTGCTCCCCCCCCCCCGGTTCCGGTGGCAGCTCTTGCGGCTCCACCTTCGTCATTCTCAGGAAAACGGGTTCCATAGTATCTGCGACTGGGAGTTCCAGTTTTCTCATTGCGAGTGATCCTTCGTGCAGAAATTACTAGTGCCTGCAACAAGGTTGGCTCGCTTAATATGAGCGAACCCTTTTTTTTCTCCTTTTCTGTTCGAGTACAGGTGTTACACCCTAAATACTACAGGGTCGGAATTCGGATACGGACCAGGCAGGAAGGTATCGGAAACTTGTCACACGGTCTTAGGACGGCATCCCGAGACTGGGCAACCGACACTGTCGGGGCTCGGCTCGGGTCAACCGACTCTGCGGCACCAGGAGGTCCCTGGGCCAAGTACCGGCGCAGACTGGGAAAGCGCAAGCGCTGCCGCGGAGGAAGACAACCTTGGTGGTCATCATAAGAAGGACAAGCAATCGGAAGGAAACAGGAACACAAGGAGTTGCGAGTCTAGATCGCGGAATAGGAGCGGGGTTGTTTCCAGAGGCACGGCCCAGAGGAACAACACCACGAGTCGGGAATCGCTGTATCGTTGCAGACGGCTTGGAGGCTCGAGGCGATA
>Ga0307516_10003681_pt1 | contig 19491 bp, 17 predicted proteins | sample 19_EM_MG_FD_203310 | JGI IMG/M metagenome (GOLD analysis project Ga0307516, IMG submission 203310) | Populus trichocarpa ectomycorrhiza microbial communities from riparian zone in the Pacific Northwest, United States - 19_EM | ecosystem: Host-associated > Plants > Roots > Unclassified | place...
TCGGGCGCGGTGATGCCTCTGTGCTTCGGCCTCGTGCGCGAGAGCCTGCCCGAGCGCAGGGTTCCGTTCGGCATCGGCGTCGTCTCGGCAGCGGCTTTCGTGTCGGGCGGCGCGGCGATCTTCATCGGCGGGGTGCTGGTCGACCGGTTCGATTGGCACTGGATCTTCTATGTGGGCGCGGCCACCGCCGTGCTCGCCTTCGCCGCCGTCTGGTTCGGCGTGCCGCGTTCCGTCCAAGCGAAAACGAACGAGCCGGTGGACTGGCTCGGCGCGCTGCTGCTGGTGCCGTCGATCGCAGCGATCCTCGTGGCCTTGAGCCAGGCCAAGGCCTGGGGCTGGGGGGACATGCGCACGCTGGTGCTGCTCATCTGCGGCATCAGCGCACTCGGCATCTGGGTGTGGCACGAGCTGCGCATCCGCACCCCGTTGATCGACGTTCGCCTGCTCGGCCACCGCCAACTCGCACTGGCCAACATCGGCGTGGTGCTGCTTGCCCTCGGACCCCTGCAGTCGGGTCTGCTGCTGTCGCTGCTGCTGCAGCAACCGGAGTGGACCGGCGTGGGGCTGGGCCTGAGCGCCACGACGGCGGGCCTCATCCTCGCCCCGCCGATGGCACTTGCGATGTTCGTTGGCCCCGGCTGCGGCGCCCTCGCGGCACGCTTCGGCGCACGCGTTCCCGCGCTGCTGGCCTGCGGCCTGCAGTTGCTGGGCTGGGGCGGCATCGCGTTGCAGCATGATTCGCTGCCCTTCGTTGCGGCGATGGTCGTCATGCAAGGCATCGGCATGGCGATGGCCTATGCGGCGGCACCGATGCTGATCGTCGAAGTCGCACCTCCCGACCGCACCAGTGAGGTCACTGGCGTGTCGTCGGTGATCCGCTATGTGTTCAACGCCGTGGGCTCGCAGGTGATCGCCCTGATGCTGGCCAGCGCCGTCGTGAGCGACCCGGCCCACGGGCCGGGTAGGTACCCCGCACCGTCGGCATTCGCGCTCACGCTCGCGGTGGTGGCGGGGTTGTGCGTTCTGAGCCTGATCGTCACGGCATGCCTGCCGGTGCGGGTGCGGGTGCGGGGTTCGGTGCGAGAGGTGGCTGTCGGCGGGAAGGTGTCGGCGACGTAGCAGCGTGATGCGAACTGTGAAGTCCACGTTGCTATGGCAGTCTCACCGAATTTCCGGAGTCGACTCAGTTCCTGACACTTGCGACCGGTGGCCTCCAGGTATCTCACCGCACCACTCCAAACTGAGGAGCGTCAGTGACCGTCCCATGTGGGCACCTGTAAGTTCATCGCCGACCGCAACGACGTACGGGCAGGCAACTGGCGGGCAAACATGATCAACACACAGTTCCAAAGAGTCGTGCTGTCTCGGCTGTGGCTGACGTTCGTCGTCCTCGGAATGAGCTTCCTCGTGGGTGCGCTGGGAACTTTCAATCTCGTCAATTTGCTGTCGGCGAACTTGCGGCTGTTGCGCGACTACGGGTTGATGGCTTTGATGGACGGCGCATTTCTTCAATTGGTCGAACTTCTCGCGCAAGGCTTTGTGAGCTGCATTGCCTACGTCGTTTTCAAGACTTGCGAACATCGGCTGTCGGAATGGCTCGGCCACGGCTCCTGAGTACCCGTGGTGGTGAGAGGCCGCGCCAGGAAGTTCGGCGGCCATAGACAGCTTCTAGGCATCGAAGTCGTCGCCTCGTACGTCCACCGTGTGCTGCTGCGCGGCGGCGCGCCGTTCCGCAACGTGACCATCGAATTCCTGCAGCCCCGGACGCCCTCTTTGGTATGCCTGACGGAAGGACCGATGACGCCAACGCGCGGCTCACGGCAGGACAACAAGATGAGTTGCGCCACGGGCGGCTTTCACCTGCTGGAGCACTCGGGCGCTGCCTCGCTGAAGAACGACGGCACGCACAGCATGGAGCTCGTTGTCATCTTCGTCCCATAGACATCGCAAGCCGGAGGCCCCGTCCATAACGGTTGGCCCATTCTCGTCCGCGCCGTGATGGACGCGACGCACCGACATCGAGAAGGCACGACCTACCGAGCGGCCCGAAACCTCGGCAAGAAGATGCCAGCGGCGACCTGCTCGAACGCAACCTGCAGCGGCATGCCGATGCTGATGTTCTCCGTCTCGACGCCGACCACATTCGAGAACATGCACGGCCCTTCGTCGAGCTCCACCACCGCCAGCACCAGCGGCACCTGGAAGCCCGGTGCCGGCGCCTTGTGCAGCACGGAGTAGCTGTACAGGCAGCCGCACCCGCTCACCTCGACCCATTGCCAGTCGGTCGCAAAGCAGTACGTGCAAGCCACCTCGGGGCGGAAGAAATGGCGGTGACAAGCATTGCACCGGGGCAGCATCAACCGGCCCTGTGCGGCTGCGTCCCAGAAGGGTCGGGTCAACGGGGTGACGGCCGGCAATGTCGGAGTCGGCATCACGCCCGGGGCAAGCATGAATGGGGTGTCGGTCGTCATCTCAATCCCTCCCCAGCACCATCAGTTCCACGTGCTGAGCGCCTGACCCGGCGTTGCTCACCAACGCGGTCTGGGCATCGGGCACCTGGCGTGTGCCATTCACGTGGCGCAGCTGCCGCACCGCTTCGATCACCTTCAGCGTGAGCTGGCCGGTGCCGGTCCAGCTGCCGCCGAGCATGCCGCCATCGAGGTTGGTCGGGCACTGGCCGCCAATGTCCAGCCGGCCGCCCTCGATGAAAGCCCCGCCCTCGCCTTCGCCGCACAGGCCGAGCATCTCGAACTGGCGGATCACCTCGAAGCTCACCGGGTCGTAGATCGAGAACACATCGATGTCTTGCGGCGTCACGCCGGCCCGGCCGAATGCGCGCTGCACGGCGCCCTTGCCGAGATGGCGCATGTCACGGTAGAGCGGCGGATTGGCGTAGTTGCCCTGGAAGAACTCCATGCCTCCGCCGAGCAGCCGCACCGGGTGGGCGGCCAGATCGCGCGCGCGCTCGGCAGTGGTGATCACGAGTGCACAGCCGCCTTCGTTCATCAGGCAGCAGTCGAGCCGGTGGAAGGGGCTCGCGATCATCGGCGAGGCCAGCACGTCGGCCACGGTGTATGGCCCGGCGCCGAACATCACGGCTTCTGGGTTCACGTGGCCGTGGTTCCGGATCGTGGCCGACACGCTTGCGATCTGTTCCGGCGTGGTGCCGAACTCGTGCATGTGGCGTGTCGCGACGACCGCGAACTGCGCCATCACGAAACTGCCGTAAGGCTCGGCGAACTCGAGGTTCATGTTGGCACCGGGCGACGTGCCGTCGGTCGAGAACGGCCCGGCGCGCCCGCTGCCGACCACGGCGGTCTCGCACAGGCCCATCTCTACTGCAGCGGCGGCCTTCAGCACGCCGCGCACGCCAGCGGTGTCGAGGTGGTGGCTGTCGACCCACGACAGCGGCCGCTTCAGGTACATGCCCCAGTTCTCGGCATCGCGCGGTGCGCCGCCCGGGCCCGGCCAGTCGATGGCCGCGCCGTCGATGTCGCGTGGCGTGAGACCGGCATCGGCAATCGCGCCTTTCACGGCCTCGATCACCAGGTCTTGCGATGTGCGGCCCGGTAGCGTGCGGGCCTGTTTGGTCTGGTAGACGCCAACGATGGTGGCGGTGCGTGCGTGGGTGCTCATGGGTCCTTCAAGCGCCTCGTGTGAGGCCGCCGGGGTAGCCTCCGCCGCCATGCGCAGCGTCGAGGGCCTTGTAGTCGAGCGCGCCGCCGGCGGTGCGCGGCAGTGCATCGACGAACACGACGAAGCGCGGCTTCTTGTATGACGCGATGCGCGCCCGGCAGTGCTCGATCAGTTCTTCGGATGCCGCACCCGCGCCCGGCTTCAGCACGACGAGTGCCTTGACGCTCTGCACCCAGGTCGCGTCGGGCACGCCGATCACGCCGCAGTCAGCCACTGCCGGGTGCGCCCGCAAACAACCTTCCACTTCGGCCGGATAGATGTTCTCGGCGCCCGACTTGATCATCTGGACCTTGGGCCCGATGAAGCTGAGCGAGCCGTCGGCCTCGCGCCGGCCGAGGTCGTTGCAGTGGTGCCAGCCGTCGCGCTGGCGCTGCGCATTCAGCTCGGGGCGACGCCAGTAGCCATGCATCACCGTCGGGCCGCGCACGCAGATCTCGCCGGTCTCACCGGGCGGCAGCTCGCCACCGTCTTCGCCCAGGATGCGCACTTGCGCGACCGGCCCAGTGCGGCCGTTCAGGCCGGTGTTGTGGCCCCAGCCGTAGTAGCTCCACGCGACCGGACCCATCACCTCGGTCTGGCCGTAGCCGAACAGGCTGCGCGCCGGCACCACCGTGACCATCGCATCCCATTCCGGGCTGACGCTGGCCGTTCGCAGACCGCTGAAGTCGAAGCGGCCGTCGTGGTTCAGCGCCACCAGTTCGTGGCACAGCGACTGCATCAGGAAGGCATAGTCGCAGCGGTGGCGATGCACCGCCTGCGCGATCTGAAGTGCATCGGTACGGCGGATGAACACGTTGCTGCCGCCGATGTGAAACACCGCCAACGTGACCATCAGCGTACCGACGTGGAACAGCGGGCCCGAGTTCAGGAAGCGCGTGTCGGCCGACAGGTCTTGAATGTCGATGAGTGCGAGGCTCTGCCAGAGCATCGCGGTCTGGCTCAGCATCGCGCCGTTCGGGCGGCCGCCGAAGGCTGCGGTGTAGATGATCAGCGCAGGCAAGTCGGCATCGGTGTTGTAGCTGCGCGCGGCGGCCGCGCCGTTCGCGACGAAGGCCTCGTAGCCGGCCGCATCGTCACCGCCATCGAGGGCGAGCCAGAGCGCATCTCGATGGGTGGCCTGCGCGCGCGCAGCCTGCGCCGCCGCACCGATCTCGGCGTGCTGCCACACCACCACGCGGGGCTCGAGATCGTCGATCACGAAAGCCAGTTCGTCGGCCGTCTGACGCCAGTTGACCGGGCAGAACATCGCCCCAAGCATGCCCGCAGCGATGATGCCTTCGAGCACGCCCGGATCGTTCTGCGCCAGCCAGAGAATGCGGTCGCCACGGCCCACACCGGCGTCCTGCAATGCATTGGCCAGGCGCACCACGCGATCGGCCAGCTGCGGATAGCTCAGACGCAGGTCTTCGGAAACGGCGGCGAGGTGTTCGGGCCGTGAGCGTCGGTGCTCTTCGAGCACATCATGCAAGGTCAGCGAGTGCAGCACAGTGGCGCCTTTGTCAGTCAACGTGCACGCGCCGTTCGGCGCCGTGCAGCTCTACGCGGCCCTGCACGCCAGTGCGCAGGCGCACGAACGGGCAGGCGCGCGGCGCCACGCTGCTGAGCAGCAGCTCGCCGTCGGGCGCTTCGATCAGCCACTCGCTCTCGTCGAAGCGCGCTCCATCGCCGACGGGCGACTCGAATGTGCAGATGGGACCGATCTGCCGCTGTGTCCATGGCGCAAGCCCCGCCGCTCGCAAGATTGGCACGGCCTCGGGCAGTGCCGCGATCACCGAGTGGCCGAGCAGCGCCTGCAGGTCGCGGCCAAGCGCCATGAAAGCGTCGACCAGCTCGCCACTCAGGCCCAGCACCGCCTGCATGCGAAAGCGCCGCAGGAACATGTCGCTGCGCGGCGCATCGATGGCCACCGGTTCGGCCACGCCGAATGGCACCTTCATGCCGATCAACGCGTTCTCGTAAGGCCACAGGATCTCGTTGTCGCAGCCGGCTCCGATCAAATGCAGCGGCAGCCCGGGGCGCACACCCAGCAACTCGAAAACCTTGCTGGCCCAGGCGGTGTCGCGTTCGATGTCGCGCAGGCTCACGGTGTAGGGCTGGTAGCCGCCGGGCAGGCGCAGCAGGCCGATGGCCCAGCGCTCGGCAAGGGAGCCGACAGCCTCAGGGCGATCCAGTGACGCGCTCATTGCTTCACCGTCCGCGGGATCTTGTGCCGCGATCCCGACTGCATGATGAGCTCGTTGGGCACCAGCTCGATCATCGGTCGCAGCCCGACTGCCGCCTGCACCGAATCGGCGACGCGTTCACGCAGCGCGGCGAGCGCCGGCGTGCTGCTGTAGCCGACGCGAATCGTCAGCACGTCCATCACGCGTTGCGGGCGCACGATCTGGAACAACCCGTTCGAGGTCTCGGGCACGTCTTCGATCGCACCCCACACGTCCATCGGCAGGATCGAGCGCCCGCCGATCAGCGCTTCGTCGGCGCTGCGCCCGACCGGCGTGAAGCGCGCATGCGTGCGGCCGCAGCCGCAGGTGTCACGCCGCATGTCGACGATGTCGCCCCCTCGGTAGCGGATCAGCGGGTCGATCGGGTTGACGAGCGAGGTGCAGACGAGTTCGCCGCGCCCAGTGCCTTCGATCGTGGCGCCGGTGTCGGGGTCGATGATCTCGGCGACACCGATGTCTTCCCATGCGTGACAGCCGTCGTGTTCGCGGCAATCGTGCGCGTGGCCGAGGTCGCCGAAGCTCGTCTGGTTGAAGATCTTGCCGGCGAGGCCCCAGCGCTCGAAGGTCTGCCGCATCTTCGGCCCCACCGGCTCGCCGGCGAACAGCACGCCTTTGTAGCTGGCGAACACGTCGCGCATGTCGATGCCCATCGTGCGCTCGATCTCCTGCAGGCCGACGCCCAGGTAGGCCGTCATCGCGTAGAAGACCGTCGGCCGATAGCGGCGAGACAGGTCGATGAATTGGTGTACGTCGTCGGGTCCGTAGCCGAGCATGATCGGCGTGATCCCGAGCGTCTGCAGCAGGCGGAACATCGGCCCGCGCATGCGCAGCCCGAAGTACACGCCGTACTCGCCGGGCCGCAAGCCGATCTCCCACCAGTCGCGCAGCGTGCCGCCCCAGTAGCTCGATGGGCCATCGGCCGGCAGGCCCGGTGCCGCAGGCAGGTTGCCGCTGGCGTGGCCCCAGCGGTAGCCGAACAGCGTGGGGTCTCCGGTGGTGCCCGAACTCGAGCCGATGAAGCTCAGCTCGGCAAGCTCGGTGCACAGCAGGCCGCAGAACGGGTCGCCGTGTTGCTCGCGCCAAGCGCGCATCTGGTCTTTGTCCATCAGCGGTGCCAGGCGCGTGAAGTCGGCTGTGCTGCGCACATCGCCCGGGCGAAGGCCGACCGCATCCCAGTGGTGGCGCACGAAGGCCGAGCGTTCGTACGCGTAGCCGATCATGTTCAGCAGGCGCTCTTGCTGCAGGGCCAGCAACAGCGGGCGCGGCATCGTCTCAACTGGGTCGAGGCAGCGCTGGTCGGACGGCGGCAGTTCGAGCATGCGGGTCAGTGTCCAGTAAATCGTGGTGCGCGCTTCTCGTGGAAAGCACGGACGGCTTCGAGGTGGTCGTTCGACTGCAGCGAGGCAATTTCGTAGGCCAGGCCGGCATCGAGCACGCGGGCGGCCTGGTCCTTCAAGGCGAGGTTGAGCGTCGCCTTGGTCCATTGAATCGCCAGGCGTGCGCCATCGGCCCATCGCTGCGCCCAGCGGTCGACCGTCGCGTCGAGCTCAGCAGCCGGCACGCTGAAGTTGATGAGGCCGATGCGCTGCGCTTCGGGTGCGGCGAGCAGATCGCCCCCGAGCAGGTATTGCTTTGCCCGCGCCATGCCCACCAGCAGCGGCCAGGCGAGCGCGCCACCGTCGCCCGCCACGAGGCCCACGCGCACATGCGGGTCGCCGATGCGGGCGGTGTCGGCCGCGACAGTCAGGTCGCACAGCAGGGCCAGCGTCGCGCCCAGGCCGATGGCATCGCCATTCAGGCGGGCAATGATGGGCTGCTCCACCTCGAGCAGCGTGTTGACGAAGCGCCGGGCAAGGTCGAACTCTTCTTTCAGCAGCGCGCTGTCGGCACGGATCTCGAGGCTTCGGTTCAGGTCGCCGCCGGCGCTGAAGGCCCTACCGGCACCCGTGAGCACGACGACCGATGTCGCGCGGTCTGCGCGCAAATCCTGGAACAGGCGCAGCAGCTCCGACTCCATGTCAAAGCCGATGGCGTTGAGCTTGTCCGGCGCGTTCAGGCTGACGCGGAGGACTGCGCCGTGCCGCTCGACGCCGAGCTGTCGGTACCCGGTGTGGTTCATGGTCGGCAACTCAAACCCGCTCGAGGCTGCGCGCCCTGGCGGCCATCTCGTCGAGCAGCGGTGCGGGCTTCCAGAGCGCACCCTGGCTCGCGTGATAGTGCTGTACCGTCTCGTACACGCTGCTCCAGCCGCGCCGTTCGGCCCAGTACATCGGCCCGCCCTGGTGGCGCGGGAAGCCGTAGCCGTGCACGTAGGCCACGTCGATGTCGCTGCTGCGCAGCGCAATGCCCTCGCCGACGATCTTCATGCCTTCGTTCGCCATGGCGGTCAGCACGCGCGTGACGATCTCGTCGTCAGTCACCGCGCGGCGTGCGATGCCGCGCTCGCGCGCCACCTGCTCGATCAGCGCTTCGACCGCGGGGTCGGGCGTACCGGTTCGGCCGTCGTACTTGTAGTAGCCCTGGCCGGTCTTCTGGCCGAAACGCCCGAGCTCGCACAGCCGGTCGGCGATTGGCGAGTAGCGCAGCGTCTTGTCCCGAAACTGCTCGCGGTACTGGCGGATGCGCCAGCCCACGTCGAGCCCCGACATGTCGCGCATGAGGTACAGCCCCATCGGGAAGCCGAAACCCTGCAACGCGCGGTCCACCTGCCAGGGCGTGGCGCCCTCCTCCAGCAGGAAGTCGCACTCGCGCCCGTAGACCGCGAGGATGCGGTTGCCGATGAAGCCGTCGGCATTGCCTGCCAGAACGCCCACCTTGTTGATCGCCTTCGCCAACGCCATCGTCGTGGCGATGGTCTGCGCCGATGTCTTCGCCGCACGCACCACCTCGAGCAGCCTCATCACGTTGGCGGGGCTGAAGAAGTGCGCGCCGATCACGTTCTCGGGGCGGCCGGTCGCAGCGGCGATCTTGTCGATGTCCAGCGTCGAGGTGTTGGTGGCGAGAATCGCACCGGGCTTCATCACAGCGTCGAGTTCGGCGAACACCGCCTGCTTGATGGCCATGTCTTCGAACGCGGCCTCGATGACGATGTCGGCCTCTGCGATGGCGGCGTACTCGAGCGTGCCGGTGATCAGCGAGAGCGCACTGTCCATCTTCGCCTGCGCGAGGCTGCCGCGCGCCACCGAGGTAGCGTAGTTCTTTTCGATCAGTGCACGTCCGCGGGCCAGGCCTTCTGCATTGGCGTCGAGCAGCCACACAGGAATGCCGGCGTTCGCAAAGCACATGGCAATGCCGCCGCCCATGGTGCCGGCACCGACCACCGCTGCCGAGCGGATGGCCTGCGGCTGCAGGTCCGCCGGCTGGCCGGGGATCTTGGCCACGTCGCGCTCGGCACCGAACAGGTAGATCAACGCGGCACGCTGAGGGCTGACCTTGCATTCGTCGAACGCCGTCATCTCCAGCGCATAGCCTTCGTCGAACGGGCGTGTGCACGCGGCCTCCACACAGTCGACGATGCGTTGCGGCGCGATCAGGCCCTTCCACTTGCGAGCATTCTTCTGCCGCATGTCGATGAAGAGGGCTGGGTCGATGTCACCAGTGCGATCGGTCCGGTCACGCACGAGCTGCAGCGGCCGGCGCTCGGCAAGCATGCGCTGCGCAAACGCGATGGCGCCGGCCAGCAGATCGCCATCGACCAGTTCATCGACGACACCACACTTCAGGGCCTCGGCGGCGCCGATTGGCTTGCCGGTCGTGATCATGTCCAGTGCCTTTGCCCCACCGACGAGGCGCGGCAGGCGTTGCGTGCCGCCTGCGCCGGGAAGCAACCCGATGTTCACTTCGGGCAGGCCGAGCTTGCAGCTGGGCAGTGCCACACGCGCGTGGCAGCCGAGCGCAATCTCCAGCCCACCGCCCAGTGCGTTGCCACCTAGCGCGGCCACCACCGGTTTGGCCGACGCCTCGATCGCGGCGATCACGTCGCGACCGCTCGGGCCGGTGATCGGCTTGCCGAACTCGCGGATGTCGGCACCGGGAATGAACATGTCGTTCGCGCCGATCAGCACGATCGCTTCCACGGCTGCATCGGCCGAGGCCAGCTGCACCGCGGCAAGCAGCTCGGCGCGCACCGCCATGCTCATGGCATTGACCGGCGGGTTGGTGATGGTCAGGACGGCGATTCCGCCAGCCATGCGGTTGTGAACGGTGCTCAAGAAAGTCTCCGAAGGGTTTGTGCTCATTGTCATCTACATAGTCAACCTAGTAAACTATGTTCACCCTATCGCAAACCCGACACCCACCGATGAGACCTCTTGTGTCAACGCAGCCGCGGGCCGAGCGCCGGGCCGCTCCCAAGCCGGCCCGCATTCCCTCGGGGGATCGCCCGATGTACTCATTGGGCGAGGGGCTCCAATGAGCATCCGCGTTCCCTTTCTTCTGACCGAGCGGCACGGGCGTGTCGTCACGCTGACGCTGAACCGTCCCGATGAGCGCAATGCCATCGGCAGCCATGCCGACTCCGCTGAGCTGGTCGACGCCGTCGAGGCCGCAGCCGCCGACCCTGGCGTGGCGGTGCTGATCCTCACCGGCGCGGGCAGCGCCTTCAGTGCCGGCGGCAACCTGAAGGCGATGCGCGACCGCTCTCTCGGCAAGGACGGCATCGGCCCGCTCGATTCGCCGCTGGCCACGCGCAACAACTACCGGCGCGGCATCCAGCGCATTCCGCAGGCGCTGTGGGACTGCGAGCTGCCGATGATCGCGGCGATCAACGGCCATGCCATCGGCGCGGGGCTCGACCTGGCCTGTATGTGCGACCTGCGCATTGCCGCGCAAGGCGCGAAGCTGGCATCGAGCTTCATCAAGATGGGCATCGTGCCCGGGGACGGCGGCGCCTACTTCCTGCCGCGCGCGGTGGGCCTCGCAAAGGCCGCCGAGATGATGTTCACCGGCGAGCCGATCGGTGCCGACGAGGCGCTTGCGTGCGGTCTCGTCTCACGCGTGGTGCCGGCCGACACGCTGCTGGCCGAGGCACGAACGCTGGCAGAGCGCATCGCCTGCAACCCGCCGCAGACGCTGCGCCTCGTCAAGCGGCTGCTGCGTGAAGCCGAGCACGCGCGCCTGTCCGAAGTGCTGCAGCTGTCGGCCGCCTTCCAGGCACTGGCGCACGAGACAGCCGATCACCAAGAGGCGCTCGCCGCCTTCTTCGACAAACGAACGCCTCAATTCAAGGGACTGTGATGACCGACAAGATTCTTTCGCATCGGACCGGCGCCATCGGGCACATCGTCTTCAACAACCCGGAAAAGCTCAACGCGATTTCCCTCGAGATGTGGCAAGGCATGGGCGAGGCCGTCGAGCGCTTCGAGGCCGACCCCGAGGTGCGCGTGATCGTGCTCTCTGGCAGCGGTGACAAGGCCTTCGTGGCTGGCGCCGATGTCTCGAAGTACGAGGAAGAGCGCATGGGCGAGAACGCCGCCGAGCACTACGCGCAAACCGGCGAGAAAGGCCTGAGCGCGCTCTATTACTCGACCAAGGCGACGATCGCGGCGATCAACGGCTACTGCATCGGTGGCGGCATTTCGGTGGCCTCGTGCTGCGACCTGCGCGTCGCGACGCCGAAGTCGAGCTTCGGCCAACCGGCCATGCGCTATGGCATCGGCTACCGCTACAAGAGCCTGCGCCGCGTCACCGACCTGATCGGCCCGGCGGCCACCAAGGAGCTGCTGATCGGCGGCGCGAGTTTCGACGCGCAGCAGGCGCTGGCCAAGGGACTGGTCGGCCAGGTCTTGCCCGAAGACGGTTTCATGGACGCGGTGCTAAAGCAGGCCGGCCGCATCGCCGAAGGCGCACCGCTCACGCTGAAGCAGGTGAAGCACGCCATCGCACAGATCGTGCGCGACCCCGACCAGCGCGAACTGGAACTCTCGGAGCAGTACTTCCAGACCTGCTATGCGAGCGCGGATTACCGCGAGGGCATTCGCGCGTTCGCAGAGAAGCGCAAGCCAGCCTTCAAGGGCGTGTGATGGCAAGCGCCCGCGCCCTCGAAGGCGTGCGCGTGCTCGATCTGAGCCGCGTGCTTGCCGCGCCTATGGCAGCGCAGACGCTTGCCGACCTGGGCGCCGACGTCATCAAGATCGAGCGCCCCGGCAGTGGTGATGAAGGTCGCAGCTACGGTCCGCCGTTCCTGATGGACCGCGATGGCCGCAGCACCGGCACCGCGGCGTTCTTTCTCGCCTGCAATCGCGGCAAGAAGTCGGTCACCGTCGACATCGGCACGCCCGAGGGGCAGGACATCATCCGTGCGCTGGCGCTGCAGTCCGACGTGGTGCTCGAGAACTTCCGCGCCGGCGCGCTGCAGAAGTACGGGCTCGACCATGCGAGCCTGCGCGCGCTGAATCCGCGCCTGGTCTATTGCTCGATCACCGGTTTCGGACAAGACGGGCCGTATGCCGAGCGGCCCGGCTACGACGGCGTGTTCCAGGCCATGGGCGGGGTGATGGCTGCCAATGGCCATGCCGACGAGCCGATGAAGATCGGCATCAGCATGGTGGACATCCTCACCGGGCAGCAGGCGGCGATCGCGATCCTGGCGGCGCTGCACCACCGCGACCAGGTCTCGGGTGAAGGCCAGCACATCGACCTCGCGCTGCTCGACTGCGCAGTGGCCTCGCTGTCGCACTTCGCGATGAACTACCTGGTCTCCGGCGAGGTGCCGGTGCGGCGCGGCAACGGTGGCTTCGGCGGCGTGCCGTCGCAGGCATTCGATTGCAGCGACGGCGGCATCTTCATCGTCGCCGGCAACAACAGGCAGTTCAGTGCACTGTGCCAGGCGATCGACAGCCCGGCGCTGGCCGACGACCCCCGCTTCAACCACGCTGCCGGCCGTGTTATCCACCGCGACGCGCTGCTCGAAGCGCTGCGCGAGGTGCTGCGCCGGCGCACGGTGGCCGAATGGCTGGCGCGGCTGGACGCGGCAGACGTGCCAGCCGGTCCCGTCAACGAGTTGCCCGACGTGTTCGCCAACCCGCAGGTCCAGCACCGGCACATGCTGGTCGAGACCGAGCACCCGCTGGCCGGTACGGTGAAGCTGCTGGCCAACCCGATGCGGTTGTCAGCCACGCCCATCGAGCACTACCCTGCCCCGCCTCTACTCGGCCAGCACACCCGCGAGGTGCTGACCGAGCGCCTGCAGTTCAGCGCCGAGCAGATCGACGCGCTCGCCGCACGCCAGGTGATCTGAGAGGCGGAGAAGTCTCACCAACCTCAGACGCGACATCCCTTGACCGGAGCCTCACGATGACCACCAACCCCCTGCCCGTTCCTGTGCCCACCTTCGCCGTGCCGCACGAGGGCATCCCCGCCGCCCTGCACCGCGGTGAGAGCGAGCTGCCTTTCGTCGAGTTCGAACCCGGCATCGAGATGCAGGTGCTGCAGGTCGACATCCCGACCGGGCTGTGGGTCATCCGCATGCGCCTGCAGCCGGGCGCCACGCTGCCGACCCACCGCCACGGTGGGGAAGTGTTCGCGTTCACGCTGGCCGGCGCGTGGAAGTACCTGGAGTATCCGGAGGTCAACACCGCGGGCTCCTACCTCTACGAGCCCGCCGGGTCGATCCACACCCTGCACGCGCCGGCCAGCAACACCGAGGTCACCGACGTCTGGTTCGCGATCCGCGGGCCGAACCTGAACCTCGATGCCGAAGGCAAGGTGACGCTGATCCTCGACGCAGGGTTGGTTTTGCGCGTCTACCAGTCGAAGTGCAAGAAGGCCGGCCTGCCGCGCCCCGCCGTGATCGGCGCCTGAAGGGTTCTCATGGATTTGCGCTTCACCGCCGAAGACGATGCGTTTCGCGCCGAGGTGCGCGCGTTCATCGACGCCGCGCTGCCGCAAGACGTGCGGCGAAAGATGGCCGAGGGCCGCTCGCTCACCAAGGACGAGATCGTGCACTGGCAGCGCACGTTGAACGCCCGCCACTGGGCCACACCGAGTTGGCCGCGGGAGCATGGAGGGCCGGGCTGGAGCGTCGTCCAGCGCTACATCTTTCTCGACGAGCTGCACCAAGCGCCAGCGCCCGAACCGCTGAGCTTCAACGTCAACATGATCGGGCCGGTGCTGTTCACCTTCGGCACTGCGGAGCAGAAGGCGCGCTTCCTGCCTCGCATCGCGAACCTCGACGATTGGTGGTGCCAGGGTTTCAGCGAACCCGGGGCGGGCTCCGACCTGGCGTCGCTGAAGACGTCGGCGCGGCGCGATGGCGAGCACTACGTCGTCAACGGCCAGAAGACCTGGCAGGGCATGGGCCACCACGCCGATTGGATGTTCACGCTGGTGCGAACGGATGCCACTTCCAAACCACAAGCCGGCATCACGATGCTGTTGATCGACATTAAGTCGCCCGGCGTGACGGTGCGGCCCATCATCACGATCGACGGCCGCCACGAGGTCAACGAAGTCTTTCTCGACGAAGTGCGCGTGCCGCTGGCCTGCCGCGTCGGCGAAGAGAACAAGGGCTGGGACATCACCAAGTTCCTGCTCGGCAACGAGCGCACCGGCATCGCACGCATCGGCATGTCGAAGCACCTGCTGCGCCGCGCGAAGACCCTGGCCACACAGGTCGATGACGACCCCGCCGTGCTGACACGGGTGCGCGAGAAGGCCGCGTTGATCGAGATCGAGCTGAAGGCACTCGAAGTCACGCAGATGCGGCTGCTCGACGCGATGCGCGATCACTCGGCGCGGCCCGATGCACGATCGTCGATCCTCAAGGTCAAGGGAACCGAGCTGCGCCAGGCTGCAGCCGAGTTGCTGCTGCAGGTGGCCGGGCCGGCGGCAGCGCGTTGCGTCGGCGAGTTCGAAGACGCAGCCGATGCGATGAGCACGATCGCACCCATCGCGTTCAACCTGCGCGCTGCATCGATCTACGGCGGCAGCAACGAAGTCCAGAAGAACATCTTGGCGAAAGCGGTGTTGGGGCTATGAGCACGCCGGGCCGCCCCAAGTGCGAATGCTCCCGCTCGGCGGGACGGCGCGCAGCGCCTAGGGTGCACCTATGAACTTTGCTCTGAGTGACGACCAGCGCATGCTGCAGGACACGGTCGAGCGGCTGGTGTTGCGTGACTACGGCTTCGAACAGCGCAAAGCCTATGCGGCCGAGCCCGGCGGCTGGAGCCGCCAGATGTGGCGCACCCTGGCCGAGATGGGGCTGCTGGCCCTGCCCTTCCCCGAGGCGCAAGGCGGCCTGGGCGGTGGCGCAGTGGATGTGCTGCTGGTGATGCAGGCGTTCGGCAAGGCGCTGCCGCTGGAGCCGCTGCTGTCCACGATGGTGATTGGCGGTGCGATCCTGCGCGGCGCGAACCCGGCGCAGCTCGACCGCTGGGTGGGCGCCATCGCAGCGGGCGACATGACGCTGGCCTGGGCGCATGGTGAGTCAGGCTCGCGCTACCGGCTGCACGACGTGGCCTGCCGCGCGCAGCACGACACCGAGGGCTGGGTGCTGGACGGCAGCAAGGCCCTGGTGCTGCACGGCGACAGCGCCGATCGATTGCTCGTCAGCGCCCGCAGCGCCGGCGCGCAGCGCGACCCGGCGGGAATCTCGCTGTTCATGGTCGATGCGCAGGCCCCCGGCATCGTGCGCGAGGCCAGCGCCACGCACGACGGCCGAAGGGCTGCGGACATCCGCTTCGACAAGGTGCGAGTCGACGAATCGGACCTGATCGGTATGGCGGGCGCCGCATTGCCGCTGATCCAGTCGGCCACCGAGGCCGCCATCGCCGCGCTCGCCGCCGAAGCGGTGGGCGTGATGGACACGGCGCTGGCGATGACGGTCGAGTACCTCAAGACGCGTCAGCAGTTCGGCGGCCCGATCGCGCGCTTCCAGGCCTTGCAGCACCGTGCCGCGGAGATGCTCATCGCGCTGGAGCAATCGCGCAGCATGGCCATGTATGCCGCGCTGATGCTCGACGAGCCCGATGCGCTCGAACGCAGCAAGGCACTCTCCGCCGTCAAGGTGCAGATTGGACAGGCGGCGCGCTTCGTCGGCCAGCAGGCGATCCAGTTGCACGGTGGCATCGGCGTGACGGACGAATACGCCGTCGGCCACTGCCACAAGCGCCTTGCGATGATGGATCTGCAGTTCGGCGACGTCGATCACCACCTGGCCCAGTTCGCGCGGGCCGGCGGATTCATCAGCACTGAGGCCATTGCATGAACCTGCAGCGAGACCCGGCCATCGCAGCCTTTCGCGAAGAGGTGCGCAGCTTCCTGCGTGAGCAACTGCCGGCCGACATGGCGTCACGCACGCTGCGCGGCTACCACGCGCCCAAGACCGATATGATTGCCTGGACGCGCACGCTGCACGCACGCGGCTGGTCGGCACCACACTGGCCAGTCGAGCACGGCGGGCCGGGCTGGTCGCCGTTGCAGCGCCACGTGTTCGAAGAAGAATGCGCACTGGCCGGAGCACCGCCCACCTGCACTTCGGCGTTCAGCCTGGTTGCACCGGTCATCTACACCCACGGAACCGAGGCGCAAAAACGCCAGCACCTGCCGCCCATCTTGCGGGGCGACGCCTTCTGGGGACAGGGTTTCTCGGAGCCGAATGCCGGCTCCGACTTGGCAACGCTCCGCACCCGCGCCGAACGCGACGGTGACGAATACGTCGTCACCGGCCAGAAGACCTGGACCACCGAGGGCCACTTCGCCGACTGGCTGTTCTGCCTGGTGCGCACCAACCCCGAGGCAAAACCACAGCGCGGCATCAGCTTCCTGCTGATCGACGCCACCTCGCCCGGCATCACGATGCGGCCCATCGTTTCGATCGACGATGCGCACAGCCTGAACGAGGTGTTCTTCGACCAGGTGCGCGTCCCGGTCGCCAACCGCATCGGCGACGAAGGGCAAGGCTGGTCGTTCGGCAAGCTGCTGCTCGACAACGAACGCGCGTTCAGTGCCGAAGTGCCGCGCAACAAGCGCATGTTGCAACGCTTGAAGGCGCTGGCGCGCGACCGCGGGCTGATCGCCGATCCTGTGTTCGCGCACCGCATTGCCGAACTCGAGGTCGAACTCGGCGCGCTCGAATGGATGACATTGCGGGCCTTGAGCGAGCACGGCAGCGCGGCAGCAGCCGCGTGGCCCGCCGGTTCAGTGCTGCACGTGCTCGGCTCCGAGCTGCAGCAGAAGACCGGGGCACTGCTGGTCGAGGCACTCGGCGACCGCGGCGTGGTCGCGTATCCCGAATGGCAAGGCGCCGAGCCACCTGCCGACTACCCACCCGGTCCGCACGATGCGCCCGGCGTGACGGCCGACTTCCTCTACCGACGCGCGGTCTCGATCTACGGCGGCAGCAACGAGATCCAGCGCAACTTGATCGCGCGGCACATGCTCGGCGCTTGAAACCATGGACTTCGCCCTCAACGAAGAGCAGACCCTTCTGCGCGACAGCGTGCGCCGCTTCGTGGACCAGGACTACGGCTTCGAGCAACGCCGCCGCCTCGTCGCCCACGAAGGCGGCTTCAGCGCGAAGCACTGGGCACAGTTCGCGCAGCTCGGTTGGCTGGGTGCCGGTTTGCCGGAGGCCGCCGGGGGCTTCGGCGGAAGCGTGATCGAGACGGCGATCATTGCCGAGCAACTCGGCCGCGGCCTCGTCGTCGAGCCCTTCGTGCCGGTGGCCGTGCTGGCGGCGCAGGCGCTGTGGCATGCCGGCGGGGCACTGCCGGTGCTCGGTGCGTTGGTGGACGGCGCCTGTCGCATCGTGCCGGCTCTGAACGATGCCGTGGACGCACCGGCCACGGTGCATGCAGCCGACAACGGTGCACGGCGTCTCGTCGGGCGGAAAACGCTGGTCGTCGGTGGCCCGCAGGCCGACCGCTTTCTGGTCTCGGCCGCAGAGGGCAACGGCGTATCCCTGCTGTTGCTGCCCGTTGATGCACCCGGCCTCGTGCGCCACGACCACCGCTTGATCGATGGCACACCGGCCTGCGACCTGCAATTCGACACCGCGGTGCAAGCCGGCATGCACCTCGGTGCGCCAGGTGCCGCCGCTGCCCCAATCGAGGTCGCACAACACCACGCCACGACCGCCGTGTGTGCGCAGGCCCTCGGCGTGATGGACCGTGCCATTGAACTCACTCGCGAGTACCTGCTGCAGCGCCAACAGTTCGGCGTGGCGATCGCCAGCTTCCAGTCCCTGCGTCACCGCCTGGCCGACATGCTGATCGCACAGGCGCAGGCACGCGCCACGCTGCACGGCGCCCTGGCCGCGCTGGTCGATGACGAAGTGCAGAGCCGCGAACCTGTGCGGGCGGTTGCAATTGCCAAAGCCCAATCGGGCCGCAGCGGTCGCTTCATCGGCGCCCAGGCCATCCAGCTGCACGGCGGCATCGGCATGGCAGACGAAAGCATGGTTGGCCATTGCTTCAAGCAGCTGATGGTGCTCGATGCGCAACATGGCAACACGGCCGCCCAGCTTCGCGTGCTGGCAGACGGACTGAATGGCGACCTACCGAGGGCGACGAATTCCACCTGATTGCAACCCCATTCGGGGCCGCACGCCGAGATGTTTACCGTTGCAAGTGACAGTCGAACATATTGCGCGGATGTGAACTGTTACAGCTCGGCAGCTAACAGGCGAACACCAAACGGTGTGAGGATAAGGGTGACGCTTCGCCCTTTGGGCCTGACAGCTGTTCGGCCTGTCGTCGCGGATACGCGACAAGATGCGTGCCGCAGAAGCGACGCGCGCTGTGCAGGTAGAGGTGTGGGTAGAAATGAAACACGGGCCGCAAGGGCCCGTGTTTACTAGGTTGCTGGAGGAGTCGGAGGGATTCGAACCCTCGATTCGCTTTTAAGGCGAATACTCCCTTAGCAGGGGAGCACCTTCGGCCACTCGGTCACGACTCCAGCACGAGGCGAGATTCTAAAGCAGAACGATCACGTCTTTCGCCGAACCACCCCAAGAAAGACGTGCGCCCTCAGTCGATTTGAAGCCGCGAGGGGCGCCTTGTACCGTCAGGCCGCAGCCTGCTCCAGATCGAAGGCCTTGTGCAGCGCACGCACGGCCAATTCCATGTACTTCTCGTCGATCACCACGCTGGTCTTGATTTCGCTGGTGGTGATCATCTGGATGTTGATGCCTTCTTCGGAGAGGCAACGGAACATCTTGCTGGCCACGCCCACATGCGAGCGCATACCGATGCCGACGATGCTGACCTTGCAGATCTTGGCGTCGCCCATCACCTGCGCGGCGCCAGTTTGCGGCAGCACGGTGTTCTTCAGCACGTCGAGCGTGCGCGCATAGTCGTTGCGGTGCACGGTGAACGAGAAGTCGGTCTTGCCGTCATGCGAAACGTTCTGGATGATCACGTCGACGTCGATGTTCGCGTCGGCGATCGGGCCGAGGATCAGGGCGGCAATGCCGGGCTTGTCGGGCACGCCCAGCACGGTGACCTTGGCCTCATCGCGGTTGAAGGCGATGCCTGCGACAACAGCTTGTTCCATTTTTTCGTCTTCCTCAAAAGTGATCAAGGTGCCGGAGCGGGCTTCCTCGTCGATGTTGATGTCCCAGGGTGTGAAGCTCGAC
>Ga0307516_10003682_pt1 | contig 19481 bp, 21 predicted proteins | sample 19_EM_MG_FD_203310 | JGI IMG/M metagenome (GOLD analysis project Ga0307516, IMG submission 203310) | Populus trichocarpa ectomycorrhiza microbial communities from riparian zone in the Pacific Northwest, United States - 19_EM | ecosystem: Host-associated > Plants > Roots > Unclassified | place...
GACGCGGCTGCCGCTCCGCCTGACGCCGAACTCGCCGCCTGACCTGAACGCCCTGTATCGCACCTGACTCGAATTCATCGGGTCATTTCCCCCTCGCATCGGCCGACGTGGTTAACGGCGTGCTTACATCGGGTCTCGGCCATGCCCCACTCCTTCCCGCGTTAGCTCGTCAGAATCATAGGGCGGTCTTGCCGCCGTTGACACCGATGATTTGCCCGGTGAGTAAGTCCGCCTTGTCGGGATGCAGCTCAGGTGTCGGAAAGCAACCGACGGGCGGCGTGGAGTTCGACGGTGAGTCGGAGCACTTGCTCTTGCAGGCTGCGGATTTCTGCAGCGTACTTGGGTTGGTTTTTGACGGCTTGGCGGAGTTGATCGACCTCGGCGGCCCAGCGATCTTGGTGGGCTTGCTCTCGCAGCTCGGCGCGTTCGGCGCGCAGGCGATTGTCCATCGCAGCGGTTTCGGCTTCCTGTAGGCGCCGGAGGAATTCGGCGGTGTCGGGCGGGAGCGATGGCGCCCTGCCCTCCTCTTCTTTGGCGGCGAGTTCTTCGCGCCAGATTTTGAAGACGCGTTCGGTTTTGCCGCTGGCGTCGAAGCGATCTTTCAATTCGCGGCGCAGTTGGCGGCCGGTGATGCGTGTGTTTTGTTTCAGCAGCTCGCGGCAGGTCAGTCGAATCGCGCGGTCAGTGAGGAGTTGATTCATGGGAGGACTGTACCGCAGTACGCATTGAAGGGGAACATGTTCTCTTTGGACATATCATTTCCGTGGGAGTGGGCGGATTGGGTAGATTTAGCGGCCGTCGCAAAATGCTAGTGCATTGATTTATAAGTGAAAGATGTTCTCGATTGTTCCACGAAATTGTTCCACGGAGATAGCTGCCGTTTGTCCGGGTTTCGCGTAGGCACTCTCTGCCTGCATTGATCGCGTGTCTTCCGTCCGCAGCATGTTCGACCGGGGACGGCCGGCTCGCCTCTTCTATGTCACCTGGTCGCTTGCGTCGCATTCTTGTCTGTCGATTGGTGCGCTTGGCGTGCGCGGTGTGCTTCGTGCTGTCTGGCTGTTCGGCTTCCATCTGCTCTAGAAGAAGGATTTACAGGTAACTACAGGAGAATACAGGGGGCACGTGTAAGTGCTTGAATGAGAAAGCTGAAATGGCATTTCTTGGGAGTGATGCAACGCCTGGGCGGAATAGATGCAACGCTTTGGCGGGAGAGTTGCAACGCTTTCGGGGAAGACTTGCAACGCCGGGGTAGTGGAGGCATTTTTGGTTTTGCTTTAAGAACAATGGGTTAGCCGAAAAGCGGAACAGATGCAACGGTGCCCCCTCCCCTGCTCGTAAATGGCTGTTTTAGCGGGCATTTCTGTCAATGCTGCTGGGAAATGCGGGGTGAGAGCGGAAGCGATGCAACGGCCGGTCGATTCAAGGGTTCGTTCAAGTGGACTTTCGCGGGCTGAGGACCCGCTGTCTGAAGACTCGCAGGCTGAATACCAGTCCTTAAGGGTCGTGAATGTAGCGGCGGGGAACCGTCTGAGAGGTCGCGGGTAGATTCGGCTGGCGGGGTCGCGGTTGTCGCCCGGCGTTGGATCACGGGCGATGGAGGGCTGTGGGGTTCTTCGCGAGATGCGGACGCGAGGGTAACAGCATGACACCGGCGTCGCTGATCTTGAGTTTGGCGTCGGGATAGACGAGCAGTACGCGCTTCAAGGACTCGAGAAAGCCCTTGCGAAACTTGCGCGGCAATACGTAGTTGTGGCCGAACTGCTGGGAGAGTTGGTCCCAGGACACCATGCTGGGTTTGCTCAAATGAAACAGTCGATGCACCAGCCAGGCGTAGACGTCGAGATCCATCGGGCTCTTGCGCAGCTGCTTGATGGCGCTGGTGGCCAGGGGGGCGGAACGCTCTAAAATGCTATGAAACAAGACACTTGAGAGCACCAGGGAGGAGCCGTTCCCTACCCTTCCCTCTGGTTCGTCCCACCAGAGTTGGGCTTCTTCGACGAACAGCGCCTGGCGGATGTGGAGGCCTGAGCGCCCTCCTCCATCGCGAATATTTTCATCGATGGTCAAGGTGCTGCGAATCAGGCGCAGCAATTGATTGGCGTAGACGGATAAGGATCCGCGGGCGCCGCGAGTGATCGGCACATCGAGTCGGCGCAGAAAGTCGTGCACCGAATCGCCCAAGTAAATTTCCGGTGAATTGGTGCGCACCGCTTCTGAGGTGCAGTAAATCGTGAGCAGTCGGGCCGGCACGCCGTAGGGTAAGCCGGCGTCGGGGCGCGTGGTTCCTAGGGTCAGTTCCAACCAGCCGTTCTTGCGGGTGAAAGTGGTCGCGTCCTTGGGGTCGGCGTGCGGAAACGAGCATTGAATGAGCGGAACATATTGGAAAGAAATGCCCTCTGTCCCTGTTACCGCGTTGTCCAGGACGCGCTGCATAGCTTGAGGTATCGGGACAGAGGGCGGGAGTGCCGCTCGATGGCTTGTCGTCTTCGTCGTTGTTGTCTGAATTGAGGTCGATGTCGGGGCGCCTCCGCCCTTCCCTGCCGGATACGAAAATGCGGACTCCGGGAAATCCGGGAACCGTGCTTTTAACTGTTCGATGGGCCAGCGGGCCGCGAGGAGCTTGTCGAGGATGTCCGGACGCGGAATTCCTTGGTCGAGGTAGCGCTGGATGTGACGATCGATGATCGACTGACCGACCGTGGCGGTGTCGAGCGGGTTCAGCGTCGTAGGTTCCCTCACCTACTCCACCTGTCTACGCGCATTTCTGGTAAATTCCATACAAAATCCGTGTACCCACGGTTCTCTGAGGAGTTCAGTGTGCCAGCGATCCGGGCGTTAGACAAGTTGGAAGACATCCTGGCAAGTTCGGAGAACTTCCTGCAACGAATGCACGAAAGGGGCAACGATCCCTTCACGAACAAACAACTCGTTCGTCTCTTTTCTCCTTCCGAGGCTGCGGAGATGGTGGGCCGTGATCGTACCACGCTTGCACGCGCGGAGGCCGATCTGGGCTTGGAATCGCTGCAGCGTAACCCTCTCAACAATCGTCGGATGGGATATTCGTTGGAACAGGTTCAGGGGTTCCGGAGGCATTTCGGCACCTTGCCGTGGCGCGACTCCACGGAGGATGCGCCCATTACCATCGCCTGCCAGAACTTCAAAGGTGGGGTGGGCAAATCGACCACCTGCGTCAATTTTGCGCATTACCTGGCCTTGAAGGGATACCGGGTACTCGTGGTGGATACGGATAGCCAGGCGACGACCACCTCGATGTTCGGGTATTTGCCGGACGCGGAGATCACGGTGGAGCAGACGCTGCTGCCGTATTTGGATAGCTCGGAGACGTCGTTGGTGTATGCGGTGCGCAAGACCTACTGGCCGAACATCGATTTGATTCCGGCCTGTCTGGCGTTGTACGAGGCGGAGATGGCGATTGCGGCGCATCTGTCGTCGCAGTCGGATCGAGAGAAGCGGGTGGAGTTTTTCTCGGAATTGAAATTCGGGATTCAGACGGTGGCCGAACATTACGACGTCATTTTGTTGGACTCGCCGCCGGCTCTGGGGCTGATCTCGATCAACGTGCTGCTGGCGGCGGATGCGCTGTTGGTGCCGACGGCGCCGCGCATGTACGACTTCACCAGCACGGTGCAGTTCTTCCGCATGGTGCGGAATTACATTGGTCTTATCGATCCGGAGAAGGAGTATCGCTGGATTTCGGTCCTGACCACGTTGTTCGATCAGCGGCTCGCCAGTCACAAGCAGTTCTTCGAGGTGATGGGGGCGTGCTTCGGCGACGGGCTGTTCCAGCATGTGTTTTTCCAGTCCTCCGAGATCATCAATTCAGCGGTGCAGTACTTGGGGCCGTATGAGCAGCCGAAGCCCAATCGCAAAGTGCTCGAGATGCTGGACGGGATCTTCGGGGAGATTGAATTGCGGGTGTTGCGCGAGTGGCCGTCGAAGCGGGCGGCATTACACGAGAAGGGGATTGCGTAATGGCGAGCAAACTATTTGGTGGCATGAATCTCTCTGACGTGGCGAAGCAGATCAAGGAGAAGGGCGATCCGTCGCCGTACGAGAACTCTCCGGCGCGGCCGCGGATGCCGGCGGCGGAGCTGGCGCTTACCGGACGGACGGCGCCCATGGCGGAGCGGACCAATGTGCTGTCGGTGGACCCGAAGCGCTGCCGGCCGTGGAAGTACCACAACCGCACGAGTGCCTGGTACACCAAGGAGCGCTGCCAGGATTTGATCGAGTCGATCCCGAAGGATGGGCAGAACGAGCCTGCGCTGGCGCGCAAGCTGCAGGGCGATCCGGACTTCGACTTCGAGCTGATCTACGGCATGCGGCGGCGCTTCGCGGCGGAATTCACGCACAGCAAATTGAAGGTGCGGGTGACGGATGCCGATGATGCGAAGGCCGCGGTCTTGATGCACATCGAGAATGCCGACCGGCAGGACATCACGGCGATGGAGCGGGCACTGTCGTTTCAGCAGCAGTTGGAGGCCAAGATCTTTGCGACTCAGGAGGCGATGGCGGAGGCGTTTGGGCTGGGTAGTCCGCAGGTCACGAAGATGTTGAAGGCAGCGCAGTTGTTCAAGCACGCACCGATCGCGCAGCTGTTCGCGGATCGGAGTGCGGTGCCGGTGGCGCCGGCCTATGAGCTCATAGCGTTGATGGAGCGGCCCGGCGCCAAGGACGTGGTGCTGAAGGCGGCGCAGAATTTGTCGGCGCGCGGGGAGGGTGCCCGGACCCCGGCGGCCACGCTCAAGTACCTGGCGGGGAGCTTGGATCGATCAAAGCACGTCGAGCCGATCAAGCGGGATTACAACGTGGGGCCGTCCTCGCGCATGACGGTGACGCGCAATGCCAAGGGCAAGGTGACCCTGACCTTTGCGAAGGGGTTGCGGGAGGCGGATCGGGAAGGAGTGGTGGCGGCGATCGATAAGTTGCTCAAGGATCTGGGGTGAGGGGGGCTGGTTTCCTGAGGAAACTGCAGTAGATGGTTGATTATGTTCAGGAAATCGGAAATTCATGAGTGGGAAGAAAAAGTCCCAGTAGGCTCGTGAACCGATTGTGCGATGAGATACCGAGCCGCATAATGGCAAAGATTGCCAATCTTTGTGCTGCGAGAATCTATGTCGACAATGAATATCTCACTCCCTCCGCAGCTCGAGAAGCTGGTGCAAGATCGCGTGAAATCGGGGCGATATACCTCCGCCAGCGAAGTGGTCCGCGAAGCGTTGCGATTGCTCGACACCCATGATCGCGCAATGAGCCAAGGGCTTGCGCACCTGCGTTCGGATGTGGAGTCGGGCATTCGGCAACTGGACGCAGGGCAGTCGTCGTCTTTCGACGAGGCGGCAGTCGAACGCATCAGGCGTCGGGGTCGGGAACAACGCGGGACGGACTTGCGTGTCCCTCCATTCATTGTCGAGCGACGCGAATCCATCAAGTCACTGTCTCAATGTTATGGGGTGCGCGAGCTTGCATTGTTTGGTTCCAGCCTCCGGCCGGATTTTGATCCAGCGTCCAGCGACATTGATCTGGCGGTCGTGTTCGGGCCGCCACCCAGTGACTCGCTTGCGGATCAGTACTTCGGTTTCAAGGAGAAGTTTGAAGAATTGATGGGACGTCCCGTGGATCTCGTGGAAATCGAGGTGATGCCGGAGTCGCGCCTGAAGCGCATCATCGAGCGGTCGAAAGTACCGATCTATGCGGCAGGCTGACGTTTTTATCGAGGTCGCGTTACTGGCGCTGAGGCGGGTTCCGCAGTTCTTGGGTGAGCGGGCGCTCGTTGAGTATCTGGACGATGAAATGTGCCAGTCAGCGGTGGAGAGACAGCTGGAAATTGCGGGGGATGCGCTCGGTCAGCTGCGCAAGCTCGACGCGATACTGTTTGCCAAGATTCCGGATGGGGTGCGGATTGTCGCCTTTCGGAATGTATTGGCGCATGGGTATGCGACCCTCAATCATCGGCTCGTGTATGAGATTGCGACGACGCGAGCAGCGGAGCTACTGAAGACGCTCGAGGACTTGTTGTCGCAGATGCCGGAGCGCTAAGGGGCTATGCAGCGCGCAACTTGGAGGAGGCGGTATGAGTGGGCCCAGTGAAATCCTAGAGCCCGTTGGGCATATAAAGCACTTATACGTCAAACACGTATCCGCATCCTGCTGGATCGGCGATCCTCCCGCGCGCCGTCTCGCGGTTTCGATAGGCTTTGGTCACTGGAAAAGGGTGTGGAAACATGGCGCATGAATCGCGCGGGTTGGGGCGGGGGTTGCAGGCGTTGCTGGGCGCGCATCCGCCGCGGGCAGCGGTGGTGCCTGGACCTTCTGCGAACGACCGTTCATTACCCCTAAGCGTCATTCGGGCGGGGGCGTCCCAGCCGCGGAAGTCCATTGCGCAGCTGCCTCTTGAGGAACTGGCGGCGTCGATCAAGGCGAACGGGGTGATTCAGCCCATCGTGGTGCGGCCGATTCCGAAGGCGGCCGCGGATGCTCCGATGTATGAAATCGTGGCGGGGGAGCGGCGCTGGCAGGCGGCGAAGCTCGCGGGCCTGGCGGAGATTCCGGTGGTCATCCGGGAGCTGTCGGACCAGGAGGCCGTGGCGGTTGCGCTGATCGAGAACATTCAGCGCGAGGAGTTGACGCCGGCGGAGGAGGCGCGGTCGTTGAAGCGGCTCATCGAAGAATTTGCGCTCACACATCAGGAGGTCGCGACGGCAGTGGGGCGGTCGCGGGCGGCAGTGTCGAACCTCATTCGGTTGTTGGATCTGCCGGCCGAGGTGGTGGCGTTGATCGATGCCAAGACGATCTCGATGGGGCATGCACGGGCGTTGTTGGGATTGGATGACCATGCGGAGCGGGTGCGGGTGGCGACGCTGGTGGCAGAGCGGGGGCTGTCGGTGCGGGAGACGGAGGGCTTGGTGCGCCGGGCGTTGAAGGGGGAGGGGAGTGGGGCGCCCAAAAAGCCGTTGGAGTTGGCGGTGGTGAGCGAGGTGTTGCGGACGCCGTTTGTGAATGTGTCTCTGCAACAGAAGGCGAGCGGCGCGGCGCGCATCGTGATTGAGGTGACGGATGCGCGGGCCAGGGACAGGGTGATCGAGGGAATCAAGGGGGCGATTGACGAGTAAAGGCGGAAAACCCGGGTAGGCACGATAATGTATAAGTGCCAATACGCAACCTGGAGGGAGATCTGGGATGGAATCTAGACCTGATCGGGGGCCTTTGTTGGGGTTCTTGGAGCGCGTTCCGGCGATTCAGACGCCCATCGGCTGCGGGGTCGATGAGCCTACGGGTGGTGGGTGAGGCAACCGGGGCGATCATGAGCGTCGTAAAAGAGCGGCACGGTTGCCGACGCTCTCGCGATGCTGGTCTAATCGGCAGACTCAGGGACAGTGCTCCATGGCGAAAGGAATACGCCGATGCTCAAATCGCTAACCACGTCTTTTCTGCTGGGCCTTCTGACAGTAGCCGCGTCGGCGGGGGCTACGGCTACTGAGAAGCCGCCCGGGCTCATCGACATGCACGTCCATATGGTGCGTCGGCCGCTCGATACCGACCCGGAGGAATGGCGATTCCCAAACTACCGGGAGCTCAACGAGCGCTTTGGCTTGCTCTTTGTGGCCAATGGCGTGACGTCGGTTCGGCAGCTGCATGCCCACCCGGTCGGAGACGAACTGCGGGCTCTGAGCATGGGTGACTCGTGGTTGGGGCCGGCCATCTATTCGACGGGGCCCATTACCGACGGGGATCCTCCCGTGTGGCCCATCGCGCGCATTGTGAAGACGCCGGCGGAAGCTCGACAGGCTGTGGCAGACGACAAGGCAGCGGGCTATCTCGCGATCAAGGTCTACGATCACATATCCCTGCAGACCTATGACGCGATCACCGCAGCCGCCGCTCAGGTGCACCTGGATGTGGTCGGGCACGTGCCGCGCGATGTCGGCCTACGCCGCGCGATCGATGCACACCAGGCGACGATCGAACACACGGACAGTTTTCTCGACTCTTTGCAGCCCGGCAATGATCCCTATGTAAGCCGCCCCCAAGTCTTTCCTGGGACGATGCCGGAGCTGGGTGCTGCGACATCGTTTCCCTTGGGATCGCTGGATGTTCCGGGGATCTGGTATTCGGGGATCGATGAGAATCGCTACTACATCATCTACACCACCGGGAGCTTTGGAATTGCCGTCAATTCAGCGACCAGCCACGGCAACCTCGTCGCCAGCAGTCTGACGATTGCGGACGTGCCGGTACCAGCGCTTTCGCTGGCTTGTCCGAGCGGAACAGCTCCCGAGGGCATTCCCTACAACTCGACGCTCACTGCGACGGGCGGGCTGCCGCCGTACACGTTTTCAATCGGGACCGGCCTTCCGCAAGGCCTGTTGCTGAACACGTCGACTGGGGCAATCAGCGGCACGCCAGCCGGAAACGGTGCGTTTACTTTTAATGCGCAAGTCGTCGATTCGTTGGGAACCGATGGTGACACGGTGTCGAGCAGCTGCGCGATCACGGTGGCTCCGGCGCCACCCGCCGTTGCGCTGCTGGCCGACCTGCTGGCCGACGTGCAAGAGATCGGATCCGACAAGAGTCTTGCAACCGAGGTGCAACTGGCGCAGACCTACTATGCGGCGCACGACGTACCAGCGACCTGCGCGGTTCTTACTGCTCTCGTCGAGGACGTCAAGGCGCTGGCTGAAAAGAAGAGAGGCAAAACTCATCGGGGGGACATAATCAGAGACGCGCGCGCCACTCAGCATGTCATTGGGTGTTTCGCTGAGGATGGAAGGTCCTGCCGGGACTCCCATCACCACGACGAGCGCGAACGGGATGATCATCATTGTCATCAGCGAGAGCGGACGGAGTGACGCTAACCCGGAGCAGTCAGTGCCGGTTACGCCCGATGCGAAGGGAGCCCGTTGTGGCTGGCTTAAAGCTGCGTCTGCTGCTAGCGTGCGTCGCGCTGTGCGCGAGTACTGCGGCGTCCCTCGCTGATGTGAAGCAGATTGCGATCGTCGGCGTGACGGTGGTGAATCCCGAGCGCGAGGCCAAGGATGCAGCCGTTTCCGATGCGACCGTGGTGATATCCGGTGACCGCATAGTTGCGGTTGGCCCGCGCGCAGCGACGCCGGTGCCGGCCGGTGCAGTGCAGATCGATGGGCGCGGCAAGTGGCTGATCCCCGGTATGATCGACGGGCACGTTCACTTTTTCCAATCTGGGAATTTGTATACGCGCCCCGACGTCGTCGACTTCAATGCGGTAATGCCGTACGCGCGCGAAGTCGCGCGAAACAAGGCGCGGCTGGCGGCGACATTCAAGGTCTGGCTTGCCAGCGGCGTGACCGGCGTGATCGACGTCGGCGGACCGTTCTGGAATTTTGATGTACGCGCCGCGGCGGAGAGGAGCGACGCGGCGCCGCGCGTCGCAACGACCGGTCCGCTGATTTCGATGGTCGCGCGGCCGCAACTCGAACTGGATGACCCGCCGATCATCAAGATCGACTCTGCGGCGGCGGCGCGCGATCTGGTGCGGCGCGAACTCGAGCGCAAGCCGGATTTTATCAAGGTCTGGTTCATTCACCGGCCCGGCGACGACATGGTTGCACAGGAAGCGATCGTCAAGGCCACGGCCGACGCTGCACACGCCGCGCACGTGCGCCTGGCGGTGCACGCGACCGAGCTCGACACGGCGAAAGCTGCGCTGCGCGCCGGCGCGGACTATCTCGTGCACTCCGTGTCCGACGCGCCGGTCGACGATGAATTCATCCGGCTCGCACGCGCGAACCACGCGCTGCTGTGCCCGACCCTGTTCGTATTGAACGGATACCAATACGCGTTGTCGGGCCGCTGGCGGGCAACGCCCGAGGAGCAGCGCCTGGCGGACCCGCAGATTCTAGCTGCCATGCACGATCTGGATCGCATGCCGAAGGATCTGATTCCGGAACGCGTCGCCAAGTCGATGGCGGACGCAACTCCGCCACCTGCACCGACTCTCGAATTAAAAAATCTCAAGGCGCTCTGGGATGCCGGAATCCCCATCGTCATGGGCACGGATGCCGGCAATATTGGAACTTTGCATGGGCCGTCGGTGTTCCGCGAAATGGCACTCATGCACGATGCCGGCTTGACGCCGCTGCAGATTCTGCGCAGCGCGACGACGAACGGCGCGAGGGCCATGGGTAGAGCGGATCTTGGTGCAATCGCGCCGGGCAAGTTGGCCGATGTGGTACTGCTCGATGCCAATCCTCTGGCCGATGTGGCGAATCTGAGCCATGCCGAACGCGTGATCAAGGCCGGTGTGGTTTACGATCCGAAGGCTCTGATCGACAGTATCCGCTAATATCGCGCGGGACGGCGCGGTGCAGCGGTGGTCAGAAATGGTCCGCGAGCGCGAGGCCAACAAAGGATAGTCGGCCGGCATTTCGCCCCACATGACACCCACGGAACCAATCATGACCAATCCAAAGTACAAGGCGTTCGCCGCGCTCGATCCTTTCTTCGACGTAGTCCAGCAGGGATTGACCGGTCTGGTCGATGGTGACCACTATTTCGAAACCATTGCCGACAACGCGGTCTTCGAGTTTCGATACATTTTCCCGGGTTGGCCGCAGAAGCTTAGCAGTCGCGCAGCATTGATGGCCCTTTATGAGGGCTACGGCAACAACATCGTCCTGCACAGCGCGGACGCGCTCGTCGTGCATCGGTCGCAAGATGTTGGTGTAGTAATACTCGAATACGATGTGCACGGGAAGATTATCAGAACCGGCTCACCCTACGACAACCGGTTCATCTCGGTCGTTACCATCGAGAACCTTAAGATTGTGCAATGGCGGGATTACATGGACTCGCTCGCTGCCATGACTGCTCTTAGCCAAACGTAGCGGCGATGGTATGTGCTCCGACAATTGAATGTCTGCTGCGGGTGCCGAAACGGGGAATTGACCGTATTGGGCAGGAGGCGGCCAACTCCGGACGGCGGTGGTTCGCAACAGAATGCCCGGAAGCGGCCCTTCGCGGCGCGCATGAGATATATTTATCGGATGCAATACCCGGAAGCGTTTGACGAACTACTATTCAACAGTAAGAAGGAATTCGACGCTGTCGCACCTAAAGTGCAAACCGCGTACTGCATTCATCGACTTGAGGCCGAAGTTAACAATGGTGGATTCCATCAATTTTTTCTAAATTCGTCGGGTGAATATGTGCGGGAAACACTACAGGCGCTGAGCGCAATTGGAGCCGTCGGTACCCACGCGCTACTTGAACGAGCTGTAGCAATCGGTTTTCCAGAAGGATACCCAGCCGAAGCGCGACAGCATCAAGAATCTCTGGCGGACTTCGACGATGTTGCCAATGCTTTGAATCCCCTCGACGTAGCTTTTTTCGATTACCCGGAGCCGCTTGCGGATTTGGTGAACGACTACCTCGCGGCAAAGCACTAAATGGCAATGTCGAAAGAACTCATTGACGGTGACTACCCGGTCCGGGCATAACGTTGAGCACCGTGACGCATACATATACAACCGCTGAGGATGTACTCGACGCTGTATGGGGTGTCGTCGAATTCGCGTCGTTGCCGGAGCGACCAAAGGTAGATTCCGTTGGAGCATTTGGAAGCCAACCGCTGAAAATAGTTGTCACGTGGGATGACGTGCGAGCGGTAGAGTTGCTGCTAGATGCTGGCGCTGCGGTTAATGCCACACACGAGGGTGGCGACACTGCGCTACATCATGCGGTGCGGATGGGGAATTTTCGCATCGCTCGACTCTTGACCAGCAGGGGTGCGGATCAGTCGATTCGAAACAACGAGGGGCAACTGCCGCGAGATCTATGCTGGAGCGGTGAGTGGGAGGGTCTTGGATTCACAGCCGCCGACGGAAGTGGTCCTTTCGGAAGCGGTCATTCCTGACCGTCCGTTAGGGGTCGAGGGCGGAAGTACAGAATCAAGCTGGACATAAATGTCAAAGCGCAAACGCAAGATTCCGGGTCAGGTTGAGTGGTCCGGCTACCAGCAAGACCTTGATGTGAGATACGCACACAAGCTGATGTTCGGGAAGTCTACGTCGCAAGTGCAGGAATTATTCGGCGGCGTGCGGTCGATCGAACGCGCCGACGAGCTGCTGTTCATGCCGAGAGGGGCATTCCAGTATTATGTTTTTGCGTTCGCTGAGTTCTTGCAAACTGATGCAGCGACCGGCGATCCAGATTCCGCAAGCCCATTTCTGCGTCTATTGATAAACCGCGAGGAACGCGACCCGGGAAGCGTGTCCAAAATCTATCCCGAGATAGCGCCTGCGGTCGAATACGTAGCGAGTCACCAAACCCAATTTGAGGCCGACGAGAACATCTACGGTAACTTTCGTGAGCTGGCTGAACGGCTTAAGGCGCTATGTCAATGAGTGAGGGGTAAATATTCGGCAAACAGTTTTAGCCTGGTCGCAAGCAGACATTCGCGGCAGACCCCTTCGGGTCGATAGCGGGAACTGGGTACGCTGAGGTCGCGGGTTAGTATGAGAACCTTTCCACACACTCGCGAGGACCGCACAATCGCGTATTTCGAGATCTCCAACGCTTTCCCGTGGTCGTGGGGCTTCATGCGTCGCGTACTCACGTCGGTGCAGGGTATCTCGGACTTCAAACGTGCCAAATCCAATGACCACCGTTTCGCCTTCACTTACCGTGGCCGCAATTGCGTAGTGCACGAACCGTTTGGCGACAATAGCCGCTATTGGATTGGGCCAGTCGAGAAAGAGCCCCCGATTGACATGACGCCAGTACGGGACGCATTTTCGCGGTTTCGGTTCCGCATGACCTTCGATAGGGATTTCTGGCGCAGATAGCTGTCGGTCGCATCCGGCAGCAGAGGGTCGAGACCTGCAGTACGAACCTAGGGTGGCCGACTGCTGTAGTATCGGTCCCGAATGCTTTTCATTCGTCGATTGTAACTAGGGAAAGTTGATCAACGCGACCATAACACTGGCTCTGCTTTCGGCTTTCGCTATCTTGAATATCATAGCGTCCGCCTGCCTCATACGATCACGTGTTTACAGCCGCACGCAAAAGGCGCTGCAATTAATCCTGATTTGGGTGATTCCGTTGATCGGTGCCACCGTCGTCCTCAGCGTCTGGACTCATGATCGCAAGATTTTGTCACGCGAGCCCGGCCATTCCGGCGAAGACCCATGGCTGCCCGGTATTGGGCCTATGAGTGACAGCAGTCACCCCACCAACAGTTTCGGTGACGGTGACACCCACAGCGGCGATGGTGGTGGTCAGAGCAATTGAGCCGATCCAGCGGGGTTTGGTACCTTGATTGCATCAAAAGAATGTCGAGTCTCGCGGCCCGAAAGGGGACGGTGACGGACGGCAGCACGGGGTCGATACGAGCACTTCGCGCTGCGACTGACCCATTCCGATTGAATGCAAGTCATTCCGTGCGCGTACCCACCAGAACCGGTTGGTAAAACGTGTGATCGAGACGCCGAACGTTTTTAAAGCCGGCTTGTCGCATTAACTCAAGAAGGCATGTGATTGAAATCGCGTAGTACCGGGATCGCATTACGTGCGTCTTGACCTTTGAGCTCGAGAGATCCTCCTCGACAAAGAAAAACGCCAAATCGTACTGCTCGCCGTCGAAATCCCAAACCTGAAATATCAGATAGCGTTTGCCCCTTTCGGTACGCACGCCGTAGGATTTGACGATATTCGTGCCGCGTTCCTCAGTCTCATAGTCTCTGACGCTAATGACGCATCCACCTCCTGCGGATAGGCACGCCAGCATTTCCTTGAGTGCGAGCAGCAAGTCATCGTCGGTCAGAAGATGAGGAAGGGAGTTGTCGCATGAGATGACAACATCAAAGCCGCTCCCATGATGATGGTGTGCTTGACGCATATCGCAAACGGCGAAGAGGACTTTGGTTCCGCGCACACGCGCCTCTTGCTCGGCCCTCCCTACTGCATTCGCGGAGATATCTGAACCGACTACGGAGTAACTGTGCTGGGCGAGCCCGATTGCCTGAGTCCCTATTCCACAGGACACATCCAAAACCCTCTTGGATTTGGGCCACTCGGTCTTTATCAGTGCAGTGAGCTGCTCGCCTTGCCGGCGGATACTCGCATCCCAGTCCTGGTGGATCAGGTGATATAGGGGCGCGAGGTCATCGTAAAAGTCAGGCATAGAGACTAAGGGCTCGGAGCGGTGCGTGTCCACCCGTCGGCCGGTGGGCGGTACCGAAGATGTTAGCTGTCTTCCCCGACAATGTAACTGTCCTGCCTGATAGCTGCCGGCGGCGTCCGGCCGCAGGGGGTCGATTCCGGGAATTGACCGCATCGGGCAGCAGGCGGCCAACAGCGGACACACGACGATTCAGGGTGCCCGCACAATAGCGGCCTTTCCCCGTCGCGCCGGATCGGCCATCGCGCCGATCTTAAAGCGGAAGATGAAAGGAAGTCGCGATGTGCCCCGAGTTGCAAGCCAAATGCCCGCGGGCGCATCCTATGCGAGAGAGTCAGATCGTTTGGGGGCAGGGAGTGTCGAAGGAAGCACCCGAATCTGGAGAGGACCAGGCAATCTGGCGTCGCTCACGGCGCGCGGCTGTCGGACAACTGCTCGCCGCAGCGGGCCTGGCGGCGTTGGGGCTCCGGACGTCGGGTGCGGATGTTCCATCGCAGCCCGACGAGGATAAGGCGCCGCTCGCGGACCTCGGCATGGAGCTTGGTCCGGCGCAACGCGCCGCCGGAGTTGCGTTCCTCGCACGTCATCCGACCGTGGACGTGCACGCCCATCCCGGGCTCTTCTGGCTCAGCCCGCCGCCCTACACGGCCTTGGCTCGGCGCAGTCTGGGCGAACCGTTCGTGGGCCGGGCGCTGGCCGACCTCCACGCGGGGCGGGTCAGCGCAGCACTGTTCTCGTGCGTCGCGGACACCGAGCTTCTTGATCTGTCCGGTACGACGTTACGTGCGGGCCGCGAGTTTCAGCCGGGGGAAGCGTATGCGGATTACCAGCGGCAGCTGGCCAAGCTGCAGACGCTCAGGGATCGCCTTGAGGTTGCCAGAGGCCTCAAGCCGGCTGACGTGCGCGCAGCGCAGCGACACGGGCAGACTGCCGCGGTATTTGCAGTGGAGGGCGGCGACTTCATCGAGGACCGTCTTGATCGCGTCGGCGAGGCGTTCCGCGATGGCGTGCGTTCGATCCAACTCGTGCACTATCACATCAACCAACTCGGCGACATCCAGAGCGAGGCGCCGGTGCACAACGGCCTGACGCCGCTCGGCAAGGCTGTCGTCCGGGAGATGAACAGTGTCGGGGTGCTTATCGATCTTGCGCACGCGACTTTCGCGGCAACCAAGGACGCGGTCGAGGTATCAACGCGGCCAGTGATGATTTCCCACACGAACCTCGTGACCCAGACCGTGAGCCACCCGCGCCTGATCAGCCGGGAACATGCCGCGCTCGTCGCCGCCGCCGGGGGGGTCATTGGGTCGTGGCCGTCCGGCATCGGCCAGTGGACGTTTGCCGATTACATCGATTCGATCCGCCGCCTAGCCGACGCGGTTGGAATTGACCACGTGGCCATCGGCACCGATATGCACGCGAATTACCGACCGGTGTTTCGCAACTACCGCGACTGGAATCTGATTCCCGCAGCACTGCTCGCCCGCGGCCTTAGCGAGAAAGACGTCGCGAAGATCATGGGCCAAAACTTTCTTCGAGTCTTTGATGCTACGCTGGCGCATACGCCAGGTCCGCGTGAGTGGTGAGCGGCCGGCACAGGCAGGACCTTGCGGCGTCACGACGCGCACAGGCGCAGGCCATTTCTGATGCCGGGAAACGGCCGGTCGTGAACGTCTCTTGGGGGTCGATTCCGGGAGTTGAGCGGACGCCCTCTTCGAGCGAGAGGTTAGAAGATGACTGAGCCGCCGACCACCGAGCCGGGTGAACCCAAAACATCGCCGTCGCAAACAGCGGCCGCCGTCCCCGAATCGCTCTGGCTCCGGCGTATCTGGGCGCGCCTCAGGCACCACAAAGTGATGCAGTGGACGCTGGCGTATGCCGCGGCGGCCTATACGCTGCTGCATGGCGCGGAGATGGTTAGCAACGCGCTGCACTGGCCCGAGATGGCGGTGCGCATCACCTTGTATTCTCTGATACTCGGCTTGCCCATCGCGATGTTGCTCGCTTGGTATCATGGTCATAAGGCACAACATCGCATCAGTGGTCCGGAGCTGGCGATGCTGACGGTATTGCTGATCATGGCAGGCACGTTGCTGTGGGCGTTGTCAGGAACCAAGGCAGAACATACTGAAAAGACAGCCACGACGGCGGGTGTCATCGCTGATACGACGAGCGGCAAATCGGCAGCGCCGGTTGCGCCACGCACCGCTGTCGCGGTCCTGCCCTTCGCCAATCTCACCGGGGATGTGACCAAGGAATACCTGGGCGATGGTATGGCCGAAGAATTGATCAATACGCTGAGCAAAGTGCAGGGGCTTAAAGTGCCGGCACGTACTTCCACCTTCGCCTACAAGGGCCGCAGCACCGACATCCGCCGGATCGCGAATGATCTGGGTGTCGGCACCATTCTGGAGGGCAGCGTGCGCGCCGCGGGCAAACGCATTCGCATCACCGCGCAGCTGATCAATGCACAGGATGGGCTGCACCTCTGGTCCGAGACCTATGACGAGGAATTCACGGACATCTTCAAGCTGCAGGACAAGCTGGCCACCGAGATCACGATCGCACTGCAGCCGAATTTGCTCGCCGCCGCCGAAGTCGCGGTGACGGAGGGGCCACCGACGCGGGATGTGGAAGCCTACACCCTGTACCTGCAAGGTGTATCGCTGGCAGAGCGGCGCAGCGTGCAGAACGCCGACAAGGCGATTGAATACTTTCGGCAGGCACTGGCGCGCGATCCGAAGTTCGCGCGGGCCTACGCGATGATCTCGCTCGCCCAGATTACCTTGGGTAACCTGGATCGCCCCGCTGAACACATTGCAGCGGCAGAGCGCGCGGCGCGCCAGGCGTTGGCACTTGATCCGAATCTGGCCATTGGGCACATCGCGCTAGCAGCCGTTAACTCCGTACCGGGTCACTACCTGGAGATGGAAGTGCATCGCCGAGCGGCCGTGTCGCTGGCGCCGAACGACGCCTTCATTCGCGCTGTCAGTGCGATCCTGCTCCCGAGTAAAGGTCACCTCAAGCAGGGACTCGAAGAGACAGGGAAAGCCTATGCGCTGGCGCCCGCCAATCCCATGGTGGTTGCCTACCTGGCCTTGATGCAGGCTCAAGCGGGGCATGATCTTGAGGCTGCGAGGTATGCCGACGCTGCGGTCGATCTCGGCTACCCCAAAGACGCTTGGGGGCTGCCGGTAACGTACGAACTCATTGCGCTGCGTGCGAAACGCTATGCCGACGCCGCCGACATCGTCACCAAGACACTGGATGTGCGCGAGCCGGATCAGGCGCGCACCGCCGAAGTGGCGCGCCTGGCCTATGCGGCCCTCGCTGATCCCGGCCAGCGGAATGCTGCTATTGCCGCCGCCGCTCGGCTGTATCCGAAATCAGGCACTGCGGCAGCGGCCGGCGCAACGCACACCGACCTGGGTCTGTGCGTCATTAGCAGCTACTACTATGCGCTGATGGCTGCGAATGACGTCGCCTACGCGTTGAACAATCAATGCCTTGACGGCTGGGTGCCCGGAGAAGTTCCAGCATCTTGGCCCTCCCCTATTACTTGGTTTATTCCCGAGCTGCGCGCTTTCCGGCAAGACTCGCGCTTCCAGGCCCTCGCCACGCGAGTTGGCTGGATGGAATACTGGCAGCAATACGGCCCGCCCGATGACTGCGATCTCAAAGACAGCAAGCTGACGTGTCACTGACATGACCGAGCGATCGAAGCCGCATTTGAGATGCCGGATAGCTGCCTGTCGCGAATGACTGCAGCGGGTCGAGTCCAGGCATTGACCGCATCCGGCGGCAGACGGCCAACTCCAGTCAGTGACCCCACCAATCTGAGTGCGCCAAAGCCGCCGTTCGCAGCCTCACCTTTTGTGCTGCTTGTGTAGCTTCATCGACTTCCGGACAAAAGGCTAGGCGAAAAATGAGAGACTTCGAGCTGCTGCGGGCGCCCCGCAGACGGAGCGAAGTGAATGAGCAAACGAGAGTATCGGCGGTTTACGGCGGACCAGAAGATCGAGATTTTACGCGAGGCGGATCAGCCCGGTGTAACGGTGAGCGAGGTGTGCCGGCGGCACGGCCTGTCGCCCTCGGTTTTGTATCGCTGGCGGGCGGTGGCCCAGGGCGGATCGGCAGTGGCATTGAAGCGCGATGCCCAACGAGCGCCACGCAAGGATGATGCCGAGACGCGGCATAAAGCGGAATTGGACCGGATGCGCGCAGTGATTGCGGAAATCACGGCCGAGAATCTTGAGCTAAAAAAAAGGATTTGAAGCTAGAGGACTTATCCCGAGTACCGGCGGAGACGAAAGCAGCTGTGATGCGGATCGTGGAGCAAACCAAGCGACGTTCAGGGTGGCGGGCATATCGCACGCTCGCCGCCCTGGGCGTGCCGCGCAGCGTCTTCTACGCCTGGAAGAAGCGGGAGAACCTTGAGGACCAGATCGGTAAGCCGTGCCGAGTCTACGAGGTGCTTCCGGCGGAACGCGAAGCGATCTGCGACTTCGCTTTGCGGTACCCGAAAATCGGCTATCGCAAGCTCACCTGGATGATGGTCGATGCGGGCACGGCCTGCGTCGGCGAGAGCACCGTTTATCGTGTTCTGAGTGACGCCGACCTGCTGTCGCGCTGGAAGCGTTCGACGGTGTCGAGCGGCGAATACAACTTCCGTCCCGATGGTCCGAACCAACAATGGCACGTCGACTGCATGTACGTGTGGGTCGCAGCCCGGTTTTACTTCCTGGTGAGCTTTGTCGACGCCTACAGCCGTTACATCGTGCACCACAAGCTGTTGATGAGTTTGGACGGCAAATCGATGGCCATCGAGCTGCAAACTGCGCTCGAGCGTTCAGAGGGCGTCAAACCGCGCGTTGTGCACGACCATGGCGGTGAGTTCGTCAATCGCGACGTTGCCGCGGTGATCAAGGCGCACAACCTGATCGATATCAAAACCAGGCCCCGGCATCCGGAGTCCAATGGCATCGTCGAACGCTTCAACGGCACCGTGCGCGATGAGAGCAACAACGAATATGGCAATAATTATCTGCAGGCCGAAACAATCATCGCCAAGCTCATGCAGAATTACAACGAAGAGCGGCTCCATGCGGCTCTGGGCTACATGACGCCAGCGATCTGGCATCGAGGACAGCCGAATGAAGTTCGAGACGAGCGTGCGCGGCGAATAGCTGCGGCCCGTGCGCATCGTAGAATGACCAACCAGCAGCGATGTACCGAGGCGGCTTAGGCAGTGAAAGTCTCTCTTCTCAGCTCAAGCATTTTGTCCAAGTTGACGTGAAGCGCGACA
>Ga0307516_10003683_pt1 | contig 19480 bp, 26 predicted proteins | sample 19_EM_MG_FD_203310 | JGI IMG/M metagenome (GOLD analysis project Ga0307516, IMG submission 203310) | Populus trichocarpa ectomycorrhiza microbial communities from riparian zone in the Pacific Northwest, United States - 19_EM | ecosystem: Host-associated > Plants > Roots > Unclassified | place...
AACTTACAACAAAGCGAGCGTGAGATCACCGTGGATCCGGGCTTTGAGCGTGACCTCGATCTCGAGGTTGAGGTCCAACCGCAGTCGTAGCGTATCCTTGCCGCCTTCCTTTCCGCCGCCGCCGCCGCCGCTGACGGCCCCGGTCACGCCGCCGACGAGGCCGCCCGCCGTGTCGCCGACCGAGCCGAGCGTGTTGCCGACGGTGTCGACGGCGCTGCCGACGACGTTGCCAACCGCGTCCGTCGGCAGACCGCCTCCGAGAGGCCCGCCGCCGCCCTGTCGTGGCTTACGCGCCTTCCGCTGGCGTCGTTGCGGTGCCGGTGCCACCACCTGCGCTTCGCTGTCGGAGCCCGTGTTGTTGTCGTGACGGCGGGCGGACTGCGGGTCGAGGTCGGACATTTCTATTCCCGTTTGTTCTGGTGGTTCTCTGTGGTTGTGTGTGTGGTTGTGTGTGTGGTTGTGTGTGTGGGTGCTTTTTTTGTTTGTTTTTTTGTTTGTTTTTTTTCTTTCGCGGGATGAGGAATATTTTGTTGCTCGGTGCGTGCGCAATGGATGGGGTACGGGGGGGGGCAAAGCTGTAGCGGGAAAATAGCTTTCCACCGTGGAAAGGACTCGGTGAGGTCTTATACCCACACATTCACCGTTTGCCTCCCCCCACCTTTCCTCCTCCTCCTCTCCTCCTCCTCCAGTTGCTATCGACTCCGTCATCCGGCTTGTCCTTGGAAAGCCATCCCTCCTCTTGCTCCCCCCCCCGCCCAGCAGCCTATCTCCATCCCCCAACCTATCCCCCATCTCCACCACCCACCAACCCTCCTCCATCTGCTTCTTGGAGAACGCGGAGATGACGATGGCGACGTCATGCGTGGATGCTTTATCCTGCATGGGACAGGGACCAGTGGCTTCCAGGTTTTTCGACATCGAGACGTTACATACATACTCTACATACACCAACAGCCACAGGGAAAGCCTGTGGAAGATGCGGCCGGGGGGGGGGGATTCGCTTTTTTTCTGGGCAGCGGACCAAAGTGGGAATCCTGAATGGATATCCCGGCATGTACGTACATAACATGACCACTCCTATTTCCCCCTGCCGTCCACTGCTTTTCCCTGTCGATTCGTTGCATCCGTAGAGTGCGACATGTCGGCACGGCTAGGGTCAGTTGACCACGGCCGAATCACAATTCTACATTCGACGAGTGATCTCTGCGCTGCCACTTTCCTGCAGATCGAGTCTCTGTGTCGAGAAGAATCGCCATGGATCGCTACGGGAACCAGCTCGCCAGCTTTGACAATTAAGGTGCATAGAATCACCCCCATAGTTGTATTATACTTCGACAAGCAGCATACAGCAGCGCCCACAAACTGTACGTGTACAGTCCCAACTCTTCGCCCCCCACCAAGACACGCCCCCCTCTACAGTTCCTGAAATACAGATGCAGAGTGCAAAGTAAAGTCGAGCTTTAACCCACTCCAAGCAAAGAAAGATGCCAGATCAGCAAGGGAGGGGGTGGGGAAAAAAAAGGAGGAAACGGAAACGGAAACGGAAACGGAAACGGAAACGGAAAACTCAATTCGGCGATGCCTACTCCATGGACGGAAAAAGTAAACCAAGTAAACCCCCACCCAGATACCCAGAACAGAACATTTAAGACCCAAACCAAATGTCGGAAAAAAAAACTCATAAACCTCGTTTGTGAAGATTAAAATTACAAAATCCACATCTAGCTGAGGAGGTTGGCCAGGGCCGGGCTCCCGGAAGCACCACTGAGAACCCTTCTGGGCTCCTCTGGTGGAGGGGGCGGCTGGTGTGGCAGGTGGTGCGGCTGGTGCCCAATGTGCGGGAGAGACGATCCTTGCTGCTGCTGCATCATAGTTGGGTGTCCCGTTGGACTGCCCCTATGCATTCCCATCTGTGGATGCATCGGCATCATGCGAGGGTGTCCGGTTGGGGGCGACAGATGAATGGGGTGGCGCGGAGGCAGCACCGGAGGGTTTAAATGCAGCGGCAACCCGTTCGGGTGCCCATTCTGGTTGGCATGGCTGTTGTGGTGGGAGTAGCCGTTGTGGCCGAGGTGATGCGAAGGAAGGCTGTGGTGGTGGTGGGAGTTGTGCGTCATCGGTGGGGGCCGTGACATTTGATGAACCGGCATCGGCGTAGATATGTGAGGCGGTGGTGGCGCACGGTGCTGAGGCGTAGTCTGCGGGGGGGTCGGCGCCATGTAAGAGTGCACCGGCAGCCGCTGAGGCGACTGCGTTGCGGAAGGCTCTGGCATCCTCATAGCCGCCGGGGGCGGGGGGGCAGGGGCCGGCGGTGGCAGTTGCACGGGTACAGGCTGTGGCGCCTGCTGTTGCGCTAGCTGCTGTTGCTGCCGGATTGCAGCGACCTGATGCTGCTGCGCCAGGAATACGTGCAACGGCGGCAGAGGCGTGAACTTCGACTCCGGAGCCCTTGCTATCCCGTTCGGGCTGACTCCAAGCGCCAATGGTGGGACCACTTTGTCGTTCTTGTGACAGCGAGTGCACATCAATCCCCTTGCCTGAGATCTATGCGGTGTGGCGTTGCCGTTTACCTGCGATTCCGGGCAAGCGACTCCGTTCGTCGTTGGCAATGGCACCTTCCACCACAGAGGGCTAACATCGACCTGGCACTGCATGCACTTCTTGGGCTTGTCTCCACCGACGTGATCGTCCAGCAGTCCTTCCTCTCCACCAACCATCTCCTCGTCGCCATCCTTGATGATGACCGCGCTCGCTGAATCCGCGCCCTCCTTTCCAGACCCCGCCAAACTGTTCCGGGAATTAGATCGGCCCGACCCCGAGGATATCGACACCAAGTTTGCCTTGCGAACGGTTCCCGTCAATGACAGATCTGCCTGCTTATATGTCTGTAAGAAGAGTTCAAGAGCGGTCAGATCCGTCCCCTCGGCGATCTCGTTGATGCGGTGGATCCTCGTCTTGATCTCGTGCTCCGGACACCAGAGGCATGCGGTCATAATCCCAGTCTCATTGCCGATTTTGACCACGTTCGGCGAATCCTTCTTTGACCCTTTCACCGGCTGGATATCGAACCCCATCCGCCACCCAGAGGTGTTGGCGCAATGCACATGCACTGAGCCGCACGTCAGCAGACATACTTGGACAGACTGTTGAACATCGGGAACTTACCGTCCGCACGACATCCGGTGCATTGGATGGTCGCACCATTGTCCACCTTGCACACCTTGCACACCTGCTGGTATCGTTGCATCGGGATCGTGCCGATACCTTCGACAACACGCATCGTCTTGGGGTCCGAAAACTTGACCTCTGGAGTCCACACGGCACATATCACGTGAGCCCAGTAGTTGCCGGAAGTCTTCTTGAGCGGTTCGCGAGGAGCCTGCGGCTTGTGCTTGTCCGCTTCCTTGACCTTGCGCCCATCGACTTCGGGGGATTCCTTGATCACCCTCTCCTGAGCGGCCTTCTTCTTGTAGGAGCTCTTGTGATACGGGTTGTTCTTTTCCGGCTCCGCATCAGGGTCCTGATGCTCCGGGCACAGAACGCACTCGTAATTCTAGACCACGTCAGCAAACCCTGTTCGACAGATAGCGGAGGGGAGACACATACGGTGGACACCGTGGGATTCCTGTCGTTGGTGCACATCTCGCAAACCCACTTGTTGGCGCTCCGCATCTCTCCAACACCATAACATCGCTTGTGGACGGTCATCTTGCAATCGCGGCAGCTGGCATGCTGCCTGCCGATCTCCTCGACGCATCCGCAGACTCCGCACGCAGCGACCTTTGGCTTGGGTGGTTCCGGCGGCGGGGGTGGGGGCTCCCTGACCTTTTCCGGCGCCTTGGGTATCTCCTCCTTCTTCCCCTCGACAGCCTCCTCCTTCTCCCTCTCCCTCTCCTTTTCCCTTCCCTTGGCCTTGGCCTTCTCCTTCTTGGTCGCGTGTGCGTGCTCGGCCTTGAGCCTCTTTCTGGGAGGCTCGTCAGGAGTGACCGTACCGCTGGAGGGTGGCTGAGGAGTGACCGAGGTGGTCGCTGACACAGCGAGCGCAACAGCTTCCGCCCGTGCGTCCTGCTGGGCGGCGTTGAGCTCCTTGAGGAGTTCCTCGTCGATCCGCTTCTTCCCGCCGCGCCCGCCACCCTGGCTCATCTTCTTCTGGACCTCGTCGGGATCCTCCCACCGGATGCCGTAACGCCTCCAGAGCTCGGCGCACCGGCGACAGAGCGCGCTGATGTACTCGGTGGCCTCGCTGTGCTTTCTCTTGGAGCCGCTGCTCTTCTCGGCGGTGATGACCGTGCCGGGCGCGACGCCGGGAGCGCGTCGCCACTGTCGACTGTGGCGGTCTCCGCAGAACTTGCACTCGAAGCCGCGCTTCTTGCCGGCCGCCTTCTCGACGTCAAAAGCGGAGTCGTCCTCGTCGTCGGCAACATCGTCGACCAGCTTGGAAACCGCGACGCCTTTGTCCTTAAGCTTGGCCTCTTTCTTTCCTCTGCGGCCCTCGTAGTTGCCCCATATCTCGCGCCCTCTTGTTGTCTTCTTCCACTGGTAGTAGTATCGGACGATCTCCGCCCCTCTGCGCGTCTTGACGTGTTTGGTCACTGCATGCAGCTCGCTTCCGTATTTAGCCACACCCTCCTCGAAGCGCTTGACCTCATCTGGCCTGAATCGCGGTTCCTTGAGATCCCTGGCCTGCACCTTCGCGAGCTGCTCGAGCGACTTTTTCTCGTTGAAAGAATTCGCATGCAGAATCTCGAGCGCCTTGTCTAAGAAGTTCGTCGCGTTCGGCGGCACGTTTAGTTTATCCGCTATCTTCTTGGTGGATGCGAGGAATCTATCGATGGTCGCGCTGCGGGTTTCACGTTCGTGTTCCGCCTCAGCGCCATGGCCATCTACAGGGATGCGGAAGAGCAACGTCGATGTCGTTCCGTCATCCAGTCCGCGCTCAACGTATCCTGCAGGTTCCTCCACGATCCATTTTGGCCGCTTTTCTCGTGCAGCCGCCTCGGCCTCGGCCTGTTGCTTACTCTTACTGCCACCCTTGGTCTTCTTTTTTTCTGGGGGCTTTATGTATTCCACAGGGCGCCCCGGCCATGGCGGAACCGTGGCCTGGTGCCGAGACCCTAGTCGTGATCCTGCCCGGGGGTAGATGCGATCGTCGTAATCCAGAGCATCCTCCACATGGCAATGCTGTCCCAGGTATCTCATTTGCCACATCTGCGCAACCGCCCGCTGCTCCGGAGTCGGATCCTGTGTCTTCGCGTCCATCGCCGCCTTTTCCGACGGGGTCTCCGTTCCCACGCCGGTGCCGGGCGACAGTTCGTCCTCCTCGTCGTCGAACACGTCCTCTTCCATCGTGTCGCACCCCAGATTTGCTAGCGTCGGAGTGTTGCGCGCTTCCAATTTTCGCTCCTGAGCTCGGTTGCAGGGAGCACAAGCCCACGCAAATCCTCTGCTCGGTTTCTTCAGCAACGGGGGCCGCACGCAGTTCATGTGGTACGTAGAGCCACACACAGCGCAGTGCACAGAGTCGGTGCTTTTTGGGGGCTCAGTCAGCATCTCCCGCGTGATAGATCGAACGAAACAACAACAGAAAAAGATTCGACGGAGAAAGCCGCCCGGGGGGGAAGGGGGGGGGGGGGAGGGGGTGTGTGTGTGGGAGGAGGGAAAAAAAATAAAATAAAAATAAACAGAAACAGAAACAGAAACAATCAATCTCACCTTGAACAGTATACGCTACATCGCTTGCACTCCTTCATCTGCGAGCACAACTCTTTGCCGCGCTGAGGCTCCACCAGAAGAAACCTCCAGCGCTCCACCAACGCCTTGCGGATCGCCTCTGGCACGTTGCGGACGAGAGCGCTGGGTATGACATCGTAGTAGCGCTGGATGTATCTGTCGAACATGCGCTCAAAGTAAAAGCTGTCCCGCCGCTTGCGGTACTCGTCGAGGTTCTCGATCTCCGACCGGTGCTTGATGTAGCACTTGCCGCGGATCGACGACAGAGGACAGGTGTCCGAGTGCATTGAGGCGAACAGAACACGCGTATCGGGATCTTTTCTGTTGATGTCCTTGGGACGGTAGTACCAGTTGACTCGGATCATGTCGATCGACTGGGAGGCATCTTTCTTTGTGTGTACGAATTCCATGATTCGGGCGAGGTAATACGGCTCTCCGGGGGGTTCGCAGACGAGGTAGATGTGATCTGGAGAGACATGGCGGTTAGCACGCTGGAGATTATTCGCGTTCCGGGGGGGGGGGGGGGGGGGCAGGAAGGGTGTGGAGTTCGGGGCCAACGCGAGGAAGGGGGAGGGTTGGTGGCGGCCACAGGATGGTGGTGGGTGGTGGTGGTTGGGTGGTTCTGGTTGCGAGATCGCGACGGATTCCTACATACCATGAACTTCAAAGACGATGCCATCGTCGGATATCAACTTGCCATCCTTGAGGAATGGACTGTCAAAGCTCAGCATGTTCGATAGGGAGAGGTCCTTCGTGACGAGCGAGACGGCTGCCTGGGCGGCTGCGGCAGCTGCAGCGCCACCCTTCCTCTTCCTCCCAGCGGCGGTGCTGGCCGTCGCGGGCTGCACGCTCTGCGCGGCATCCTTTGCGCCCCTCGAGTCCTTCCCAGCAAGCGGAGCTTCCGATGGAGCGGGCGGCTGTCGTCTTGCGGATCCGGCCGCCGTCGCATCTCCAGGTTTGGTAGTCGGGGGTGTGGGATTGTAGGAGGACGAGAGCTCGAAGTCCATCTCGTTGTCCTTATCCTCGGCATAGTTGACCCGCGAGTTCCGCCCTCGCGAACGAGTCCCATACGGGGCCTGCGTTCGCATGTCTGACGGCACTGGAGCGGAGGCGGTCAGGGTGGAGTTTGTTAGTGGAGGGGACGGGGCCACGGCGGCGGTGGCGGCGGCAGCAACTCGTGAAGACACCGAGGCCTTGCGGTCCGCCATGCAAGAGGCGCTCAGAGATGTGCGCAGGCAGGGCAGGTATATTGCGTCAAGACGGAGCACAATGCGTTAGGGGGAATGGAGGTGGAGGGGGAGTGGAGGTGGAGGGGGGGGGGGTGTGCGGGAGAGGGAACGGGGTTGTGTTTCGGCTGTTGAAGGTTTGGGGGGGGATGGGAGGAAGGGAAGGATGGGGGGGGGGGCGGATTTGGATTTGGGGCGAGTGGTGGGACCAGCGGAATATAAGCTCGTGGCTTACCTAGTCTGGCGGGTTGGCGGACTGGTATCTGGTGGGGGGGGGGGGGGATGGGGGGAGAGTGGGCGCACTGGGAGGGGAAGAGCAGCGGGAGGGATGTTGGGGAGAGAGAGAAAGGAGGAGGAGGGAAGAGGAAGGAAGAGGAAGGAGGGCGGACGGCGGACGGAAGCGATAGCGGAGAGGACGAAGTCGATGTCGGGGTGAGGTACGGAATCCGTGCATGCACGTCTGGGTCGCTGGCTAGGCTGCCTTACTCTGGGAGCGGCGGGCGCCAGCGGAGCGAGTCAAACGGCTGCGGTGCTGCTGCAGCGCCGGGCTCTCGCTGTCCAGGGCACGCGGGCTGCGCCTGGCGTCCGGATCCGCTTCTCTCTTGGACGGCGGCCAGCGAGCGCCGTGTGCGAGGGGGAAGCCGACACGGGGAGCGCGGGTTTGCGTGCGAGCAGCAGCGTGTTTCGTTTCTTCCCGGCAGAGCCAGCTGCATCTGGAACCCCAGGAACAGCAGCCCGGGCCGGCGGCGGCGGTGGCAGCAGCAGCAGCAGCAGCAGCAGCGGCGACCTCCCCAGTCAGCAGATCCTGCAGGGTTTCTCTGCTGCCGTATGCCGCTGCCGCAGGGACGCCGGGCAGGTGGGAGCTGAGCAATTGCCCGACCACTGACGGAAAAGAGAACGGCCGCGTTGCGTGCACAGTCCGAGCTGGGCGATGACTAAGCGGGCAGGGGCGGGGGAGGCGAGCGAGTTCGGTACGGCAGATGCTGCGCAGCAAACGCGCGGACGACACGGAGAGCACTGGGGGCTGCGAGTGTGCGCAGCGGCTCCCGGGAACGACGAGCTACGCTACGCGGGGGCGGAGGCGGCGGAAGCATTGGCTGGCTGGAGCACAGCCGGAAGCCGGAAGCCGCGCCGGGAGTGGTCCGCGGCGACGGCGGTGGTGGTGGCGGCGTGGTGCGCTTACCGACTCCCGGCGACGATTGCAGGACGGTCTCCCCGGCCAGCCAGCAGCGGCGGCGGAGACGAGGAGACACATTGATTCTGCAGCGGGATCCGGCTGGCTAGCGCAGGACGGAGACTGGACGGTTGGCCGAGCCGCTGCGTCTCTGCATCGCGGAGTGCGGGTCTGCAGGAGTGGCGCACTCCCGCCGAGCCCCCGTTCGTCGAGGAACCGACGCGCTGAAGTAAGCATTCGTCCCCCCGACAGATGTCTGTCGCTGCACAGCCGAGCAGCTCTGCGCACCCGTTCCACCGACAGACAGCCGTGGAGACATGTACCTCGCTGGACGGCGGTGGGCCGAAAAAACCCCCCCCGTGTCTGCGGTGCGATGCTGCCAGGCACGGCTGAGTAGTCAGCCAGCGAACGCACCCCAGCCCGCGATTGCCGGCGACCACGCTGGCGGGAATATCCGCACGCACGCTCTCACACACACACACACACACACAGCCGGAACGACGTGAAAGTCCGTTGGAGAACCGCTTGGCCGCGGCGACCTCCAGACGTCGCCAGCTACGTAAGCAAGCCAACGGAAGCAGAGCTGCTCTGCTCTCGCTAATGCGTGTGGGCGTGGATGCGACTCGCGGTCAGGCAACAATCTGCACGGCTGCGGAACCGAATCCTCCTCAGCCGCACGCCGCTGACTAATCCCCCTCGCCTGCGCAGCGTCGGAGCCACATCCCGCGCAGCCGAGATGCCACCGCACAGCCACCCCCCACTCCCCAACCCCGAAAGGGCGTTGCCCTAGCTGTGCAGTCCGCTTCCGCAGAGCCGCCCGCCCGCCCGCACGCACGCACGCACGCACACACTGGCCCGCTCCGCTTAGGAAGATTGGCTCGAACTCTCTCGATGTTGTTCGCGTCCCAGACTGCTCGCAACCTTCCCCACCACACCTCCACACCCAACCTTCTTGCACCTTAAAAATCCTCTCTTCAACAAACAAGAAGAAATGGGGGTCAAGACCGACAAGCAGGAATACTTCAACAAGCTGAAGGGCTTGCTGGAGGACCACAAGTCCATCTTCGTTGTGTCCGTCGACAATGTATGTCCCCTCCTCCTCCCCCTCCCCCTCCCTCCGACCCTGTGCGCCCGCTGCGTGCCGCAATGCTCACTGCTCTCTCCAGGTCGCCTCCCAGCAGATGCACGAGATCCGCAAGGCTCTCCGTGGCCGTGCTGTCGTCCTCATGGGAAAGAACACCATGGTTCGCCGTGCCCTGCGCATCCTCATGGCCGACTTCCCTGAGTACGAGCGTCTCCTTCCTCACATTAGGGGTACGTTGCACCCCCCCCCTCCATCCGCCACCACCGCCAGTAGCACCACAACCGCCACCGCCTCACCACGTCGTCGCGGAACTAAAAAAAAAAAAAAAAAAAGGGACTAATCGCGTGATGCAGGTAACGTCGGCTTCGTCTTCACCAACGATGACCTGAAGACCATCCGTGATGTCATCCTCGACAACAAGGTCGCCGCCCCTGCCCGTGCCGGTGCCGTCGCTCCCGCCGACGTCTACGTTCCCGCCGGAAACACCGGTATGGAGCCCGGAAAGACCGCCTTCTTCCAGGCTCTCGGTATCCCCACAAAGATCGCCCGTGGTACCATCGAAATCACCACGGACCTGAAGCTAGTCGAGGCCGGAGCAAAGGTCGGACCTTCCGAGGCTACCCTGCTCAACATGTTGAACATCTCGCCCTTCACCTACGGCATGTCGATCTCGCAGGTCTACGACGACGGCCAGTGCTTCGCCTCGTCCGTCCTCGACATCGCCGAGGAGGACTTGATCAAGGCGTTCCTTAGTGCCACCAGGACAATTGCTTGCATTTCGCTCGCGACCAACTACCCCACCCTGCCGTCGGTCGCCCACTCGCTCGTCAACACCTACAAGAAGGCGATCGCAGTGGCACTGGTAACCGACTATGGCTGGGAGGCCATCGACGAGCTCAAGGACCGCATCGCCAACCCCGATGCGTACGCATCTGCTGCCCCCGCCGCCGCCGATTCCGGCCCCGCCGAGGCCTCCAGGCCTGCGGAGGACGAGAAGGCTGCGGAGGACGAGGAGTCCGAGGAGGATGGTACGTTTGCGTTCCTCTCCGGTGCGGAGACGGCCAGATGACTAACGCGCTCCGCAGGTGGTTTCGGTGGTCTCTTTGACTAAACTCACCGCTCTAACAGCAGCTATGTAGTCTGATATTCGCAAAAGACAGTACAGGGCTGGACACAAACACAAGTTCCAATTCGTGAGATTCGTGTGACACTAATCCACCCAGCATTCAGCCTTGCCCTCCGCCGTAATCCGATCGGTTAGTCATCCCCCCCTCCAATTCGATTACTGTTCCCCACACGTACATGCCCACCCACCTACCTGGCGGAGGATTATATTTTTTTTTAACCCTGAGTACAATGACGACTAAAAATGCAACATACATACTCTAATTTTTTCATGACGCCTCACCCTCCACGCCCTCTGTATTCTGCTCCGTGGGTTTGGACATTAAGCTAACTGGATACTCGGAATTCAGGCAGACATCATCCCGCCCCTTGCTCTGTTACGCCCATTCGTGATATTTCCCACCGTGTATACTTCCAGAGCAGAGCAGAGCAGAGTAGACGTAATCAAACCAAATCGAACATTTCTGTTTCCACTGCAGTTGCGCCCGCCGTGTTGGGTCGGAATGCGATGCATCCACGCGCGTACTGTGAATTTCTCTCGCTGGGGCTAGGTACATAGAATAAAGTATGTATGTACCAGCATTCAACCGCCATGATCCCGTGGGGCTAGGTACCACTGTACTCTGCGACCTGCACGCCGGTGCCGCGTACATAGATACAGACACACACACACAGTCGCATGCAGCGCCGGTAGCTCGAGTATAGTATATGTATGTAGTACATGCGTGTCCTCCGTTGCACGCGATAGTTGGCTTGCTTTCGTGATCTCTGCCATCCCGCCGTCCTGTCCGGCGGACGGCGGACGGCGCGACCCGCAAAGCGGAGTAAAGTAGAGTACATATGTACATATGTATGTACTGTACATACATACATACATACATACATACATACATACATACATATCTACGCTTCTATTGCCCAATTGCTTACACAAACAACGCCTTCCCTCGGATCGTCAACTTTAGTCAGTTTATAAAAATGAAAAATGGAAAGAAAAAAGAAAAAATTGAAAAATTGAAGAAAAAAAAAATGAAAAAAAAAAATCACACGAAATATGTAAGTATGTATGTTAGTATGTATGTATGTATGTTAGCATGTATGTATGTAAGTAATCGGAAAGAAATAATGGGTCGCAGAAGCGCAACCGACCGATGTTGAAGACAAGACAACACAACGCACGCAGCAGCGAGCGAGCAGGCAAAGCAAGCAAGAAAGGAAGAAAAGAAGGAAGAAAGGAAGTAAGCAATTGGTGCCGACCACTAACTACGGTTTTGCGCGCTACGCAAACGTCATCTGCATCTCCCCTTCTCCCTCGTACTCGTCGTAGTCGGCCCAGACATTCTCTCCACCCCCGTAGCCGCCGTAAGCCGTACTGGCGGAGCTCGAGTGCGCCGGTGGCGACTTGCCGCTACCCGCCTTCTCGATCCCTCCCCGGTGATCACGGCCATCGCCGATGTCGCTACCGCAGCCCCGCGACGAGATCGAGTCCCTCTTCGCGAAAGGGGGGGCGTCGAAGCTCTTGGTATGTCTCAACCCGGCGAGATCCGGAGGCGCCAGCGTTGACGGGGGCAACTGCTGGTCCATCTTGAGATGGTCCATGTTCTTGGAGAGCTGCTCTTCGCGGCCGCTGGCTTCGATCTCGGCGCGGATGGCATCGATGTCGAAGAGGACGTTCGTATTGGCGTTGGCGTTAGGATCCGAAGTGGTGCCGTCTCCGTTGCTACGGGTGGGGTTTGAGGCCGAGTTGGGATTCGAGGCACCGGCTCCGACGTCGTAGGTTTCCCAGTCCTTCTTCTTCACCGGATCCTTGTTGCGCCCAAAGAAGTTCCATTTTCGCTTTCTGCTACCGCGCTCGAGCTCTTTGCGGACTTCGTCGAGCTCGTTGATCAGCTCTCGCTGGCGTTGCTGGTGATTCTCTGGGTCCTGTCGACGGCGTTAGCACCCAGGCCGATCGAAGACGGAAGGGTGGTAGGAAACAAACCGGATCCTCAATTTCGGAGAACTCGTCGCTTGTCACTTCCCATCCCACTTTCCTGAGCAGCTTCGGCATGGCAGCACGGTATGCCATGTGTCCGTTCACCTCTTCCGTAACATCGACATTCTCCACGCCGGGAATATCCACGGCCGCCAACCCAGCGATCCTCCCGATGCCGCCGCTAGTGGCCCGGAAAAGGTACCCCAAGATCCAATCGTTGGTTGCATATCCGTTCACGAAGCGGCCGGAAACCATCGACACAGCTTGCACGTACTCATCGTTCTTGACGACGATAGGGGAGCCAAACATGTAGGCGTTCTGTACCAGGCCAGAGGCACCGAGCCGCGCGAGCTCCTTGAGACAGAAATAGATAACGCGTGCGCCGAGGGAGTAGCCAACCAGGGTCACGGGACGCATTCCCAGGTTGCGGTGGACGAGCGTGTCCGCTAAGATCAGGCCCGCGGCAGCGGCACGATCGAGGGATACCGACCATGGGTTGTCGAGGAGGTAGGCTAGCTTCGTCAACACCACCGGAAGCTGGATGGCAGCCATCAGGGAGATCAGGATAGTCGAGCCGAGAACTTGTTGGAGGGTTTGTGTCAGAGCCTAGTGCCGTTAACATGAGCCGTGCGTACATTCCACGACAAACGATCCCACTACGCACCTCGGTTGCCAGGATGCTGATGGTCTGTCCCATGGACTGCAGCATCTCGGGCTCCCAGTAAATCGAGAACAGATCCCCCATGATCGGGTCGACAGTCGAAAAGGGCAACCTAACGTCATCTACCTTGCCGTTCATCCATCTACACCCCCCAGAAAATCAGTCAGCGTGCTTGTATCAATATCACGCCTCGAAATGTGGCCCCACCCGGAAACCGTAACGATCAGGTTCACCCGTTTGGCGTTATGCAGAGGCTTGAACTCGAATGTACTGACACTCTTCATACGATTGAAACCCGCTTTACCGCCGATGACACTCCCGCTAATCGCCGCACCACTGGCAATGATAGCCGTGCCTCCCGCGCCCGCCAGAAATCCGCTGGTTCCAGCCACCCCGATGGTGGTGAACCCAGCGGCCAATCCGGCGCCGATCACAGGTGCCAGCAATCCTCCACTCAGCCCGATAACCAAGCCTCCACCTACGGTTGCGAGTCCTAGCATGACGAAGCGCTTGTTTCTAGCAGCCTTGCGTCGCGCGTCCAGGTGCTCTTGTTCCGCCCAGTGTTGCTCCGCAGATTCCTGCATTTCCAGTGCGTCTGTCACTCGCTTCTCGAACTTGCATATGTCCAGCCACGAAACATCGAACATCACTCCGACACGTTCCAGAAGTACTCGGGCACGTGCATCGTAGACCGAGTCAGCAATAAGGACTAGGAAGAGATCGCACAGCACCGTCCAGCGTAAATCGATGTCGAGCGTTTTGGTCTGCGGGAGTTGTGAGAGCGTCTTTGTGGTCTCGAGATCAGTGTCCTGATATTCGGGCAGCGCACCCGGTGAAAACGACAATCGAGATGCCCGGTTGGGTGAGCTACTGGCGCTGGAAAATATGGACGACTGTCGGCGAGGAGTATCGGCTCCGCCTGCCATGGGATTGTGGACCCGTGAATTCTGCATGAGTGCTGGTGTGAGGTCCGACGGTAATACGCCATGTCCGGCTAACTGTTCTATCATGATTTGTTCTTCAAAAACCGAGTCAATATCCACTCAAGCGATTCCCCGGAGAAGCTGCAACAATCTAAGGCAAAGCATACCGGGTGGGGATAGTTCCATGTGCGTGTACAGTCGCACCATTATCTTCTGGCTCCATTTGATCATTCCGTCCACGGCCTGCGAAACATTCCTCTTGGCACCCCTCCCTTTCGCCTGGAGCCTCTGCAGATCCCTCAGCATTTCTATCAGAGCTAGCCTACACACACCGACATACGCGATGCGCTGCCCCTCGGTCAACAGCTCTTTAGTCGCCTTCATCTGCGACAAAGGATTCCTCGCCGCTTCGTCGTCTTCGTTTTCTTTGAAAAGGTAGTTCGTGTTCTCATCCATGCTGGTTACAGACTCCGCATCTTCGTCGTCGTACACCCTCGTGTACCCCTTCGCCGCGCCAGTGTCCTCTTCGTCCCCCGAGTCCACATGTGCGCGCGCGATCAGACGATCGTCGTCGTCGTAGATGTCGTAGGGCGCGTACGAGGGCATCGCCTGCCACTCATCGTCGGATTCCTCCTCCTTCGCTTCGGCAACCTCCCCTTTGCCTTCCGCGCGCCCTCCCCGTGGCATGATCTGCTGGTGCGACCATTCCGACACCGTGGCCGTTCCGGTTGGCATGTGAGGGTCCTTGGGATCCTCCGAGAACATCCGTACTTCGTTGTTCTTTCGGTCCTCCTCGGGAAGGGGCATGAGCGATTGATTGCGCTGATGGCTCGACTTCGGGACATCATCTTTTGTGCTTGCCGGCTCCTCCTTTGCGGGTGCAGCCACCTCCTTCTTTGCATCCTTTCCCCTTGCAACTGGCACCACCGGTACACTCGAGACCGGAGAGTGCGATGGTTCCACCGACACTGCCGTCACAGCTACCGACACGCCCTCCACCGCCGACTCCATCGGCTCACTTGACTTCAGCCCCGTGTTTGTCACCAGCGGTGAAGGTCGCTCGTCGTCAGAGTCGGAGGCGAAGACCAGCGACGGCGAGCGCTTGCTAACCGGCAGACCAAAGTCATCGTACTCGACTTCCTCCTTCTTCTCTGCCGGTAATGGTGGCGGTGGCGGAGGTGTAGAAGGGGTCGTTCGCGTCATCGCAGCCGTGGCGGAAGGGAGCGGTTCGAAAGACAATGTGATCTCGGTATCGTCGGCCATGTTCAAAAGTGCGCTTTTTCGTTTTCTGTCGCGGGAGCGATGTGTTTTTCCACCCCTTCTTCGTTTCTTTCTTCCTTCCTCTTTTTCCTTGTTTCTCCCGCTTCTCGTTGTTTTCGCCTTTCCTTTCCGTTCGTCGCAGAGGTGAGGGGAGCAGGAAGTTTGAGCTTGTGTTTGGCGAACTACAGTCGGAGGCGTTGGGGCTGTCAGGGGTGTTTGTCACGTCGCCGGGGTTGCGTGTTGGGTCGATGCGGTCCACAAGTAGAGGTAGATTATCTATGTGGGTCGGCCGGTAGAAGTGTGGTGATTGACACAGTTCCTCTCGGCGGTCAGTGCCTAACGTCCTTCTGGCGTTCCGGGCTGCGCAGACATCCACGGTGTTCCACGGAAAGAGAATTCTGTGCCGGAAAATAGAGACGTACGTAGTTATGTGTGTGCTTACGTACATTCACTTTCTGCGGACAGTCTTGTGCCACACTGGCAGCTCGCCGGGCATCGGCGAGATGGTTCCTCCAGCCCAGCCTTCCGTCGCTAACAATCGGCTGCGTACATAGTAGATATGCGAACGATGTTTGACAGGGCTTCTCTGCCGCAGCGTATCTATATAGAATGCCGGGCCGGGCATGCATCACCGACTGTTACCTACCATACCTTGCATCATTAGCCACTCACAGCAGAGTGCAGAGTGTGCCTGGATCATGTGCCGTGACAACGGAAACGATGGGGACTCCGAGTGGCCGCAATCGATCACTATTGTCAGCTATCAGATTTGACGAGAATTCCAACATCCACAGAATGTTGGTAGCGCATGTAGATCTGCAATTCCACGACCGCTAGCCCATTGGCTGCCCCCAAAGGGTGCTGCTCCGCACAACCCCATGCAGCAGGTAGAGTGTACCCATTCCAGCACCACGCCCTATCACTCGAACGATTCGGGCAGAAAAAAACGGCGGTGGAGTTACGGATGGACATACTTTGACGTCTCGTGGAATGCTGCCAGAAAGATGCAGCACGTGCTATTTATAAATTCTATCCCTTCGTGAGTGCATATCTGCCTCCGTTCTTTGTCCTACGCCACTGTTGAAAAGTAAAAGCGACTGACGCTGGGACGTCTCCCTTTCGAAATATCTGTATTCATTTGCCTCCGTCTGTTTCCTTTTTTCTGCCTTGCATATCCCAGATCCCAACGTCCAACGGCAAGCAGAAAAAAAAATGGATCCCACCAGCAATACTCATCCTTCCCACTCCTTCCCCAGACGGTTTCAGAGACCGCCACCGTCGAAACTGCGCAGCACGAGTTCGTCAAACAATCTGAACAGCGTCCATCGAGCCCATGAAAACAAAATACCCCAACGACTGCACCGCTCTGCTTCTGCCAACTTTGCTTTCGGAGTAAACGATGCCCAAGTAAATGTTCCCCAGTTCTCCCTTCAAACTAGGTTTCCAACCGATTCGGTTCAGTCACCAAGAAGTCCCCATATGCCACCGCACTCACCGGTCACGCCGCTGAGACCTCGTCAGCCACGGCCTCGACGGCCCAGCAAGTGCATGCAGGTCCTCGGAATGGGTTTGGCCTACCCACTGCCGGTCCCGGCACTCTGCGCACCATCATTCCACGAAGCCCACTTCTCGTCGGCATCCTCCTCGTCCTCGTCGTTGGCGGTGCAGCTGGAGGACTTCTCGGTGTCACCGAAGCGAGTGATCCTCCCTCCGATCCCGGCCTTCACCGACGGCGACGTCTCTCCGCGCGGCGGCGTCAGCCCGACAGCGGAGCTCGAGGCACTATTCGCCTCGCCTCACTTCGGACCGATCTGCCGGACGCTGTCACCCTCACTCAGCGCGTCTTCGAGCGTATACAGCCAGCAGCAGCCGCGCCCGGCGTCTCGCGCATCCTCTTGCAGCTCGCGACACAGTATCTCCGCGCTGGTGCCGCCGGCGATCTTGCCACCGAACTTCGACATCTTCGATCCGGCACCAGCGGCGCTGTTCTCGACGCAGGAGCTGTTCCCCGACGACGACGTCCCCGTGCACCCCGACTGGTACGCGCCCCGCGACGAGGCTGCCGTACACCGCACAGCCCGAAGCGACCTGGAGGCCGCTGCTTGGACGTTCCCGGATGCCAATATGGGCTCGCGGTGGAGCGAGGACTCGAATAGCTGCGACGGCGGCGACGCGGAGGACTCTGCCTCCCAGAATGGACGGAGACCCCTCGGTGTCGTCTTCGACGGTGTCGTGGGAATGGTCAGAAAGCTCGTACATACCCACGGAAGGGATAAACGGAAGTTTCAGGGAAAAGGGTCGGTGAGGAGTGGTAGCTGGCCGGGCTGTGAGGGGGCTGGATCCGGGTTCAGGGATATTGAGTGGAATCGCGGGATGGGCAGCATCGAGGAGGAGGAGCCGGGGAGGAGATATACGCATAGTGTTGTCGAGAGAAAGAGGTTTATGTGGTGATAGTCAGCGGAGAATGGGTGAAATTGCAAAAGCTGAGAATCGGTAATCAGTCGGTCGCTTAGCTCAGTTGGTTAGAGCGTGGTGCTAATATCGTCTGATGTAACGCCAAGGTCACAGGTTCGACCCCTGTAGTGATCACTTTTTACTGTATGCAGATACAAATGACATTATGTTACCATTGTATGGTTTCTTTGGCATCTGGTTACGGATGCATTCATCACGTCAAATAGCTTCCCATATCGTACACGCCATGCACTTGTTCTACAGAACAGAACTTTTGTAAAACCCAGATCCCAAACAAAATCATATGCAAAAGAAAACTGCTAGGCCAGTTTCCTGCCTACATTACCCACTCCCTTTCCGACAACACTGATGATTACATTCCCCTCCTTGCCCTGGGCGTCTCTGATCCCCACTTCCGAGCCAAACACCTTCTTCATATCCCTCAGACAGCTCACGAAACCGTCGTCGATGAGCTCCTTTCCGAGGACCACTCTCCCCACGTCACCTTCGACACCCATCATCATCATCGTCAGCACCGCCATCGTACCCCCGCGCCCCACGCAACCGCCGAGCGCAATCTCCTCCAGCAGCATGAACGCCACTCTGCGACCCACATCCTCCGCGGGCTCACTCGGTTTCGCCGTCGCATCGGCAGAGTATATGCACCCAGTCCCACTCTCGGCCACCAGACTCATCCCGAAGCCGACGCCAACCTTCTTCGTCTTCCCACCCGCACGTCCCTTCAACACGCCTCCGGCCCGCTCCGCCGCACCCTCCTTCCCATAGTCCGCCGGCACAATCTGGGGCTTGGCAACGTCGCTGAAGACGTAGACATCCGGAATGAATCTGTTCAACACCCCGCGCGCAGCCTCAATCATCCGCGCATTGTTCCCCGCCGACACGCCGATCGCGTACGCGACGCCGCGGATCTTCTTGACGCGCCCGGGAGTCTGTAGATGTAGCGTCTTCGGTAAACGCACCTGGTGGCCATGGACGAATTGTACCTCTCCCGCGCCGTGGGGCCCCGCGGACCGCTTCAGTATCCGCAGCTCGATCCCGCGCGAGATATCGAACTTCCCGAATAGCGGCAGGAACGCCGTCCGGAACGTGTCCACGCTCTGGTCGAGATCGGTCGCCGCCGTGATGACGCCCCCCGTGAGCGTGACGGAGAACGAGGACTTGGAGAAGGGCGCGAGCAGCGCGAGGACTTCGAGGTAGTAGCTTACGCCCCGCGTGCACGTCTCCGGAAGGACATGCGTGATCGGTTTGCCGTTGTTGCCGGTGATCAGCCCCGGCCGGTAGAGGAAAGTGGTTCCCGTCACCGAGATCTCGAAGAAGGCGCCATTGGTGAGTGAGTCCAGCAGCCGGAGGAGGGAGAACTCCGATGGTGCAAGACCAGGCGTGAGCGAATTGGAGCGGATCTGGGTTATGTGGAGGGGTGTGCCGGTCAGAGTGGCGAGCACCAAGCGGTGCCGCAGGTTTGCGTGCGTGGTGAATTTTACCGGCGTTGTCATGTTTGGCTGTGTGGTGGAGGGTCTCTACACGAAAGCAACGTTCGTTCGGAATGATTTTGGGGCGCACAGGACAGCAGAGTCTACACTTGGCTAGCGTCGGAATTTTCCGGGCAACCAGGTGGCGCCACTGCACGACGATCAGTTAACGGTTTCCATCGGAGTTAACGAACCGCCCACAGGATCTCAAGAGTGCATTGCCAAAGATCCAAAAATCGCCTGGATCGTGAGTGCAGCTTCAATTTGGTTCTACTGAGAGATAAACATCCAAGCACTTCCGCCTGGCCCGCCCCCCCCCCGCCCGCCCGCCGGGGGGGGGGGGGGCGGGGGTGTGGTGGGTGTGGAAGGTCGGTGAAT
>Ga0307516_10003684_pt1 | contig 19477 bp, 13 predicted proteins | sample 19_EM_MG_FD_203310 | JGI IMG/M metagenome (GOLD analysis project Ga0307516, IMG submission 203310) | Populus trichocarpa ectomycorrhiza microbial communities from riparian zone in the Pacific Northwest, United States - 19_EM | ecosystem: Host-associated > Plants > Roots > Unclassified | place...
TCAGCCTTGGAGGCCACGTTGCAATGCCGATAGCTGGCGCGTTGGCCTTGCTCGACCAGCGACTGGGCCAACGCCTCGCCGCGTTCATCGTCCACGTCCCACAACGCGACTGCTGCACCGTCTTGCGCCAAGCGCTTGGCACAGGCAGCGCCGATGCCCTGCGCGGCACCGGTGATCACGATGACCTGGTCGTGCAGGTTGAATTGAACGGGCTTCTTCATGCGGCTTTGCTTTCATCCAGCCAGACCGCGAGGCCTTGGGCGTTGAGTTCGATGTCCATGGCGAGCAGCGTGAGTGTTTCGCTGTCGGCGAGCGTGCTGCCGTGCGCGCGCACTCGGCGCAGGTACATGTCGGCTAGGGCTTGCCTGAGCCGCGCATGGCGGTCGTCTGCGTCGCGCAGCGGCTCGGCGAGCGTCACCATCTCGTCGATCTGCGACAGCATCATCTCGCCCAGCACCGGCGCGTTCTCCACGCAACCGTAGTGCGTGAGGTACAGCCGCTGCGGCTGGTACGACAGCATGCGCTGCACCGATTGGCGCAAGGCCTCCGGGTCGAACTGGATCGGCGTGGTGGTGGGCAGGAGCCAGGGGCCGCGCGCGCTGTCGAACTCGCGGTAGCTCAGGCCGAAGGTGTCGCCGGTGAAGAAGCCGCGGGTCCGCTCGTCCCAGATGCAGTGGTGGTGGCGCGCGTGACCGGGCGTGTCGATCAGCTGAAGCGGCCGGCCTGCGAGGTGGATGGTCATGCCGTCGTCGCTCACGAGCACGCGCTCCTTTGGCACCGGCGTGACCTTGCCGTAAGAATTCGCCATCTCTTCGGCGCCGTACACACGGCGCGCGCTCATCAGTAACGCCAGCGGGTTGACCATGTGCCGCTCGCCACGTGGGTGCACGACCAGGCGGGCGTTGGGCAGTTCCTGCATCAACGCGCCCGCACCGCCCGCATGGTCGAGATGGACGTGCGTGACGATGACCCAGTCGACGGCTGCTACCGGCAGGCCTAGCGATGCCAGCGTGGCGAGCAGGCGCGGCACGGTGTACGTCGTCCCGGTGTCGATGAAGGCAGCGCGGCCATCTTCGACCACCAGATAGGCCGCGTCGAAGCGGGGGCGGTGGAAGTCGGTGTCGATGGCATGAATGCCATCGCCGAGCGCCTGCACGAAGGGTGGCAGGGACGTTGTTGAAACAGCCATGTTTCATTCTAGGAGGCTGAAAACCCCCGGCTACACTGCCCGCCATGAATATCGACGAGCTCCTGACGCCGATCTCCGAGTCGGCCCCGTGCGGCGAAGACCTGTCGTTTTCGACCGAGTTCGATGCCATCGCCGAGATGCGCCGCGAAGACGACCCAACCCTCGACCAAGGCGAATGGGTCACGACATTGAAGACGGCTGATTGGGGCGCCGCCCGTGCGCGTTGCGCCGAGCTGTTGGCCCAGCGCTCGAAGGACTTGCGCCTGGCCATGTGGTGGGCCGAGGCCGGCACCATGACCGAGGGCTACACCGGCCTGCAGCAAGGCATCACGCTGTGCGGGCAGTTGTGCGAGCAATACTGGGACGGCCTCTACCCCGAAGCCGAAGACGGCGACCAGGAGCAGCGTGTCGGCAACATCGGCTGGTTCCTCGGCCGCCTGATATCGCTGTCGGCGGCCGCGCCCATCGTGCGAGGCCGGTCGGGCGCGTATTCGCTGCAACAGATGCAGGCTGCACGCTCGCTGCAAGCCACGCTGGAGCGCTCGCCCGAAGCGGCCGCACAGCTGGCGCCCGAGACGCTGACGCTGGACAAATTCAACCGCGCCTTGCGCGAGACGCCGAAGGACGGCTTGCGCCAGACGCTTGCCGCCATCGAGGCCTGCCAGCAAGGGTTGACGGCGTGGCAGGCCGTGGTCGATGCGAAGCTGGGCGCCGATGGCCCGAACTTCGCGCCGGCTCGCGACGCGCTGGCCGCGGCGCACCACGAAGCGCAGCGCATGGCGCGCGAGGTCGGTGCGCTGGCGGGTGCCGCTCCGGCAGAAGCTGCCGGCACCACGTCCTCCACCATTGAAGCAGCTGCGCCACGCTCGGCCGCTGGTGGGCCGCTGCGCTCGCGGGAACAGGCGCTGGCGCAGTTGCGCGAGGTGGCGGCGTTCTTTCGTGCGACCGAGCCGCACAGCCCCGTCGCCTACCTCGCCGACAAGGCCGTGCATTGGGGCGACATGCCCTTGCACCTGTGGCTGCGTTCGGTGGTCAAGGACGCTGGCGCCCTGGCTCACCTCGAAGAACTGCTGGGCCTCGAAGCGCCGCGCGAAGACGGCCACTGAGCCTCGCGCAGCCTTACTGGCTGATTCGGAACTCGATGCGCCGGTTGCGCGCCCGCCCTTCGGGCGTGTCATTGGCCGCGACCGGACGGTCGGGCCCCGAGCCTGAGGTGCTGATCAGCGACGGCGCTACACCTTTGCTGGCCAGGTAGCTGCGCACCGCATCGGCGCGGGCCAGCGAGAGCACGACGTTGGTGTCGCGCGCACCTTGCGCGTCGGTGTGGCCGATGACCTCGACCTTCTTGTTGCCCAGCTTCAACAGCGTGGTGGCGATCTCGTCGAGGATGCCGCGGCCGGCAGGGCGCAGCACGCTGCTGCCGGCTTCGAATTCGATGATGCGGTTGGCCAATGTTGCGTCGACCGCCGTTTGCTCTTGCGCTGCCACGCGCAACGCATTGCGCACCGCGTAGGTGGGGTTCAGCGAGGTTGCTATGTCGGCGGCGAGCTGTTGGCGCTGTGACTCGTTGGCCACTTCGCCCTTGAGTTCGATGTTGTTGCCATTGATCGCCAGCTGCCCGTGGGAAACCAGCTTCAGCTGCGGTGACACCAGCTTCTGCACATAGCCACTCCAGTTGGGCGGTGCCACCACCGAGCCCACGCCCAGCTGGTCGACGACGCGCTCTGCGCCGTAAACCTCACGCGCCTTGGCGAGGATGGCGTTGCGGGTGGCTTCGTCGGGCACGGTGCCTGCGACGACCACTTGATTCGGTGTGGCGCCGGTCTGCGCGAACGCAGACGCCAGGCTCAACAGGCAGAGCAGGGCGGACGCCAAGCCTCGGATGCGCGTCATCGTCATGCGTTCATTCCCCAAGAAAAGTTTCGCGGAACATATCGACCGCTGCCGCGAGCGACAGCGACGGGTCGCGCAGCTGGTTGGACAGCTTGCGCAGGCCATAGTCGGTGCCGATCCAGTCTTCGACCCACTCGGCTTGCGTTACCGCCACGTTGTTGTCTCGGCAGGCATCGATGTCGATGGCCGAACGCAGCGTGGCGGGTGAGGCGCCGTGGAAGCCCATCACCAGCACCGGCTGCTGGCCGTGCGAGGTGACGAACAAACCGGTCTCGGCCGAGGTGCGTGCGAAGAACCTCGTGACCAGGTCGACCCACAGCGTGAGAACGTGTGGCAACTGCATCGGGTCGCGCGGCAGCGGCAGCATCAGCCCCTTGCTCAATTCGGCATGGCCTTGCGTCAACACCGGCTGCAGCAACAGGCCCAGCGCGAGGGCGGTTTGGCGGAAGGAGACAGCCTCGCCGGGCGGTGACACGACCGCCTCGAAGCGTTCGAGTGTGAGCAGCTGGGCGAAATTCTTGTAGCCCTCGCGCAGCACGTCGGTGCGCACTTCCATCTCCAGCGGCTGCGAGGTGAGTTGCTCCTGTACCTGCGTGAAGTCTTCGGCCTGCAGTGCTTGCCGCACCTGGGCATCGAGCCGACCCCACAAGGGGCTCAGCGCCTGCGGACTGTGGGGCAGAAACTCAGCTGGAGAAGGGACTTCGAACGAGGCGGCCATCACGAACGGGAAGCGCCGACCCGAAGCGTCCTGGCTCGCCGCCATGTGCCCCACCAGCCCGGCATTGCTCTGTGCCCCGAGGATGGCAAAGTGCACCGGAGCTGCGCCGTCGTAGACGATCTTCCAGCGCGTGTCTTCGGCCAGCAGCTCCATGGTCTGCGACATCCACTGGTCGATGCTGTGGATGAGCGCAGAGCCCGCCGAGCTGCGCACGAAATCGCCGCGCGACGGCAGCTTGCCGAAGTAGAGCGCCTGAGCCATTGCGCCGCTCATGGCTTGCCTCCACTGGCCGCCGCAACCGGGGGCACTGCCCCCAACGAGCCCACCACGAGCGCCGGCAACTGCACGCCTTTCAGTCCGCCCGAAGCGCTCGGCGTGTCGGGCGCGCCCTGCGCCGTCGGTGAGCCGACGTTGGGGCTCGAGATCAGGCGCAACTGCACCGTGACCGCCAGCGCACCATTGGGCCAGGTGAGTTCAAAGGCACCGGTGTCGAGCTTGCGGCGCTTGGCCTTGCTGATCATCTTCTCCAACCCGTAGCCGCCGGGCTCGTTGAGGAATTCGACCGCGCGGCCGTCGGTGGTGATGCCGTTGATCTTCACCCCCGGCGCACCGTGGCCTGGCCACACGAAGTTGACCCAGGTGGCCACCGCGTTGCGGTAGCGCAGTTGCTGGCCGTCGACTTCGATCGTGTACTCCGCCATGCCGGGCACGGGGGTGGGCAGCATCTGGAAGTTGGTCTGCGGCTCATTGCTGCCAGCGCCACCTGCCGCCGCGCTGCTGCCGGCAGCTCCGCCTTGGCCCGCGATGGGTGCCACCCAGACCGGGAAGCCGGCCGAGAACTCAGGCCGCAGCTGCAGCCCGATGTCGGCCCAGGTGCGCGGCGTGATGGTGTCGCCACGGCGAACCACCAGTGCAGAGAGTGCCTCGGTGCTGAACTTCGCGACGCTGCCCTCGGGCCCGAACATCTTGCTCATCTCGCCAGCCGTGGCTTCCAGCCGCGAGGCCTTGTCGAACGGGTACTTGCCGGCCAGCGTGCGCTGGAAGGGGTCGTAGACCTGGGCCGTCCACACGCGGTTGATCTCGTTCTCGGCCGCCGGCACGATGACGGCGAACGACTGCACCAGCGGGCGCACCAGCAGCGGCCGCAGCGTGGCCTTGGCAGCATCGGTCTGGCCGTTGAGCATCTGCTCTTCGACGAGCTTCAGCGATTCGCTCAGTTCGGAGCTGCCTTCCAGCGTCTGCTGCATCAGCTGGCGGCTCGCTGGCCCGTTGTCGCCCTGGTTCTTGATCTGGTTGAAGCGGGTGCGAATCTTCGACAGTGTCTGCAGGTAGTTGCGAATCAGCGGCGGGTTGTTGTCGCGGCCGATCATCAAGCGCGTGAGCCCCGAGAACTCCTTGCCGATCGGGCCCATGGGGATTGCCGCCTGACCGGTCGACACATCGATCTTCACTTCCACCTGGCCCGGCGCCATGCGCAGAATCGACTGCTTGAACCACTCGATGAAGCCCTTCTGGCCCTTCGCGAGCTTGTCGTTCAGCAGGCCCGGGTTGTCCCACGAGGTCTGGTCGTAAAGCGCCGTGATCAGCTTTCCGACCGGCGACGCAGCTGGGTCTCCCAGGCGGTTCATGCGCGCGACGGCCTGCTCGAAGTTGGCGAACTCCTTGACGCTCACGCCCTGCATGAACTTCTGCCACTCCTGCACGTACTCGGCCTTGTAGAGCTGCACCAGCGCCTTGCGGATCTGCTCCGGGCTGCCTTCGAGCGTGAGGTCGTCTTGCGTGGCGGTCTTGAGCACCCAGTCGTCTGCCTTGGTCTCCTTGACGGACGCCTCCTTGAAGGCGTCGTCGACGAAGCCATCCCAAGCCTCGCGGGTGAAAGCGCCCGAGATGGCGTAGCTGCCGGCGACGATGTCCTTGTCGGCATCTTCGACCAACCGCGCCACGGTGACCGGCGGGTAGCGCGTGGCCGCGCGCGCCTTGATCTCGGCATAGACGCGCTCGCGTGCCGGCATGCCTTTCACCACGCGGCGAAGGTTCTCGCGCGTGGTGTCGAGTAGCGCGAGGTTGGTCTGCGTGACAGGGAAGTCGTGAGCGGTCACCTGCGTCAATGAGAACGACAGGATACGCTCGGCTGAGCGGATCAGCTGCTCGCGTGGCATCGACCCACGGTTGGCCTCGAGCCAGCCGCGCCAGAAGCGCGTGAGCTGGTCGCCCAGGTGGCCGGCTTCGACGCGGCCGCGGTCGCCCAGCATGATGTAGGTCTTGAGTGCGTTGTAGGCGTCGGAGACGTTGCTAGTCGAGGCGGCCGAGTACACGCCCATGGGCTCGGGGTTCGCCGTGCTGCCGCCCTTCGTTGGAGTGGGGCTGCCGTCGCCAGCGCGGGCGAGAGGTTGCAGTTGCGCGGCGTTGGCATTCACCTCGGTCAGGTAGCTTGCGATGGCGGCGGCCGTCGGCTTCAGCATCACCTCTTGCAGGCCTGCGAGATAGGTAGCGCGAAGCTTCTGCTCGACCGCGTCACCTTGGTACAGGCCCAGCGTCAAGGACCACGGGCGCTCGTCGCGGTAGCGCTGCAACTGGTCGACGCGGTCCTGCACGATCTCGAGCGCTTCGAGACGCGACTGCAGGTCGATGCGGCCTTCCTGCAGCTTGATCGCCTTGTTGAGGTCGGCCTGCACGTTGGCCACGAGCTGCCGGTTGCCGACGTACGACCAGGTCCAGCCGGCCAGCATGGCACCGAGCAGCAATGCACCACCGAAGAACGCCGCATAGCGCCAGCGCAGCTTGCTGCGGCTGGTGTATTGCTGCACCAGGTTGCGGTCGGCGAAGACGACCTTGGAGAACAGCTCGCGCAGGAAGAAGCCGTTCTGCGCCACGACCGATGCGGTGGGCGCCGTGCTGCTCGCTGGCGTGAGCGCAAAGCGTTCTGCCACGCGCTGGCTGGCACGGCCGGTCGATTGGCCTTCCTGCACCGCACTCGTGAAGTAGAAGCCGCGGAAGATCGGGCGGAACTGGTAGGGGTTGTCTTCGAACAGCGTGGTGATGAAGGTGCGCAGCGGTGCTTTCAACGCCATGAACTCAAGCGGGAAGGTCAGCACGCCTGGCGGCAGCTTTTCGCCGCGGTGCATCGACATCCGAACGATCGAGGCTTCCTTCAGACCATCGTTCAACTCATCGAAGTGCCGATCGAAGCTCGCGACGACATCGGACTTGGCTGTGGGGTCGTAGGGCAGGGTGGCGCCCCACACGCGCTCGCGTTCATCGCGGTCACGGTCTTCGAAGAACTCGGCGAAGCCCGAGATCAGATCGGCCTTGGTGAAGACCACGTAGACCGGCGCGAAGACCTCGAGTTTCTCGGTGAGCTCTTGCACGCGCTGGCGCAGTTGCTTAGCAAGCGTGATCGCAAACTCGGGGCGGTTGCTCGACAACTCGGCCAAGCTGGCCGCGATGATCACGCCGTTGAGCGGTGCCTTGGGTCGATTGCGCTTGAGCAGCGACAAGAAGCCCAGCCACTCGGCACGATCTTCTTCATGCACCGAGTAGCGGCCGGCGGTGTCGAGCAAGATGCCTTCGGTCGTGAAGAACCAATCGCAGTTGCGCGTGCCGCCGATGCCTTGGATCACCGACGAGGTCTTGTCGGAGAACGGAAAGTTCAAGCCCGAGCGCACGACGGCCGTGCTCTTGCCAGCGGCCGGGTTGCCGATCACCGCATACCACGGCAGTTCGTACAGCGCGGCCGAACCGGAGGTCTGCCCCAGCTTGGAGGTCTTGATGGTCTTGACGGCCTCGAGCATGCGCTCGCGCACGGCCACCATCTCGGCGCGGCTCTCCTTATTCGGCGCAGCCTTGATGGCGCGGTCGGCTTCGGCGTCCATCGCTGCTTCGAGTTGTTGGCCCGCCTTGCGGGCGCGGTGGCGGCGTACTGCCCACACCGTGAACCAAACGAGTAGCAGCGTCAGCAGGATGACCACTGCCCAGATTGCACCGAGCTTCAAGGTGTCGGCACCTACGAAGAGCAGGGCTGCCAGCGCGAGCAAGCCAATGACGGCGAGCGTGCGCGTGTCCAGCAGAAGGCTCCAAATTCTTTGCATGAGGGAAATGTCCGTTCGGTATGTTCAAGCCGCCTGCGCCGGCGCAGCAGCGATGGGCTCGGGGGGGGCGACAGGCGGTGTCAGGATGACTGCAAAACGCTCGTGGGCAAGGAAGGCGCCGAGCACCAGCGCAGGCTTCTTTGATTCCTGAACCTGCCCGGCTGTGAGTGCGACGCAGGCGAGAAGTCGGGCCACGCCAAGATCTCCGCAACCCACACCCAGGCGCAAGGCGTGTTCGCCGGGGTCGATGTGGGGCAGCAGCTCTTGCGTCGTTTCGTAGACTTCGCCGGTGCGCGAAGCGCGGTGGTCTGCGTCGGTGGTGACGTGTTGCACATGCTCCGGCTTCCAGCCGCTGGCTTGCAGCGCATCGGTGGTGGCTTGCTGCAGAGTTTGCGGGCTGACGCGGCCGTTGGCGTCGGCGGATTTGTCACGCTTGATCAGGCTGGCCCGGTTCAACTTGGCGACCGGCGGTTGAGCTTCTGGAGGCGACACCCATGCCGGAGATGCCAGCAACAAGGAGGCTGCACCTTCGCCGGGCACGCGACCTCGCTGGTTGTTGCCGGAGAAGAGCTCCTGTGCCGATTCCATCGCAGCGGTTTCGCTCTCGCTCACCAAACTGTCGGCGGCGAGCACCCACAACAGGCCAGCTTGCTTGTCACGCTGCCACTGCAGCAGTTGCTGGTCCATCAGTACCCAGAAAGATTCGGCGCTGGCGACCGGGTGCACGTGCAGCTGCACCGCAGGGCGCACGCTGTTCGCCATGGCCCGCGACTGGCCCGCAGCCTTCAGGCCTGCTTCGATGAAGGGGTCGAACAAGGTGTCGAGCCATGTGGTGGCCAGCTGCTGTGCCTGAGCAGACCACCGCGCCGGTATGGCCACACGAATGGCGACGCTCGGCGGCAAGGTCGGTGCTGCGGCGGTCTTGTTGCGCGGCGAGGGCGGCAACGCGCTCAGCACAGGCCATTGCGCTTCGATGGCTTCTTGCATCGACGAGGCCGCCCTTTCCATCAAGGTCAGCGCGCGCAGCATGTCGGCTGGTGCCTCGTAACCGGCCCACACGTCGGGCTTGGCGGCGGCGAGAGGAGCGGTGAGCTCGGCGACCGCATCGGACAGCGTGTCGGTCGACAAGTCGGGCATCGAGGCAGTGAACACGGCCAGGCCGTCGTCATTTTTGATCTGCTTGTCGAGTTCGGGCTTGCACTCACCGCTCGCGATCATGGACTGCGCACCACTCCAGCTGTTGCCTGCCCGCACCTGGACCGCCGTGGCCAGCACCCTGACCTGCGAACTGCGTTCATTCTCAGCGGTAGCAACTTCGCCTGAGGGGGGAGTTGCTGCCGCGACGACGGGAACCATCACCGGCGCTGCGGCATAGGTACGCAAGCGCTTGACGGCCAGGATGGTGAACACCAGAGCTGCGGTGAGTACCACGGGCAGCACTGCCAGGTTCAGCGCGAGATCGGTTGTGCTGGGGTCGACCTGCGCCGACTGCCAGCGCCACATCGTGGCCAGCCAAACGAGCACGGTGATCACCAGCAGCAGCGCAAGGATCTTCCAGACTTTGGCCATAGGTTCGGACGGCAGATGCTCAGCGCATCTTCAGCAAGCAGGCGGCGAGTCGACGAGACATCGCCAAGAGAAGTTGAGGTGGAGACGTCAGCAGGCGTCGGTGGTGACTGACTGCGTGGAGATCAGGACCGCACCGCAGGCGGTCTTGTCGCCGTGCCGCGCAGCGGCCTTGCCGTCGATGATCATGGTGGGGTCGCCGGTGGCGATGACGGTCGTGCCGTGACCTCTCTTGGGGCAAGTGACCTTGTCACCGACACGTGCGATGCCTTTGCCGTGCGTGCCGCTCACGCCAGAGGCTTCGATGACCTCGCCGCCGTGGTCTGTCTTGTCGCCCAACACGATGAACGGACGCCCCATTTCACCCACTCCCTATGCCAAGTTGCCGGCTTGTATGCCGCACGAATCAGAGCGATCGAGTCTAACGGTTGAGGCGTGTTTTCAGCCCCCCACTTTCGGGCGAGAAGGCAGCGTTTTTCGCAGCTCGACGTGACCTAGGTCCGCGTTCTGCCAGTGACCGCCCCATGTGAGTCCGACACGTTGTGCAACCTCTCCGTACAACTCGTAACCCTTGGCGGCCCAGGCATCGCGCTCGCTGATGACCAGCTTGCCTGCGCGCATGAAAGCACTGTCGGCCGCGAGACCGTACTGGTGATAGCTTTGCCATGCGGCGGCGTTGGTCACCTGCGCGCCTAGGCTGGCGAGTTGCGTCTGTCGCTCGGGACTTCGATAGCCTTCGATCAGGACCATGTCGTAGCCGTGCTCGTCATGCATCAGCCGATAGGCAAGCAAGAGACGTTGGCGGAAGTCGGCGTCGAGCTGATCCCATCGCCGATCGGCATTGCCGAGTTGCGGACGCACGCTTTCGACTTCTGCCGTGGTGAAGACCTCAGGTGGCAGCGGTGGTGGAGGGACGAGTTGCTCGCCTTGCAGCAGCGCAGCGATCACGCTGTCACCTCGAGCTATCGACGTGTCGTCATAGGCATCGAGCGTGTGCCATCCGCGCAATGAAAACACGATGAGCGGTGGCACCAATAGCAGCGCGACCGCGATGGCCACACCCAGCCAATGGCGTTGTAGCCATCGCTTTCCACCGAGCGCGGCGCCGCCCGCCTGCGCCAAGCCTTGCTCCGCGTTGTGCCGCGCCATGCGCTGCGCACTTTGTTGAACACCAGACAAACGTTGGGTGGCTCGCATGATGCGACCCATCACCTGCTCGCGGAACGCCGGCAGCAACAGCAATGCGGCCAGCGAGCAAGCCAGCACGAAGTAACCCACGATGGCGATCCACATCATCTTGTAAGCAAGCTTTACCGAGCCCCCCTTCGGGGCGTTGTCGCCCAGAAGGGCGTCTCTAGAATCGCTGGGTGCTTGCGCATCCCGCGCACCTTGCCGACCCTGGGGCGGCGATCACATTCAGTGCCCATGAACCAGCCGCAAAACCCAGTCCCACCGCGTGGCCCCCGTCCCCAGTTGTTCAATGCGCCAACAAGTACGTCAGCGAGCGCCAAGCGACAGCCGGACTTCGGGCCGAGCATCTTAGCCACGATCGATGGTGGGCAGTCGCGTTTCGCGAGGTCACGTGGCGGCCCAAGCAAGGGCTTGCTGATCGTTGGGGCACTGGCGCTGATGGGCGCGGCCGGTTACCTGGGCGTGAAGTTCAGTGGATCGCGCATCGCGCCCGAGATCGCGGTAGCTGCAGCACCCGTGCTGAAGGTTGTCGAAGCAGCACCAACTGCTGCATCACAGCCCGTTGCCGTCGCGCAAGGGGCGGCGGCCATCGAAACGGTGACGCCTCCTGTCGCCGCACCCGCATCAGAGCCAGCTGCAAGTCAGCCAATCACTGTGGCGGCCAGCCTCAACAACATTCAGCAAACGCTTGATCGTGCGGAGCCTGCTCCGGCCAAGAAAGAAGTGATGACGACCAAGGAGACTCAGACGCCGCGTCGTGTACCCCAAGCAGTCAACGCCAAGCCATCAGCCAAACCCACGCTGGATGACGATGCCGATCTGCTGGCAGCGATGCTGCCCCACCTGAAGCGCACTGCTGCGGCGCCGACGAGTCCAGCGTACGAGAAGCGTTGCGGCCAGCTTGCAGACCAAGCGGCTGCAGACTGCAGGGCAAAGTTTTGCGGTGGGAAGCAGGGAACCGATGCGGCTTGTCCTGCCTTGCAGAAGTAGGAATCGAACACGTGCCCCGGAGGGCAGCACCTTCCAAGTCGTAGGCCTACTGCGCTACCCACTTTCCATTGACGACCACGAAGGTCTTCGCTTGACCTTCGAACTCTGGATGAGTGAGCCAAGAGAGACGCAGCGGTTCCGGCTGAGAGATGCCTTGCGTGACGACTGACAAATCACTGCCTTGATCCGATTGAAGCGCCATCGATTTCAAGCAGCTTTGGACGAGCATGTCGTCTCGAAGGGCCAGCTTTTGCGACCCGGGTTTCCATTCGACCAGCAGCAGATGGCCTTCACTGCCGGCGCCGCAGAATCCAGCCCCTTGCTTCTTAACGGATGGCTTGGCGACAGCAAGGACAAGGTAGCGATGGCCTTCCTTATCGAAAGCCCGCGTGTCAAGAAGGTCTGCGAAGCGCCGAGAGCCGCAGCGCGCAAATTGGTGTCCGCTTTCGACGCTTTGATTCCGCCTGGCTGAGTTGATCCTGCCGCCGGTTTGGCCACGATACCGTGGTTTGTTGATTCAACAGTGAAGTTCGTGCCGTCTGGCAGGACGAGTGCCGACGACTGCGCGAAGACGGGCTGCGCAAGCATTGCCAAAACCACTAGAAAGGCAGCTGCCGTACTCAACGAACGGCCGCTGTTCTGCTTGTGCGAATTTATAGCCGCGGCGGTTCTTGAGAGTGGTCCCATTGCCACACGGTTGTGCCGTAGTCGCCGTTGAACGTTGGCATGATGTCGCCAGTGGAAAAATATCTCCTGCTACCGACTTGTGCTGGGGTAAACCACCATCCGCCGCGCGGACATGCCAGCCCACCCACAACGCTTGAGGGCGCATCGCTCTTGAGAGGTGCAGTCGCGTTGCCTTCTTCTTCTCCTTCAATCTCAAATCGCGTCCCGCGTTTCGTCAATTCAGCTTGAATGCCGTTGAGCACCTGAGCTTTTGTCGTGGGGTCGACGATCTCTGTTTTCCGTGCTGGATCTGTTAGGTGGAAATCGTCGGCGTAGATGACATAGTCCAGGCCAAAATCTGGATTCAATGCTTCTCCGTGGACCGTGTACGAAACTCCGTTGAACTCGTACTCGATCCGGCTTGGCGTCATATGGGTGATCATTTGAATGCCTTGATATTTACCTTGAGAAGATGACCTTCTCGACCTGAGTCATTGGATCAATGACGGTGATCTTTGTCACCGCAGGGTTGGCTTTAAGCCTGGGCAGTTCCTTGGTTTCCCAAATGTTGCCTGGACGAAGCTTGTCGCCGACGACGGCCCGCACTTCGCCAGCAGCCCCCTTTGCATACTCGGCGGAGATGTCTTCCCATGCTTTGACAGAAGCAGGATTTGAGGTGTCCCATTCCGGCATCTTGATACCACGTTCTTTGATCAGCAATTCAAGAGTAGTACCACCACGCTCTCCTGCAATCTTCGCGGCAACTTCGTCTCCCCCTACACCCTTGGTCTTTCCGGACCAGAAGAAGGCGGTATTGGGCTCTGTTTGCACTCCACCGAGCTTTGGTTTTGGGCGTTTGTCCGGCGGCGGTTCTCTGTCGCCTTGTCCATGTCTGTTGGGTGTGCCTGGTGTCGCGTCGAAATTGCCAGCTTCTCTCTTTGCATTGCCCAGCAGGTCGTTGATTTTCTGCTTGATGCGCCGAGCTATCTCGTCCATCGTCTCGCCGATCTTCTTGGCGATGGTGTCGAAGAGAGTGGCTAGTTGTTTGAGCTTGAGTTCAATTGCACCGAAGGCGTACTTCGCAGCGGTTTCCGCCTTTAGCTTTGCGTTTAGGAATGCGGCTTTTGCCTTGCTTGCAGCTTGTTTGCACGTCCCCTGCCAGTCATATTTCTTAAGCCATTCAATCGGGGCATGCCCCCAAGGGATCATGACTTTGAGCGAGTCGCGGTGCTTCTCCAACCACTCCATTTGCTTGAGCAGATCGATGAGGCGATCTGCGTTTCTCAATGCAACCTTGCCCACGGTCTTGACTGCGCTGCCGGCAAGCGGGACAAAGCCGATGCATGTCAGGCCCAAGGCAATCCATGCTTCCGTGTTCTCGCGTTCCTTGGGGTCGCTCAGGTTGAGGCAGTTAGCGATGATGTCTCGAACATCACATGCCTGGTCTACGAAAGGGATCAGACTGATGACACCTCCGGTGATTACTTGTCCAGTGGTTGGGCTCTTGTTGAAATCTCCTTGCAATGCCCCCCACAGCCATTTGCTGCCAGCGGCCATGGCTTGGCCCGCATACATGTTGGAAACGGACTGGTTGTACTGGCTCTGGCCAACGTAAAAGAGCACTCGCTCCCACCATGCCGCGTCGGCGGGCGGTTTGCTCATGTCGTATGTCAGCGTGCGCGGGCTAGAGTTTTCTCCAATGTATTTGCTCAAGGCGGCGCCAGCGTCCCAGAACGAACGTTGTGCTGACTCGGGCAACTTGGCGATGCCTTGCCAGAACTGTTGATTGTCGAGAGCGGCCTGAGCCGAAGCAGGTGAAGTGCTCATGAGGCGCTCTTACATCCAGCCGTCGAGAGGGTTGCTGGTATCCGAGCCTTCGGGGTTCCGGCGCGCGTCCTCACCATATTTGACCGTAGCGATGCCCGTAGGAACACCATTGATCAGAGCTCTTCCTGATGAGTCAAGCATTCCGCTTCTCTTGCTGCCATCGGAAAAAGTAACTTCATAAGGCGCACCCTGGACAGCTTCTCCGTTGCTGTGCTGATAGTCCAGTAGTAGATCGTTGGGCTTTAGTTTGGAGAGATCGACGGGCAAATTGGGAAGCACGGCAGCGCCGCTGGCGCCTCCCGCCCAATCATGCGTGGCCGCCTTGACCGTGAACGTTCCCGGCGTCACGAAGTCGATGTTGCTGCCATCCAGCACTACCTTGCTATCTCCCCCCACCATCTCGATGCGCTGACTGGCGGTGATGGTGATCTCGTCGTTGACCGAGATGATGGTGATGTCCTTGTCTGCCAGGATCTCCAGTTGGTCGGTGTGCGCGCGCAGGCTCAGGTCGCCATTGGCGGCAATGGTTTGTAGCTCGCCTTGATGTGTGTAGAGGCTCGTGGTCTGCCCAGAGACCCAGCTGGCGGTGTGTGCGGCGACCGCGTGCACGTCACTTTGGGCGGCGAGGCTGGTGTCCTGCCCTGAGAACATCGCAAGCATGGCGGGGCTCGTGAAAACGGCGCTGCTGGGCGTGTCCATCACCACGTAAGGCTTCGCGAATCGCTCGACGGGGTCTGAGGAAGGCTCGCGTCCGTTTGCCTTCTTCTCGCTCGAGTGCTTGCCTTGGCGTTGCGGGTCAATGGATTCGATCAGGCTCTGCAGCGCATCGTTGGCACTCGTCCCGTGGCTGGACAGCTTCATGGCGCCTTGAGCTTGCGCTGTATCGCCGAGGGCTTGTCCGAGTTGCTGTGCTCCCTTGAGTTGAGCGATGGCTTCTTGCGTGTCCAGTTGGGTTCTTTGTGCGCTGCCATACGTGCCGGCTCGTGCCGTTGTGCTGAGCAATATCCCTTCGGCTGCACGCACGCTGGCCCAACCTTCAGTGTGGGCATAGAACCCGCTGCCAAGCCAGGCGCCACGCTGACTGCTCTGCGCGCCTTGGCCGATGATGTGGCCCAGGCTCAGCTCACTCCAGGGGCTGCCTTGGCTTTGGCTCGCTAAGCGCATGCGCAGTTGGCTGGTGGCGTCGTCGATCACCCATTGATTGAGGCCTCCGCCGTCGAGCGTCTGGCTGTGCCAGCCGGACAACGTGCCGGGGTGGTTGGCGCCCGAGTCCACGCCTGCCGGCCAGGGCAGGGCGTCCTGCCCGTTGTGGAGTTGGCCGACGATGAGCGGCCGGTCGAGGTCGCCTTCGACGAAGTCCACTAACACCTCAGTGCCGACGCGAGGAATGAAGACGGCACCCCAGTTGCTGCCTGCGCTTGGCTGGGCCACGCGGACCCACTGGCTGGCACTGGCATTGCCGGGCGCGTGCCCGGTCTCTTCTTGGCCTGGAGAAAGCGGACCGCTGAGACCGCCGGCTTGCGGGGCCTGCCCGCGCTGCCACGGAAACTGGACGCGTACGCGAAGATCGCGTTCGGTCGTGACAGTGTCGTCGGCGTGCCCGACGACCAATGCGGTCTGCACACCGGGCGCTGTTGGCTTGGCGCAAGCCGCGGGCGCCAACGTCGCAGCCGCAGGTGCGGCCTTGAATTGGTTGCGGTAGCTTCCGGATTCGAGGTCCGTGTTCTTCAGCAGCTGCGCTGCTTCGCTGCCCAGGTTGTTGGCTGCTTCGTGCTGCACGCTGAGCACGACGAACTGGCTGTCCGACCGCGCGCTGACGGGGTTGTACAAACTGTGCTCAGTCAGCTCGAAGTTGCAACCCGGCGCGAGGGTGCGCACGGCGCTGTCGCCACTGAGCTTCTTGAAGGCCAGTTCGTGGCGCGCGAGCGCGAGCGCTGCGCGGTTGTCGGCGAGGGGGCTGTGAGCCGAGTCGTCGTCAGCTTCGTGCTTGGCAAAGCGTCGCTCGCCGCGGCCGTCGTAAATTTCAAGCAAAGGGACGTCGCCTGCCTTGAGTGCGCTCTGCGTCTGGGCGCTCACGCCAGCCAACTGTCTGGCATCCCACGCGGCTTGTGTCACAGCGTTCGGTTGAACACTGCGCTCTAGCGCGATGGCGGTGATGGTGTCTTCGGACAAGCCGAATCGGCGGACGTCCGGTTTGCCGAAGCGCAAAGCGCCGAGGTCGGGTCGCTTGGCCTGGGCATCATGAATGACGAGGCAGTGCTTGGCGGCCTTGGCGCTGCTGAGCGCTTGGCCATCATCGGCATGGTCGAGGCGCCAGTTCCAGCCCTCTTCGGACAGCAAGCGCGCGACGAATGCGGCATCGGTCTCACGGTACTGCGTGGTGGTGCCGCGGCGCGGTGCGGCCTGCAGCACCTCGGGGCTCAATTCGAGTTTGAAGTTGGCCTGCGGGTAGGCGCGCAAAACGGCACTGATGATTTCGTCCGCACGCTGGCCGAGGAACACACGGCTGTCCTGCCGCAGGCCGAGAAAGTGCGTGAAGGCGACGAGCTGCAGGCGGTAGCGTGCGAGGCCGCCGTCGCTGCCGAGCTGGGCGGCCTGGGCGACGTAGCCATGCCAGGTGCGGTAGCCGCCGTCAGCGCGCATCAGCCGCAGGCTCATCTGTTCGCCGATCAGGGCTTTGAGCTCGAGGTGCGCGCTGGTGCTCAGGCAGTCGACGACCGCCAGCAGCGAGGACAGGGGTTGCGCCTCGCTACCTCCGAGGCCGCTGACGTCTTCATCCCACTGTGCCCGTTCGACCACCAGGGTGGCGCTGGCCAGGGCGGTTTCCAGCTGCATCAGTCGCTTGTGTTGGCTGATGCTCAGCGCGGCCTTCAGCCGGCTGAAGCCGTCCGAAACGGCTTGAGTGACAGTATCGAGGTCCATGTTCTGCTCCCTTGCTTCACTTCTTTCGGCTCGACCTCATTCGGGTCGTACGCGCCGCTTGCCGAGCTGGGTGAGCCCCGGCGTCTTCTTCAACAACTCATGGCAGCGTGATGGTCACGTGCGCGGCCTGGGGCGCCAGCTTCACCACCTCCTGGTAAGCCGCTAGATCGTGTTCGGTGCTGCGTGACAACTGCCAGCGCAGGCCGGTGAAAGCCAGCAAGCCCAGCAGCGCAAACACCGAGGCAATGACCCACAACGGCACTTCGTTCTTGAGTCGATTGGTCACCTGATCAGGTGGTGCCCAGTGCGGCGCGAACGTGGCGCGCGAGCCCTTCAGGTGTGCAATCTCGTCACCCAGCCGGGCGGTGAGGTAGTTCAGCTTCTCGCTGCCTTCGATGATGTACTTGCCCTGGAAGCCCATCAGCAGGCACATGTGGAAGACTTCGAGAATCTGCACGCGCGGGGCGCCTTCGCGACGAAGCGTTTCCAGCTTGGCAAAGAACTGTTCGCCGGCGAGTTGCTCACCGAAGAACTGCAGTTGCAACGGCTGGCGTTGCCAAGCGTCACGCACCTTGAACTGCGACATCAGGATGAGTTCGTCGACCGTGGCGCAGAACGCGTACTTGCAGAGGTGAATATCTTCAGCTGAGCTGTGCAATCGGGTTGCACCGCGCTCCAGTCCGGTCAGGAACTCCTTGATGTGCGAGCGGAAGGTCTCGGCGTCGCCAGGCCCTTGCTTCGCGCGCAGGAGAAACAGCAGGTAGAAGCCGTCGTACATCAAGTCCAGCAGCGTGCGCGCCTCGCGGGGCGTGCTGCCGCTGGTGGGCGTGAGTGCGGCTGTCGGGCCGCCGTTGAACAGTGAAGGCGGGTGATTGGCTTGAGCGTTCATGCGTTGATGGCGATCAATTCAAGTTTGAGGTCGGCGATGCCGCTAGGCACATAGATCGACACGGCCTGTGCCTGCATCATTCGTTCGTACAGCGCACCGCGCGGCTCGACGGCAAAGTAATAGCTGCCGGGACGTACCGGAATGGCGGCAGGAACCTGCGGCGCATGTGTGAGCGGCACACCGGCCATGGCCGAGAGAACGAGCTTCTCGACATCTTCGGGCGCACCGATCTTGAAGCGCAGAGGTACCGCATCTACCAGCTCCGCGGGCGGCATGGAGGCACTGACCCCGACGTACAGATTCGTGGTGCCTGAGATTTGCTGCGCGTCGAGCCGGCCTTGGTGGAACGACGGGCGCACTTCAGACAGGGCGATGGCGAAGTAACGTGTCGAGATCACGGTCTCGAGCAACTCGCGAATGATGTGGTCGAGCTTGAAGAATGCCGGGCCTGGGTTGGCGTGCTCGTAAGCGGGCAGATCGGCCAGCGTGAAACCCTTGGAGAAAGTCATCAACGCGCCGGCCAATTCCAGGAGGCGCTGGAAAAGTCTCTCCGGATGCAGGCCCGGGTGGCGCATTAAATGCGACAACGATGCGTAAGCGCCGCTTGCAGTGTGCAAGAGCCAGAACGAAGCCACATCGCCTGAACGGAACTCGATGATGTTCTTCGACGGCTCGCGGTGAAAACCGTAGAGCGCATCGACCTTGGCCTGCAGCACGTCGAGCAGCCGACGCAGGTGCAAGAACATCACGGGCGAAGCCTGAATCGTCAGCGACGGTGGCACATAGCGTGGATCAAGTTCATAGCCGCCAGTGGCATTGCGGCGAACGCGCAGCACCGGCATGGTCACCAGGTGGCTGCGAGACTCATGCTCGGACAGCAGCTTCACCGATTTGCCGAGCACACTGAGTTGCGCCGCAGTGGCATCCGTGAACTGGTCCTCGATGTCCTTCTGCACTTGGTAATAGCGCGTGGCGGTATCGGCCTCTTCGCGGTTGGGTGAAAAGTTGCTGCCGTTGGCCCGCAGCGGCGCGACGGCGGCATGCAGCACAACTTCGTTACCCTGCCCAAAGCTGGAGTCGAGTGTCAGCGGCGCGGGCAACTCGTCTTCAGCAGGCGCGTTGTAGAACTCGCCGTCAGGCAGCACCATCTGCAACTCGAGCAAGCGCAGGCGGCCGGCTTGTAGCGCATCGGTATCGACCTTGACGCTGCGCACTCCCCACGCATACGGATGCAGCGAACGCGCGGCCTGGGCCAGTCGCCATTCGTGATATGCGTCTTGCTGTTGGAAGTGTTGTGGCCGCAGGAACAAGCCCTCGCCCCACAGAACCTTTGAAGTTGGAATCAAGTTCTACCTTCCAGCAGAGTTATCTGACGGCGCAAGCCGTGCTGTTGAGTTTCATCGCTGCACTCGATACACCGACAGGTTCGCCGCTGGCGATGCTCAAGGTGCAAGCATGCGCACCCAATACGAAACCTTGATCGAGCTGAAATGTCTCGAGCTCGAATGCATAACGCCAACGTTGCGGTGCCGGCGCGC
>Ga0307516_10003685_pt1 | contig 19473 bp, 14 predicted proteins | sample 19_EM_MG_FD_203310 | JGI IMG/M metagenome (GOLD analysis project Ga0307516, IMG submission 203310) | Populus trichocarpa ectomycorrhiza microbial communities from riparian zone in the Pacific Northwest, United States - 19_EM | ecosystem: Host-associated > Plants > Roots > Unclassified | place...
GGGAGAGAGGAAGGGCTGCACACATCTAGCGGCATTGCAGGAGCTCAGAGCTTGGATTCCAAGGCAACGGTTGCCCGCCAACCCGAGCATACCATCGAGTCGATCAACAATGAACCGCGGTATGTTCTCCCTTTCTCTATCATTCAAGGCTCACTTTCTGAGTTTCCTTGATGCCAGGACATTGCTCGGGCATCATGTACCTCCTTATACACCAATGTACTACATTATCCCTCATACACACATTTTTATAATTAAGATGCCAAAAGAGATTTGAGAGCTAACCAAAAGCCATTGAAGTTCCCGCTACTGGGGCCGACTTACAATCACCAGAAAATAATACTATGATATCTTCTGCAAAAATCGGGGAGAGATGATAGCGAAGATTTAAAATATTTTCATTACTATAAACGAGGGGTTATGTGGGAAGGTATCTTAGTCTACAATTTCAATCGATTCAATCCAGAACCACCAGACAATTCACAAACAGATTACAACCCACGTCTTATGATTAACTTATAATGTATACCCCTCGGAGTTCCCCTTTCATACCTGTCACACATTGTGAACACAAATTGAAATTATTCGAGTTGCATATGTAAGAACTGATCCTGATTAGATTACAAATCTATCTGCAATCTGACGGCTCACTCCATGGCGCTGAACATCAAGCAGACATTAGTATTTTATTCCCTATTACATACGGAGTTCAACATGTCATCACATAAGCATTATATTCTATAATTTATTCCCTTTTTAATCGACGTTTAGAGAAGCCAATCACCACAGTGTGAAGAAGACACCGGAAAGGACCCCATCACATTTATAAGCCTTCTTGCTGCTTCGTCCGACCACCCAAGGCGAATTTTTGTCCTGACCCTACCCTTGCTGTCCCTTGTTTACACTTTTATCCAACTTCCTGTTGTTTATTGCCGCCTTGTTCTCGGACTGAAAGGTACGTACATTCACCCCTCCCCTCCTCGGCCATGATGAACTGGTTAAAGAACAACCCCAATCTCGATCACCATCCGCATTCTCAACTACTGATATATCCTCGACTGACGGGCGCTACTCAATTGAGTTGGAGGTTAGTGAGACACTGAGGATGCCGGGCTCTTGCCAGTGGCCGTCAGCTCCAATATTCTTTGTTCGTATTCCCTCCCTCATCTTCTACAAGAGATACCTAAGACCTTGCAAATGACTCGAACGTCAACGGATCCTGGAATGATAGGTCCGCACCACTGATACGCGAAACTCCGCAGATTTGTGTGGCTGTGGGCTCATGCGATCATCATTACGGACTACGTATAGTGTTATGAGACGCCACAGGTTCCTCCGCAGACTGGGCTTGCTTCTTGTTAGGTCTCGAATCTCACGCTGGGCATCTCTTTATTCAATGATACCGAATCGAACCACTTACGCGATGTTTGGAATTCATCGCATCACATCTTCCAATTCAGTCTTCTAGCCCTGAACAATTGCAGGTGAAAATCAGGATCACACCATCCATCGTACCTAACATTCTTGACGTGTCTATTCAATGATCGAATGCAACCTGCACGCCTCCATCGCCTCATTTCGAATTTTCAGGTTTAAAGCGCTTCTTGAAACCTTCCGACCATCTATCGAGATGTTCGGTTTCCCCACCATTCTTCTCGCTCTCCTCTCATGCACCTTAACAGCACCTTTGGCCACTTCCGACCCCATCCCCGTTGTAATCCGTGACTTGTCAATAAGCCTCTCCTTCTCCCGTCAGCTAAACTTGACAAGCGGCCACACTCTCTACCAACGCGACCTCGACCGCGCCGTGGCTCTCAAAGGGCGAAGCGACTTTGAAGCAGGCTCCAACCGGGCGGTGGTCAGTACACCCGCAGATAACGAGCTCGTGAGCTATATTGCACACGTTGGTGTGGGGAGCCCGCCGACTCAATGTAGGATTATCGACTACATGAAGCTGCAATGGACCTGACCGCACGTTCTTTTTCCACAGACTCCCTTGTCATCGATACAGGAAGGTCAGACCGAAGGTGTATCTTGAGGTGCCACAATAATATTTCTTCGGATGCAGCTCAAACACATGGATTGGCGCAACCAAACATTATATCAAGACGAAGACCAGCGTCGATACTGGTGACAGAGTCGTACGTATTCCTCAATTTTACCTTTCCAACCTTTCACCATTTTAACCCTTCCTTACTTCTTTAGGCAGTCCGGTATGGATCAGGTTCCTTCAGTGGTCCATTCCCCTTCACTCCCAGAACATTCCACATTGTTCAAAACTAGTTCGCATGACAGGCGAGGAATATCTTGACACGGTAACTCTTGGTCCCGGACTCACGATCAAAAAGCAGTCGATAGGGGTCGCTCAAACAGTGAGTTTGTCGCCCGACTCGCCATCCAAACCCGGTCACAGACGTTAATGGATGACTACTTTCAGTCACAAGGATTCCAAGGAGTAGATGGGATCCTCGGGTACGGCCCTCCATTTGGTTCTCCTGAAAACTTTAACGCTGATATTTAGTCTTCAGCCTTGGTCCTCAAATCCTCACCTCTCAAACGCTGACCGCACATCCCAACCAGCTCATCCCAACCGTCACCGACAACCTTTTGACGGCCAGGACGATTTCTTCGCGGTCAATCGGAATCTCCTTCGCACCCGTGAACACCAAGTCTAGGACAACCGGAGAGATTACATGGGGTACGCTTTCTCGTCTCGTAATCCAATTTCATCATATATACCGAAAGGTGAACGTTCTAGGCGGCATCGATGGATCTAAAACGTCCGGACCGATCACATACATGTACGTCCATCTTACTACGTAGGATGCGAGAAACGCTGATACGAGACCCGCCTCAATTGCCGTCAATAGTCCAATCACTAACGCATCACCTGCAAAGTTCTTTTGGGGTATTGATACTAGCATCGTCTACGGCGGGAAAACTATACTTTCTAAAACCGCCGGTATTGTGGACACTGGTAATACTCTTTTATAGGACAACAAGAGACAAATACTGACGGTTACTAGGCACTACCCTCTTGCTCATCGCAACGAACACTTTCCATAAATACCAACAGATCAGTCATGCCACAGTGGACAAGAATACGGGCCTCCTCCGCCTCACGCCCAACAATTACGGCCTTTTAAAATCGCTCTTTTTCGTCAGCGGTGGTGTAAGTTACTTTATTATCATTTCCCCCCGAAGAATAACAAGTTGAATCGCCGCTGCTACAGCGCTCATTTGAGTTCATCCGTAATGCGCAACTTTGGCCACGCGCTCTTAACGTCAACATCGGTGGCAAGCCAAGCGGGATCTACCTCATTGTAGCTGACATAGGGTCTCCTTCGGACCAAGGCCTTGATTTCATCTTGGGCCAGGTGTGGTTAGAGAGATTTTATAGTGTATATGATTCGACGAAAAAACGGGTCGGGATTGCTTATACGCACAGTACCCTTGCTACGAGTAATTGAAGGGGAGGACAATTTTCTTTTATTTGTTGCTTGAGTATCCGCGTAGTGTTGGTCATTGCACCGCTCCTGTAAACCGTATCTAGTATATAATCTGCGTCGCCTGCGGAAAGCTTTTGTGCTAATACTAGCCTGTGGCACTATTACCTCACGAGTCGCCTACATCTCACCTCTAGGAATTCTAACCTTCCAGGGCGCCCTCAACATGGCGGACTTGTGCCAGGAGTGGAACTCAAACTGAAATCCAAGCTGCGTGAAAGTAGTTTGGTGAGGCAATGTTCGGTCACCGAAGTCAAGCCTCAGCGACCCGTCGAAGGGCGTGCGGAATGTGACTTTTCGTTGTGTGGAGGTGGTGGTTGCAGGTCGTCATTCTTGAAGGCTCTAATTGCGTGCTCGTTAATTGAATGTTGAATGGTTGTGCTTCATACACCTCCACCGCAGCCCGGTTCCCTTTCGTTAAAGTCCATTTGATGAGCTTAGCCGCCGCTTCGAGTTTGTCATCCGTCGCGACTCGTGGTCACGAAGAAAGACGTCCTGTACGAGTCAGTGCGACGAAATGTCAGTCGACCCACTTCCTAACGAATGATGTAAAGTGACATTATCTCAGGGCCGACGACCTACCGTACAGTAGATAGCATTGTTTGATAATACACTGAGTAGACCCCGTCATAAGACGAACCCGTACCCCAAACCCTTACGCCGGGTCTCGACCCCTGGGTTTTACCAAGCCCACGACCCGTGCATGCGGGTACGGGTATACGGGTACGGGTGCGGGTAGCTCTGGAAAACCCCAGGGTTGCCCGTGACATTCCCTACCGGTTCGTCAGTAGGTTATAATTCAACCTCATTTGTGAGATACACAGGGTGACTCCCAGGACAGTAGAGCGATCCTTCGACGCTACAACTTTGACATTTATCCGAGCAGCGTCCTCGTCGCCTCGGGTTGTCAAAACCCTCCAGTCGACACAAAGGGTACTTCTACTTGTAAGAACGAGCAGGTTTGTTGCCATGATATTCAAGCTGAGTTGATAACTCATGGAGCGGCGGACTGTAATATCTGGGAGGCATCTAGCTTTGATACGTCTTTCCCCGGACAACCTCAGCCTCCTCTGTTATCGTTTCAACGAATTCCTGTGTGTACCATCACAATGACGTCAAGAAACATGTAACGTGTTTACTGATGAATGCATGATCATTAATAGCCGCTTCGACAAGCTCTCCATCGACCGCAGACCATCGTCGATCTCACGTCCTTTGCTTTGACTCCCTACACTCCATCCGAGAACGTAATGGTCCACGAGTCCAATATTTCAACCGACCGTCCTGCAATTGACCGAAGTACACAGACAAAGAGCCGCACTTCGGATCAGACATCTCAGACGCGTCGACTTCGAGGGCTCGGACAACACCGTACACCCCTTGATAGCATCTACACGCAAAGGTTCATCTCACGATGAAATGAGTCAGTGTAATAAATGGATCGTCAGGCCAGTCTTCTTACCTTTTCCCCCTTTCCCTTTATAAACGTCAAACAGCGGCCCGAAAGAGCCACAGTCGCTCTGTAAAGCAGTCTAGTCGGCGATCTTCGGTTACGAGGCGCTGAGGAGTTGTCATACCAGATTGAGTCGAAGCTGACAGTGGCTCTGTGTTCCCCTATCGTGGAAATCATTCCCCGGCTGCATCAATGAAATGTGAGGTGAGGGCAGTGCGTTGGACTAAATCGGGATATAAAGATGGTTGTAAGTAAGGGGCTGCGAATTAATCGATCGTTACGCACGCAAGTCATGGATATGATAGACCAACCCTGGGATTGATTTCACTTCGTAAAGGATGAATACCGAGTTCGAAGGGTGACATACTGGTGTGAATTACATGTTTTCATGCGGCTGATCCGGAGGGAAACCATCAAAAGACAAGGATTGAAGGGGCTACGCGTAATTTGAGTAAGCCAGACAAGTGGCCAGCGTGTTTGAAAGAACCAGACGAAGTAATTCACTGGATAGGGAGCGTACACTATCAGTCAGAACGGTCTATCGAAGAAGCATGGCTATTAAGACATGCCTGACTTTGCAGTGACAGTAATTGAGGTGGTGAGCACTGATAGGCTGCTACGACAGAAAGTGAACGGAAGTGAGGATGAGACAACGAGTACCAAATGACAAACACCTAAAAGCGAGGATTAATGAAGTATCGAAGCGGAGGAGCTTTCCTGTATACCGTAAACCCATCCGCGGTCCGTCATCGCTGTATAACTTACAATCGAGGAAAATGGGTGCGCAGAGAAGGCCGTACACCCTATGCAACGTGGTTTAATAAGTGATATTGAGAAGAGTCAGATGTAGAACGTACATCGTAAGAATGAGGTACCGGTGAGCAGAATGCCTTACGTTGTGGCGAGTCGAGGCTGTTGGGTGAATTATGGACGAGGTGGAGTTCAAAGTCTCCGAACTAATACTAACTCACGCAATAGATATACCGGTTCCGTATTCTTGATTGAAGGCAGGTCCGACACATAGGTCAACCTGAAATTGAAGGGATAAGCTATGCAAGAAACATTGTGGACCCATTTCTAAGCCAAATTTCGATTTATGCAGGCTGTGGATTAAGCAGTGACGACAGAGGTCTGCGGGGAATCGTCCTGTGATGTCATCGCCGCACACTTCACATGACGTCCACGACGACGGGAAGATCTTGACGGGTTGGGCCGAAGCTCACTCGGCGACAGCCTACGAATCCCTTCTGAATCCAGATATATCATCCTTTGAGGCCGCTTTCTTTTCACCCTGTAGACATTGTCGTAAATCATCAATACTCGCGCAAGAGGCTGTCCGTGAAAGAGAAGCCGTTTCCACTTGACCAGTGATGGAGTGGAGGGATGTGATAGAGGCTACAGAGAAGGCTGGACTCGGAAGCTCTGCATGTGTGGTACCTTCTAGTTCGGCTGGCTGGTTTGATTCTCAACGAGCTCTGTATGGCTGGAATTGTGGCTGGGATGGAATACATCCGCGTCGGGTCTGCAAAACTGATAATTTCGAGTGTGTTCAGTACACTTAAGTACGGGAGAGCTCGTACGTAATTGAAAACTGAAACTGATGTTGCGCGCATAATTAACAAGGAGATTCACTGCGACGGATTGTTTAGCTGCACATAAAAGATTCCCGCTACGAAGTAGTGGGCTGTTTAGGGGGGGGGGTCTTGGCTGAGTCGCCACGTGGCGTTCTCACGCCACTGTGTTTGGAAAGACCGGCTGTTCTTTTCTCCCGTAGTCATATCGTGCCGTCTTGCATTTTACTGTCCTAAATTCCCGCTGAAATCGGTTGACGACTGTCTGATGAGAATATCTTCAAAAAAGTGCGTGTCTGCTGTCTCTTCGATGGAGAAGAATAGTAACTTAACAATAACAAGGGATCAGGTTTTGAATTAGAACTACGGTACAACGGTGATGATCTCTATATTAAAAACTGATATCCTAAGATGATACACTAGGATCCTCTTGTCTTCGGATGGTTGCGCAGCACTATTCCGGGAGGACCTCCCGACATCATCTTGATACAAACGAAGTCTATTTAGGAGGTACAATGATTTCATGACCATTCCACCTATTCCGATATTAACGTTATCTTAGGATCCGTCTAAAACGAAGAACAAAATCGGTTCTGTCAGTCGGACCATCATGTCCAAGTCGTTCGCGACAGATAAAAAGAATGCGGAAGCCCTTCCGGGTCATCACCTGTGAAAGTCGACAACGTAGATTTGAACACACGCTACGATCCTCATGTCCTTCCTGACTATGGTGGTCCCTTTTTTCAACACGTGAAAGCGAAACTTGTTCAACAGGACATACGTGACGTCAAGGGAAAGCTTATACCTCCTACCAAGTGGTGCGAAACTTTACGTCCCGGAAGTCTTGTGGTGGCGCCTCACGTCTCTATTATGCCAGCTGAGCGTCGTCCGGGAGAGCTGAAAAAGGTGCGTTTTCTTACTATTACAATACCATTTTATTCTCTTTTCAAATTCTCGCCACAGTTCTATCAACTGACTGCAAGGAGGGTCAAAGTCATCGACTCCTCCGACGTTACCATCCCGCATCATCCTCAGGCCGCATCGACCCGCAAGATTAAACATCAGACATCGCCTACCGATGCTGATAAGGATTTCGACAATTTCTTTGTCAAGCGTTTCAAAGAGGACAAAAACGACAAGGGAGAAGGGACAAGCAAAGGACCCACGACGAACGCTAGCCGCAAACCAGTCAATCGCGGCTAAAGAACCTGATGAGAAATAACGTATACGTCTCTTCTCGTTTTATTTATCTCACCCGATCGATTGACACGCAATCTCTTTCAATTTTATCTTTTTATGTATTTCTACGTATCATCGTTGCAATCCAAATTATATTTTATGTTCGAGGTAGTTGAAAGAGAATAAGTACTCACTACGCAAAAGAGTGAAGGATGTGGAGGAAATGCACTCTGCACGAAACTAAAAAATCACACGCAAAGCGCCGCAACAGGTACCGAACATTTCACCCACACGCTCAACAAACTGCGACGTTGCAGTAACAGAACTTCAAGCTTGTCTTACATACAAACACCGTCGTACTGTAGTTTGAATTCGAGACTGTGCTCCTTCGTAGCGGGCGCTGCGGCGATAGCCGCGCTGTTCCTTTGTTAGCTATGGCTTATGTGAGGGTAGCTCATGAGAGTTGTTGCAGGACACGTGGCTCTATCTTTCGTTTCTCAGAGTCATGACGTTGTTTCAATGTTTGTCGCCATCGAGTGATCTCTTCTTCACTCACCATGTCGAGCTCAGACGATGAGCTCCTCCAGTCAGCCACCCACGGCTTCGACTCTCTCTTCTCCAACGACATCGCCGACGCCAAGGCTCATTTTGCAGGCAAAGATGATCCTTTCCACCTACTCGGGGCCGGCGTTGTCGCGTTCATGGAAGCTGCTTTGGGGATGGAGGTCCGTTGGTCTCGGTTCAATCATGCAGATACTGATCATCTTATCAGGCCGGACTGGTTACTGAAGCCTCAGCGTTGCTCGCTCTCGCCGAGACTGGCGCCGGCAAACAACTCAGATCTCCAAAAACTCAATCCAATACCCATCGATTTCCCCCAGGACTCGAGTTTGAGATCCTAATGGCGGATGCAGTCGTCCTTTCAGGCTTAGCACACGCACTCAGGTCCGTCGTTTTCATCTTCTTTCCTCGATCATAGACCTAACTCGTACTTGACAGTGAATCCTACATGGGCTATCTCCAATGCATGTAGGTCGCCGACTCCTCGTCACATCTCAATCAACTAACCCGTGTTTCCAGGTACTCTCTTAACAGGTGAGCAACAACCCATCCATTTCAAAGAAGGCCGGGTCGACCTTCCCTTCCAGCGCCCACTCGAAATTCACAAAACTCTACAAAACTGTATTTCCCAACGGACTCGACGCGTACAAAACGCCCAGCTCCACCCCCCTCCCATCCCGTAAACCCTCCAACATCAGCATCCACCCAGCTACCTCCACTCCTGCAGGCGACCGCACCTCCTTAAAAGATGGACCGCCTTCCCTGGCTAGTCCCAGGACAACCAAATCATTCTTTGCTCGGTGGACTGGGGCTGCTTCTGCGTCTTCCACTCTAACAGTACCGGACCGCCACGCCTTGCGTCGGACCGAGGCTGAGGAGGCGCTGCAAGATGGTCCAATGGAGGATTTGATCGTTGCTGGGACCGCGTTTGGTATGCAAGCCTGTTGTCGTTCTTCATGATCACAGACCTCACATCACTTTCCGCCAGGTTTTGGGCTCTTCAACCTTGTATTTTCGTTGCTTCCCAAGAGAATCCAGTCCGTTTCATTCATCCCCCTCCTTCGTCCCCTATCAACGCTTTCTTCACAGGAGTCTCGTCGGCTTCTTTGGGTTCAAACATGATCGTCAGCTCGCGCTCCAAGCTCTCGCTGTATCTGCGACGCGAAGGGACGTCCATTCCGTCTTTTCTGGGTAAGTCTTACCGCGATACGTCAATTTTTCTTATCTTCTTGTGATGCAGACTTGTCTTGATGACATACCACGGCGTCGTTCTCCTCCTATCGGGGTATCAAGCAGACGAGGCACATACCCTTAGACAATACAAAGCGATAGTGGACAGGTTTGTTCCACATTTGTTTCGTTCGTTCTTTTACTCAATATTTATACAGCATTGAAGAAAGATACCCCGACGGTGCGCTGTGGATCCTCAACAGGGTTCGTCGCTGTTTTGGTTTGAACGCTAGACTTGAATATAACATCTACAGGCCAAGATACTGCGTATGTCTTGTGATGCGGATGGCGCGATAGAGGTTTTGAGAAAGGGGTTAAAACCGGCGAGACCCCATACATTCGCTCAGGCAGATGGACTCGTGAGTTTTCATGCGGAAGGTGTGACCAAAGCTGATGACAGCTCTGAAGCTTGTTTTCGAACTGGCGTGGACGCTACTCGGACAGATGCAATACCAAGAAGCTGCGGAAATGTTTTTGCGGATTACAGAGTTGAATAGCTGGAGCCACGCGACGTACTACTTTCTCGCCGCTGGTAGTTCATTTACTCTCTTCCGGAAATGAAACTGAGCGTTGAATAGGATGTTACGTCTCCCTGAGAAACCCAACAAAGGCGCAGGAGCTGTTGAACACAATACCTGGTTTGATGGATAAGAAGAAGGTCGGAGGGAAGGATTTACCGACAGAGGTCTTCATCAAGGAGAAATGTGGGTTTACAGCTTTCGAACGAACGATAGACATTCAGCTTTTCTTGCAGTGGAATTCTATAGACAGAAACAGAGACGACGAGGTGGAAAGGCCGAGGAATATGCACAGGCCATTAGGATCAGCGTCGCAGATGGTGCGTTTCCGTATTTGTTTCTGTTGATCATCTTGCACCTCAACCTCAACCGAACAGAACTTGGCATATGTATGTATCATTTCGCTCAACGTTCCGTCTTTGTGCTCGGTAACCATATACTAAACAGTCTGGAACACGCACGCACGGATCGAGCGTCGGCTCGCTCTCGCCCATATTCAAGAATGGACTGCGCTCACGCCACCCCTTGCGGGACCCCTCACAGCCGCAGCAGTTACGCCAAATTTAACGACGAGGACGATTGGCATCGCACCCGGCAATCCCAACCACCTCCCGGATCTTGACACACCGGATGAACTCGCGCTCCGTGCGCTGCTGCTGGGTATCTCGCACCGGACGGCGGGGAACTATGACATCGCGCGGGTGTGTCTGGGCGAAGCGTGTGCGATGAAGACGAAGTGGGGTGAGGTTGGGGTGAGTACGTGGATACCGGGTGTGGCGATGTTTGAGATGGCGGTGCTGGAGCTCAAAGTTGCCGAGGCTTCTTTATCGTTGTCGTCTGGGGGAGATGGAGAGGAGAAGCTGGTGGTTCTGGTAGAAAGAGGGGCTGTAGAGGATGATGAGAGATGGGAAGAGGTGTTGAATGGGGCGGAGACGAAGTTGGATGGTGCTGCTGCGCTGGCAGGTGCGGGGGTGAGTTTATCGTCGAGGTTGGGCACGCGGATTGAGATGTTGAGGGATGAGATTAGGGTGAAGAGGGGGATGTTGGGTCGGGGTAGTTAGAAGATCGTATGTACAACGACGCCATTTTATTTTATTTTCCCGTCATCACGCATAGCACCCTCAGTTCCTCCTCCCGTCCTGCACGAATCTCAGTGATCCCGCGCCGGCGCATTTCTCGACATTCAGCATTCCGCCCGTGTCTCCTTAATCAATTACTAATCGGCACCCTCGCCATCAATACCTTCGGATGATCGCTTTTTTTCCTAGTCAAGTTTCCGGGACGGAGCCGGTTCGGGCCCTCTCATCTAGCCTCTCCTGGAATAAGTAAGTGAGGGGGGATCCTGATGAAGCTTCGTGACGGGCGTTGTTGTCGTGAGAATTTTTGACATACCTCTCCGACTTGTGTGAACAGTTCTCGAATTCTGCCAAACTCTGTGTAGCTAAGGACCTGGGATACTGCATACATAATTGTCCGGTCCTATCGTGACGTCTGATAGTCGTCTTCGGTTGCGGTTGCTGAAACGTAACACGTTTGATTATCGGATTTGATAAGGCGAATCACGATCGTGTGGACTTGTTCGAGCGCCAGGGACGAGATTTGAATGTATTGTGGCCTGGGGATGATGGGAACGACGTTTCGCCGATGGTAAATTTGATCGCCTTCTCCAACACGTTTTACTAAATTAAGACGGTGACTACGGGTTCGCCGGTTTACAACCTCCGAGACTAAAAGGCCAACCCTTGAACCAACCCTCGGTGCAAAACGTGCTCCCGTCGGCCCTACGGCGTGTGTTTGCCCTTGGTTTGTCCACTCCACTGCGCCTGGAGCCTGAGAGGTTCATGCTAAAGGTGAGGTTTTTCGAGGTCAGTCATTCGGCGTCGGGAGGAAACTGAGTCGATTTGTTGAACGGAGATTGTGCACATGGACGTGATGCATCAAACCCATTAATCGCTACATTGCGACCCTCGGTTCCCCTGGCCAGCGCCATTTGGATTTAACCAGATTTAACCTCATCAACTGGTGTTGGGTGGTTCTAGATCTGCTTTCGTGATCCTCGCACTTGTAGAGCCCTCGCCAGCGCCTCTATTCTTCAAGGTCTCTCTCTCTCTCTTCCCTCAACTTGTTTCCATCTGCGTACGGACACGATACGCCAGCGCACTGAGAGATGGCAGGCCTTGAGACGACATATGGCTCTATTCTGTTTGGATCGGCTGTGGCGTTTATGTACGTATCTCTCCCCATCTCTTTCCATCTCTCCCCGATGTATCTAAACCGATGTATGGATAGCTTGAGCGGGATAGTCGGGATACAATGTCTCATTTACTTCAAACTTTATTCCAACGATGTCGTTGGGACGAAAGTTATGGTGCGTTTTTTGAGGGTTGTCGAGATGGGGCCTTTGACTGATCACACATCGCGGCGTCTCAAGGTTGGCGCGGTTTGGTACGTCTAGAGATAATATCTATTTTATCGTTCGGCGTCTGAATTATGCGTTTGTGAAGGATCCTAGATATTGCACATACGAGCTTCTTGGTCGTTTGTCTTCACAATTACTTTATCACTCATTTTGGGGACACGGCTCGCATCGATCACATTCACTGGTCTGTCATCCTATTCTCTCGTTGTCCAGAACTACAAATTTGAGCGTGTTCCATCGGCTGTAGGTCAATTGCGGTATGGATTACTATGGATTCTGTCGATGCTGTTTTTGATTTGGGCTTAGTTCACAGTCGTGATGATGGTACGTTTATCTTATCGTCTCCTGAGCGATATTCACAATTGCATGTGCAGGCAATCCAAACCTTGATTACACATTGGTACATCTGATCTTTCTCGGAGTGGAAAATTCAACTGATCGATCGCGTCCTAGGTACTTTGCGTGGAAAGTCTTCAAGTGTGAGTCGAGTGCTTCGGAATATGCTCTGCCAGGAGTCCTGAAGCGCCGTAACTTGTACAGCTAGCCATCGTAACTGGCTCATCACTATGCCTATAGTATGTTGTCTTTCTATCTCAACAGGTAATAAGGAGTAACTGGCTCTATAGTTCGTCCTGGCTTCTCTCCGTCTGAGTGAGTCTTCAATGAGATTGTCTACTTGGGATCTTGAACACCGCTCATTTTTCCTCGCACTTCAGTCGCGGCCTCACGTAAGTTTATTTTAAATCCTGCGGCAATTTCCCTATAAATTTGGGTCAGTTTCTACTTATGAAATGTAGGCCGGTCGTTGTGAATCCTGATTATTCCGGCTTACATTCGTCTTAGGATACGCCTTCGGAGTTTCTCAAGATTCGTCGCCACATATGCACGAGTACGCACGATTTCTCTTGTGCTATCGTCGGTGTTCTTTATCTTGTTTTAGTGGATCTTTACAACGGGACTCTCGCTCTCTGCGGTAACGGAAATTTTGATAACGGGATGGTTATTCTATTTTCTTCGAGAGATGCGAAGCCAGACGATGTCGACAACGTGAGGTTATGTTTGGAATGTAGTCGTTCCGGATTAACACGAGTCACCGTATAGGTTGGTAAATATTGTCGATGCTCTCACCTGGTACACGCTCAATACAGGGGGTCTTACTTGGTAAGAGTGATAACATTCCCATACTCGATGCAGGGTCCACCATTTAATCTGCAACAGTGTAGTTACAGTTGCGTCGTTGATTTGCGCAAGTCCCTCCTTTCAATCATCAATCCTTGATCTTTGCTCACATCGTGATTAGTGGCTAGCCATGCCAACGAACCTCGTTTTCCTCGGTACTCATTTCGTGATCGGGAAATGTGAGTTGAGGGTGTATGTTAGAGATGTGTGCTCACCATAATTTCGATAGTGTACGCCAACTCGCTGTTGGCATCTCTGAACACGCGGCAAGAGTTGCGCGAAATGCGGTCGCGAAACACCAAGGCGACGTGGCCTGGCAATATCACATTCTTATCGGCTTCGGGGATGAGGGTCGGAATTCCGGGAAATGTACGTCTGTCGTCGTTTTCGTTGAAGCGATTGTTGAATTGACACCCTTCTTTTCTGGTTAGGAGCCTCCCTTTAGGTCATCCACACTGGGGACGGATCCGCGAAAAGTATGTTGTTTTTTTTTTCACGTTTGTGAAACCTGACGATTGATTTATCATTTCTTGCGAATGGTAGGAATTGGAGGTCTCTGTCCAGCATACGGTGGAGCAAATCTATGACAGGGATGTGAATGTGCAGATGGCGGACTTGAGCATGCTTCTCGCGACGGGAGCTTGAGGTCTGAATATAAAGAGGCAGATTGGTGACTGCCATTGGCTGTGTCCATGGTGATTGATAGAACACGCTCGTTGAACGCAATATACATGCTACTGAATAATATGCAACCATGATGTGACGCTGAATCACGCTGGTAACCGTAAGCGGCAAGTTGCGGTCGGTGTCTGATAAGGGCTTCCTCGTCAGAGCCACCATCGTCCTCTCTCAACCAAGGATGCCTCCCTCCCTCAAGTTCAAACGAGCCCTCAAGACAGCAGCTCGTTTTCCTGTCCGTGCCGTGTCGGGAACCCGCTCGAATTCGTTCGCACCCCTTCCCAACGAACTTCCCCTCGTCATCTTAAGACTCCAGGTTCTGAGCTGCAACAACCTCCTTTCTAAGGACAAGAGCGGAACAAGCGACCCTTTCGTCGCCATTTCGGTCCTCAATACCCGCCAGAATACTCCCGTCGTCAAGCGCTCGTTGAGTCCGACTTTTGCTCCGAAAGATGCCACTTTTGACTTTCCGATCTACGTCTCCCTGGCCGAGAAGCTCGGTGCGGTCGAACTCGTCGTCTGGGACAAAGACTTTGTCTCCAAAGAGTACCTTGGAGAGGTAGCCGTGTTACTGGAAGATTGGTTCGCAGATGGGCGGTCGTTCGGGTTCGATGATCTGGATAACAAGGTGCGGTTGATCTATGAGTTCTAAAGTTGCTCAGCTGATAGGGTTGTTTGCGAAATAGCCGTTCTCTGTCAATTTGGAATCGACCCGCGAAAATACACCCGCCACCGGCGCCATCCAGCTCAAACTCGGTTTCATCGCTCAAGCTCAAAGAACTCTAGGATTTGACGAAATTTTTGCGGACCTCCTTAAACGCTCACGTCCGTCGCTTGTTTCAGCACCACCTGTATGCTACCCTTTTCACATCCTAACCATCACCCTTTAATAACATTCCATCGACAGACAGGAGGTGTAGGCACTGTTCGATCACGTTCTGGCCCCGGCCTTCAGGACGCGCAGCTCGTTCTGGAAGAGGAGGCTCGCCTCTTTTCGGAGGATTCCGATGAGTCTTCTGATGAAGCCGACGAAAACGAGTACTTTGACGCTCTCGATGGCAACGAAGGAAAGACCGGTCCGAGAACCCCCCTTTTAAACACGTTCACGACCCCTGAACGGACAGACGACCCCGCACAACACCCGCCATCGGCACCTCAGCTTTCTGTTCAACCTTCATCCCCTGAGACCCCCACTCAGAACCGTCAGCGCGAAGCCTTCCTGGAGAAACCTACAACGACGCCGACGATTCCCACTACCCCGGTCGCAGCGACTGCGCCCAAGAGGAACAAGATGTTTCCTTTACCTATTTCTCTCCCTCGGCGAGTGTCGGGGCTTGCGTCGTCCACCTCCATATCCTCCCCTAGTTTTCCAGCTCCATCCTCTCCCTCCCTCTCAGCGAGTACACCCGGCGCCCCTGTCGATCCTGTAACCGGCGAAGCGATGCCTGGAACGCCGTCTGCGGAGAAAGATAAGAAGAAGCGTCTTGGAGGCAAGTTTCGTCGTAGCTGGGGAGGGGGATCGGCACCTGGAATGCCAGGGACGCCTTCTAGTGCCATACCCACGTCAGATACCCAAGGGTCGTTGGGTGAAGCTGCGGAGGGAACGGTTAGGAAGCCGATGATTCGGGGGATGAGGAAGAAAGGGCCAAGTGGGAAGTCGTATAGTTTTCATGCTGGGAAGGATATTTTGGGGATTGTGATGCTAGAAATCGGGCGCGTGGAGGATTTGCCCAAAGTCAAAAATTGTGCGTAATGTTGACTTGGTTCTCATACGTTTTTGACACAAGAACTCCCAACTAGTGACGCGTATGGGCTGGGATATGGACCCCTTCGTCGTTTGTTCCTTTGGAAAAAAGGTCTTTCGTACACGAGTGATTCGACACTCCCTCAATCCGGTCTTTGAAGAGAAGCTGCTTTTCCAGATTCGCAGCTATGAGACTCCATTCCGCGTCCAGTTGAGCGTGCACGACTGGGACAAGTTGAGCAGCAACGATCACATTGGTGATACCGGATTCGAGGTCAGGTCTTTGACTGTAATTTCCCTTGTCTTGGCATTGATTGATTGTTCGCACAAAGGTCAGCGACATCATTGGCAAAGCACCTCAGAAGAATCAAGAGACGGGCCTCTATGCCGCGTCGGAAGATGGTTCGCATGACATGGTTGAATATCGTCTGAAGGTCGAGGCGAAGGACGGTTCTTTAGGGGCGAAGCAAAGCCCGGTGGTCTATATACAGTCAGCTTGAACCCTTCGTTGATCGTGGCCTTGACTGATTCTCTCTTGTAGCGCCAAGTATCAGCCCTACGATCTCTTACGCCAGCGTTTCTGGAGGGTATATCTGAAGCAATACGACACCGACGACACGGGCACCATCTCTCACCTCGAACTCATGGCTATGCTCGACTCTCTCGGATCAACGCTGACGAAAGAGACAGTGGATGGCTTCTGGACTCACTGGGGAAAGACGCCGCAGGTGGACGAGTTGTCGATTGAAGAGATGATCTATTGCCTCGAGGAAACACTTGGGAGACCTGAGAGCCAGCGAAGACGGGTCGAGGACGGCGGCACGAGCGCCAGTACCACACCTGCGCACGGTACGAGTACAACGCAACCGTTGGACCTTGAAAAACTCGACTTTTCCGGTCCTCCACACGTCAGCGGTGGGGACTATGAGACTCAGCCGTCTGCCGTCCCTTTGTCGGCTATCGTGGCGAGCCGATCTCAGTCCTCGTCTAGTTATTCAAGTGACGATGCAACGGAGGATGAAGGGCCGGGGAGTGTCCCTGTTACACCTGCGACGGTGAGGGCTTCCGATCCAAACACGGCGTTCTCGTCGCCTTCAGCGAAGGAGGGCAGGTTCAGAAAGCGGCTCGGTGTCTCCAAGGCGAAGGAAGCGTCTTCTGGATCGTCCGGGTCAGGATCTGGGTCAGGCTCCGACGACTCGCTGGAGAGGGTGATCAACGTCAAGAACTGTCCTCTGTGTCATCGTCCACGGATGAATTCGCAGGCGGAAATGGATATCGTGACTCATTTGGCGGTTTGTGCCAGTCAGGATTGGAATAAGGTCGATCGTATCATGGTCGGGAATTTTGTGACTGCGAGTCAGGCGCAGCGGAAGTGGTATACGAAGATTATTGCCAAAGTGTCGAGCGGGGATTATCGCCTTGGAGCAGTGGGTTTTCTATAATGTGCCAGGGTGGAAGGTTCATGACGTGGCATTTCTTTTTTCAATCAGAACTCTGCGAACATCATCGTCCAAAACCGGATGACGGGTCAGCTAGAGGAGGAGAAAATGCAAGTTTATGTTCGTCTGGGAATTAGGTTGCTCTACAAGGTGAGCGTATTTATTTATTTTTCTTCTTTTTTTTAATCACTATTTACGTTCTTTAATAGGGTGCGTCGAGCCGGATGGAAGGTGCCCGTGGTAAGACCTACTTCACTTCTTGAATGTGGGAGCTGAAAATTGCGGGTCAGCTCGTCGCCTGCTCAAGTCTCTCTCCATCAAGCAAGGACTCATATATGATGCGCCGCAGTCGGCGCTTGATATTCCCAATTTCATAGAATTTCACGGACTGAACATGGATGAGGTCTTGGACCCTGTGGACTCCTTCAGTACGTCTCCCAGTTTATCATTGCAGAGTCGCACCTCATCCCGTTCTTGTTGCAGAAACCTTCAATGAATTTTTCTACCGGTAAGTCTTTAAACGCTCGATCAGGTGTTCTGATGCACAATGCCTCTCATAGCAAACTGAAGTCGTCCGCACGTCCCGTGGAGAAGTTAGACGATCCCTACCGCCTCGTCAGCGCTGCCGACTGCCGGCTCGTGACATTTGAAACCGTCGACGAGGCTACAAGACTTTGGATCAAGGGCAGGGAGTTTACGGTCGGCCGACTTTTGGGACCGACATATAAGGAACAGGTGGACAAGTATACCGGTGGAGCGCTGGCGATATTCAGGCTCGCTCCGCAAGACTATCATCGCTTCCACTCTCCTGTAGATGGCCGTATTGGCGCGATGACCATGATTTCTGGGGAGTACTACACCGTCAACGTACGTTGCTGAATTCTTTCTTTGCTCTCCTGCATCGTCGATGGACTGAGTGTCTTGAATCATAGCCGCAAGCGATACGCAGCTCGCTCGATGTGTACGGAGAGAATGTCCGTAAGATCGTGCCGATTGATAGCCCGCAGTTTGGACGAGTGATGGCTGTTTGTGTTGGTGCTATGATGGTGGGAAGCATCAAGACGACGGTGGCGGAGGGGGATGAGGTCGTTCGCGGTCAAGAATTTGGATATTTCGCGTTCGGTCTGTTTCTCTTCTCTCCATTCCGCGAACGAAGAAGGCTGATGCGTGACGATGTCGGATTTCTAGGTGGTTCAACTATTGTCATTTTGTTCGAGAAAGGGGTTGTCGAGTGGGATGAGGATTTGTTGATCAACGGCCGTGCATCGTTGGAGACTCTCGTTCGTGTGGGTATGGGGATTGGTAATGGTCGTCGTATGCCCGTGTCAGCTGCCTGATATGGATTAGAAGGATCTTGGCGTACGTTAGAATTCTTCTACCTCGGCGATTATATGTCACCATAACATTGACAATGATTCGTGGTTTTCGAACCAGCCAAGCAAATGAAATTGAAGGGGAAGCAAACTGCCGAAGGGGGTTTGTGAAATAAGTGTCGTGGTGGGTGAGACTGTTGAGTGCTCTTGGTGGGGTGAAGAACATCCATTCCAAATACTTTCGGTCTAATGTACTAGATCTATATATAGTTTTAATAATACAGAGTGTAGAGCATCACCATGGGTGTAGCTGCCTCTCCTGATAGAGTAAACATGCATGGCTTAGGGGGGAGCCCACCGCTGAAGGTGGTGGGCGAAATAAAACGGTAAGTGGGGAAAGCGCGTCAGTGCACTAGTGGGGTGGGGGGGAGCCCGCCGCCGAAGGTGGTGGGCGAAAGATAACAGATGTGGGGGAAGCGCGTCAGTGCACTAGTGGGGTGAGGAAAACTCACTCCAAGCACTTTCGGCTTATATAGCCTCTTCAGGTGCTGACGAATAATGGTGACCTGAGCGTTTCGGAGCGGCTGACTGGGCAGGTATCCGTTCCTATCGCGTTCTACAAATCAGTAATGAGTAATGCGCAGTAAAATTGGTCATTTAAGACAGTCATCATCAACCTCGGTCTA
>Ga0307516_10003686_pt1 | contig 19470 bp, 15 predicted proteins | sample 19_EM_MG_FD_203310 | JGI IMG/M metagenome (GOLD analysis project Ga0307516, IMG submission 203310) | Populus trichocarpa ectomycorrhiza microbial communities from riparian zone in the Pacific Northwest, United States - 19_EM | ecosystem: Host-associated > Plants > Roots > Unclassified | place...
TTGCGAGCATGAAGACCAGCGTGACCAACGGCAGCAGCCCGAGCAGCAACAGTGGGCCGATCACCGGCAGCAGCGCCAGCACGAACACCGCGAACATGAACAGCGCGAACAGCGCGGCAAAGACCATCGGCCGCTTGAAGAAAACGCGGAAGCCCTGGCGCGCCCAGATGGAGCCCTGGCGGGCGGGAACGGTGGCGAGTTTGAAGGCAGTCATCGGGTGGGGAAGTTTCAGGCTCAGGCGCGGGTGAAGTGCCACGGTGTGGCCACACGTTCGCGCAGCACACGTTCGAAATGGCCCGGGTCGTGGGCCTTCAGCAGGCTCGCGTCACGCGGCAGGTGCAGGTCCCACAGGCGCGAAAGCCAGAAGCGCAGCGCAGCCGAGCGCATCAAGGCAGGCATCAGGCGCAGCTCGCCGCTGCCGAGCGGGCGCACGGCGTCGTAGGCGGCCACGAAGGCACCAGCCCGCTGCTCATGGAGGCGGCCCGAATCGAGATCGATGCACCAGTCGTTCAGGCACACGGCGATGTCGAACAGAAAACTGTCGACACCGGCGAAGTAGAAGTCGAACAGGCCGGTCAGCACGTCATCGCCGTCGGGGCCTTGTTCGAACATCACGTTGTCGCGGAACAGGTCGGCGTGGATCGGGCCCGACGGCAGGGCGGCGTGTGCTTTCGAGTCGTGAACCTGCAGCGCGAACGCCAGTTCGGTGTCGATCAGCTCGCGCTGCGCGGGCGTGAGGAAGGGTTGCACCACCGGCACGGTTTCGGCCCACCACGCGGCGCCGCGCAGGTTCGGCTGGTGCAGCGCGAAGTCGGCGCCGGCCAGGTGCATGCGGGCGAGCGCGGCGCCCACGCTGGCGCAGTGCGCCGCATCGGGCGCGAGCTCGTGCCGGCCGGGCAGCCGGTCGACCACCGCCGCGGGTTTTCCGAGCAGCGTGTGCAGGATCACACCGGCCGTGTCGGCATGCGGGCCGGGCACCGGGATGCCGCGTTCGGCCAGGTGTTTCATCAACTGCAGGTAGAACGGCAACTGCGCGTGCGTGAGGCGCTCGAACAGCGTCAGCACGTAGCGGCCTTGGCTCGTGTCGACGAAGTAGTTGGTGTTCTCGATGCCGCTCTGAATGCCGTTCAGCGCCGTCAGCTCGCCGATGTGCAGCCGAGCGACGAGCGCGGCCGCCTCGGCGAACGAGACCTCGGTGTAGACCGCCACGGTTCTTAGAACTGCAGCACGTTCCAGACGCGCTTGCCGGCCGAGCTGCGGGCGCCGCCGGTGCCGTCGAAAGCATCGCGCGCGCCGTCGCCGGTCATGATCTCGTAGCTCTTGCGAATGCCGACCTTGGGTGTCACGACGATGCGCTGCGCTTCGCCGCGCACGCGCAACTCTTCGATGCGGGAACCCTCGTCTTCGATCACCGAACGTTTCACGGCGGGCTCGCCGTCACGGGCGGGCTCGGCGGCGGCCACCACGGGGGCGGCCTTCGGGGCCGGGGCTTGTTGGGCCCAGCAAGGCACACAAAAGCACAGCGTCGCCAGCAGGAGTTTCGGATTCATGCAGGCATTCTAGGTCGCGGCCCTCGAGGCCCGTTGCCGAAGCCGCCACAATGCCCCCATGAGCGACAAGACCTTGCTGCTGGTGGACGGTTCCAGCTACCTTTACCGTGCCTTTCACGCCCTGCCCGACCTGCGCGGGCCGGGCAACGTGCCGACCGGCGCCTTGCGCGGCGTCGTCTCGATGCTGAAGCTGCTGCGTGAGCAACACCCGGCCGCACTCGGCGCCTGCGTGTTCGACGCCAAGGGGCCGACTTTTCGCGACGAGTGGTACGCCGACTACAAGGCCAACCGCGCGTCGATGCCGGTCGACCTGGCCTTGCAGATCGAGCCGATCCACGAGGTTGTCAAGCTGATGGGCTGGCCGGTGCTCACGGTGCCCGGCATCGAGGCCGACGACACGATCGGCACCCTGTGCAAGGTGGCCACACAGGCCGGCTTCAAGGTCATCGTCTCGACCGGCGACAAAGACCTGGCGCAGCTCGTCGACGACAACGTGACGCTGGTCAACACGATGAGCAACGAGCGGCTCGACCCGCCCGGCGTGCTGGCCAAGTTCGGCGTGGCACCGGGGCGAATCGTCGACTACCTGACGCTCGTCGGCGACACGGTCGACAACGTGCCCGGCGTCGAGAAGGTCGGCCCGAAGACGGCCGCGAAGTGGATCGCCGAATATGGCTCGCTCGACGGTGTGATCGCGGCCGCGCCACTGATGAAAGGTGCGGCCGGCGAAAACCTGCGCAAGGCGCTCGACTGGCTGCCGCAAGGGCGCCGCCTCGTCACCGTGGCGAGCGACTGCGATCTGGCGGCGCACGTGCCGGGCTGGCCGGCGTTCGAGTCACTCACGTTCGCGCCGGTCGACGCGCCGCGCCTGATCGCGTTCTACGACCGCTACGACTTCAAGTCCTTCAAGCGCGAGCTCGAAAACGCCTCGGGGCTGGGCGCCGTGCCGGCCGCGGCAGACGCCGCACCGGTGGCCGCCAGCAGCGTGGAAAAGCACTACGAAACGGTGCTGAGCTTCGACGCCTTGCATGCGTGGGTCGCCAAGATCAAGGCCGCGCCTCTCACCGCGATTGACACCGAAACCGATTCGCTCGACGGCATGCGCGCGCAGATCGTCGGCATCTCGCTCTCCACCGCCCCCGGCGAGGCGGCCTACATTCCGCTGCGCCACACCTACCCCGGCGCGCCCGACCAGTTGCCGGCCGACGAGGTGCTGGCGCTGCTCAAACCCTGGCTCGAAGACCACAAAGCGCTCAAGCTCGGCCAGAACATCAAGTACGACACGCACGTTTTTGCCAACGCCGGCATTGCGGTGCAGGGTTACGTGCACGACACGATGCTCGAAAGCTACGTGCTCGAAGCGCACAAGCCGCACAGCCTGGAAAGCCTGGCCCTGCGCCACCTCGGCCGCAGCGGCCTGAGTTACGAAGACCTGTGCGGCAAGGGCGCGCACCAGATCTCGTTCGCCCAGGTCGAGATCGAACGGGCTTCGGAGTATTCCTGCGAAGACAGCGAAATGACGCTGCACGTGCACAACAACCTGTGGCCGCAGGTGCAGGCGAGTGCGGGTCTGCTCGATGTGTACCAGCGCATCGAGATGCCGGCCGCCGAGATTCTGGGCCGCATCGAGCGAACCGGTGTGTTGATCGACAGTGCGCGGCTCGCGGCCCAGAGCCAGCAACTCGCCGAACGCATGGTGGCGCTGGAGCAGCAGGCCTACGAGATCGCCGGCCAACCGTTCAACCTGGGCAGCCCGAAGCAGATCGGCGAGATCCTGTTCGGCAAGCTCGGCCTGCCGGTGAAGAAGAAGACCGCCAGCGGCGCGCCGAGCACCGACGAAGAAGTGCTGGCCGAACTGGCCGCCGACTACCCGTTGCCGGCCAAGCTGCTCGAACACCGCGGCCTGTCGAAGCTGAAGGGCACCTACACCGACAAGCTGCCGCTGATGGTGAACCCGCAGACCGGGCGTGTGCACACCAACTACGCGCAGGCGGTGGCGGTGACCGGGCGCTTGTCGAGCAACGACCCGAACCTGCAGAACATCCCGATCCGCACGCCCGAAGGCCGGCGCGTGCGTGAAGCCTTCATCGCGCCGCCGGGGCACTCGATATTGAGCGCCGACTATTCGCAGGTCGAGCTGCGAATCATGGCGCACATCAGCGGCGACCCGAGCCTGCTGAAGGCTTTCGCCGAAGGCATGGATGTGCACCGCGCGACCGCCAGCGAAGTGTTCGGCACACCCGCAGGCGAAGTCACGAGCGAGCAGCGGCGCTACGCGAAGACCATCAACTTCGGCCTGATCTACGGCATGGGCGCGTTCGGCCTGGCGCAGAGCTTGGGGATCGAGCGCGGCGCTGCGGCGACCTACATCGAGCGCTACTTCGAGCGTTTCGCCGGTGTGAAACGCTACATGGACGACACCAAGGTGTCAGCGCGTGAAAAGGGTTATGTCGAAACCCTGTTCGGCCGGCGTGTCTACTTGCCCGAGATCAACGGTGGAAACGGGCCACGCAAGAGCGGCGCCGAGCGCCAGGCCATCAACGCGCCGATGCAGGGCACGGCGGCCGACCTGATCAAGCTGGCGATGATCGCGGTGCAGAAGCTGCTCGACGAAGAACGGCGCGCCACGCGCATGATCATGCAGGTGCACGACGAACTCGTGTTCGAGGTGCCCGAGGCGGAACTTGCCTGGGCGCGGGAAGCGGTGCCTCGTGTGATGGCTTCAGTGGCGGAACTGAAGGTGCCGTTGCTCGCGGAGGTTGGCGTGGGCGCGAACTGGGATGAGGCGCATTGAGCGTCGGCGGTGTCAGGCCTGGGCTGCGACGGTGGCCCGGTAGGCGTGCCAAGACGCATGCCCCAGCACCGGCGCTGCCACCAGCAGGCCGGCGAACCCCGGCAGCATCGCCAGCACCACCAGCAGCGTGATGACGGCGCCCCAGCACAGCATCACCGCCGGCTGCGTGAGGCACAGCCGCAGGCTGGTCAGGCCGGCCGTGATGGCATCGGTCTGGCGGTCGAGGATCATCGGCATCGCGACCACGGTGATCGCGAAGATGACCCCGGCGAACAGCCCGCCGACCACCAGGTAGGCGACGATGAAGGTCAGGTTCTCGGGGTCGAGCAAGGCCAGCATCGAGCCCTTGAAATCGGGCATGCCATCGAAGCTGAGTGCGAACACGATCAACGACGCCCGCCCCCACAGCATCTCCAGGATCAGCAGCACCGCGCCGAACACGGCCATCGTGCCGGTGCGCGCGCGCCAGGCGACGAGCGATGCGGCCAGCCGCGGCGGCTCGCCGCGCTCGAGGCGGCGGCTCACGTCGTAAAGGCCCAGGCACAGGAACGGGCCGACGAGCAGGAAACCGGCCGACAGTGCGAGGGTGTAAGCCGGTGCATGACGGAACAGCAGCAGCAGCGTCCACCCCATCGCGGCAAAGCTCGCGCCGTAGAACACGCCGATGCCGGGCGCGCGCATGAAGTCGCGCCAGCCGAGTTGCAGCCACCGCAGCGGCGCCGTGAGGGCGACGCGGTGCAGACCGATGTCGAAGGCGGAACGGTTGGTTGCGCCGACGGTTGCGGAGGCGGGCTCGTGGCTGTGCGGGCTCATCGTGTCCGGTGTACTTCAGCAGCGGCGGGTCGGGCAATTGGGCCTTGCCCGCGGAACCGGCTGCAGCTTGACGAAGGTCAAGGCCGCGTCGAATCAGCCGCGTGTGACCGGCAGCGTGAAACTGAAGCAGCTGCCTTGTCCTGCCGTGCTGGTGACCTGCACCTCGCCGCCCATCAGCTTGACGAGGCGGGCCACGATCGTCAGGCCCAGGCCGGTGCCGCCATAGCGCCGCGTGATGCTGCTGTCGGCCTGCGTGAAGGGCTCGAAGACACGCGCAAGCTGGTCGGGGGTCATGCCGATGCCGGTGTCGTGCACGGCGAAGTTGAGATCGAGCGCGCCGGCATCGGTTGATGCATCGGCGCCTGACGCTTGCGTGACCTCGACCCGCACTTCGCCTGCCTCGGTGAACTTCAGCGCGTTGCCCACCAGGTTGATCAGCACCTGGCGCAGCCGCGCGGCGTCGCCGACCAGTGTGTCGGGCACGCTCTCGGCGACCCGCGATTCGAGCCGCAGGCCCTTGTCGCTGGCCGTCAGCGCGAGCGGCGACAGTGCTTCGGCGATGCACTGGCTCAGCGAATACGGCTGCTGCTCCAGCAGCATCTGGCCGGCTTCGATCTTGGCCACGTCGAGCAGGTCGTTGATGATGACCATCAGGCCCTGCGCCGACTGGTTGGCGAGCGTGATGAACCGGCGCTGCTTGTCGTTCAGCTCGGTCTGCAATACCAGCTCGGTCAGGCCCAGCACACCGTTCATCGGCGTGCGGATCTCGTGGCTCATGTTGGCGAGGAAGGCGCTCTTCGCCATGTTGGCGTTGTCGGCCACCACACGTGCGATCTCGAGCGCCTTCTGCACTGCCTTCAGGTCGGCGATGTCGCGGGCGTTGAACTGGATGGCCTTATGGCCGGAGACCGGGTCGAGCACCGGGCGCACGTCGACCGCGTGCCAGCGCTGGCCCTGCAGCGTCTGCAGTTCGAGCTCGGCGCTGAAGGTCTGGCCGTTGCGCGCCTGGGCGGTGATGCGCGCGGCGATCGCGGGGTCGTTGAACATCGCTTCGAAGTCGCGCTGGCCCTTGGCTGCCGCGGCCGGCACCGGGCCGAAGGCCTGCGCTGCGGCCGGGTTGCGCATCAGTACCGCGCCGCCGGGCAGGCTGTGCAACGCGATGCGCACGGTGGTGTGCTGAACGGCGTCGACACCCCGCAAGGTGTCGGGGTCGACGTTCGCAGGCAGCCGCTCTGAGATGAACAGCAGCGCCTGCGCGCCGTCGTCGAGAACGATGCCGCGCGACACCAGGATCGACGTGACCGGCTTGCCCTTGGGGTAGAGCGTCCACGATTCACGCAGCACTTCGCCACGGGCGTGGGCCTGCATCGTGAGTGCCAGGCGCGCACGTGCACTTTCGCTGGCGTCTGAAAAGTCGCGCGCCAGCAGCTCTTCACGGCTGCTCGCGAGCCAGTAGGCGCAACCTGCGGCGTTGGCCCAGGCGGTGCGCATGCGCTGGGCGTCGAAGACCCAGGCTGGCACGTCGAGCCATTCGTAAAACGGCAGGCAGCTGGTGTTCAGCAACGGGTTCTTCATGGTGTCCGTTGCCTGGCACGCTTCAGCGCGAGCGCCGCACCCTGAGCAATTCGTCGAGGATCAGGCAGGCCGCACCGATCGAGATGGCACTGTCGGCCACGTTGAACGAAGGGAACGCGCTGCCGGCGTAGTGGAACTGCAGGAAGTCGACCACGTGGCCGTGGATCAGCCGGTCGATCACGTTGCCGAGCGCGCCGCCGAGAATCAGCGCCAGCGCCCAGCTGAACAAGCGCTGGCCGCCGTGGCTGCGCAGCATCCACACGATGAAGAGCGCCGCCGCCGCACCCAGGCCGACGAAGAACCAGCGCTGCCAGCCGCCCGCGCCGGCCAGGAACGAGAACGCCGCTCCGGTGTTGTGGGCGCGCACGATGTTGAAGAACGACGTGACGGTGTGGCTGTCACCGAGCTGGAAGGCGCCGACGATCAGCGTCTTCGTGAACTGGTCGATGAGGATGATGACGGCCGCGATGCCGAGCCAGGGCCACAACGAAGCGCCGGAGTTTTTCACTGCCATGCTCAGGCCACCTTGCGCGTTTCACCGGCGCCGAACAGGTTGTTCGTGCAGCGCCCGCAGATCGTCGGGTGGGCCGCCTCAGTGCCCACGTCGTCGCGGTAGTGCCAGCAGCGTTCGCACTTGGTGGCCGTCGACGGCGTGACCGCGACGGCGAGTTCGCTGGCGCTGGCGAGTTGCGCCTGCGAGGTGATGGTGACGAACTTCAGGTCGTCGCCCAGCGTTGCCAGCAGTGCATGGTCGGCGTCAGTGCAGGCGATCACGAGGTTCGCCTGCAAGGACGAGCCCACTTGCCCTGCCGTGCGCACCGCCTCGATCTGCTTGTTCGCCAGATCGCGGATCTCTCGGACGCGGCTCCATTTAGAGAGCAGCGCGTCGTCGGCCCAGGTGCTCAAGTCGCTGTAGGTCTCGACGAAGATCGAGGCCGACTGCCCTGGCGCGAACACCTTCCACGCCTCTTCAGCCGTGAAGCTCAGGAACGGCGCCATCCAGCGCAGCATCGCGTGCGTCACGTGCCAGAGCGCGGTCTGCGCCGAGCGCCGCGCCAGGCTGTTCGGCGCGGTGGTGTAGAGCCGGTCTTTCAGGATGTCGAGGTAGAACGCGCCCAGGTCTTCGCTGCAGAAGACCTGCAGTTTCGCGACCACCGGGTGGAACTCGTAGACCTGGTAGTGCACCAGCACGTCGGTCTGGAACTGCGCCGTGCGGGCCAGCGCCCAGCGGTCGATCTCGAGCAGTTGGTCGAACGGAACGGCGTTGGTCGCGGCGTCGAAATCGCTCGTGTTCGCGAGCAGGAAACGCAGCGTGTTGCGGATGCGGCGGTAGGCATCGACCACACGCGCCAGGATCTTGTCGTCGATGGCCAGGTCGCCGGAATAGTCGGTCGCCGCGCACCACAGCCGCAGGATCTCGCCGCCGTGTTTGTGCGCCGAGGCTTCCAGCGGCATGTAGTTGCCCAGGCTCTTGCTCATCTTGCGGCCCGAGCCGTCGACCGTGAAGCCGTGCGTCAGCAGGCCACGGTACGGCGCGCGGCCATGCATCGCGCTGGCGATCAGCAGCGAAGAATGGAACCAGCCGCGGTGCTGGTCGTGGCCTTCGAGGTAGAGGTCGGCCTCGGGGCCGTCGCTGCTGGTGGCGCCCGGGTGGCTGTGGCGCAGCACGTGGAAGAAGGTGGAGCCGGAGTCGAACCAGACGTCGAGGATGTCGTTGCTCTTCGTGTACTGCGACGCTTCGGCACCGAGCACTTCTTCCACGCTCAGCTTCGACCACGCCTCCACGCCGCCCTGTTCGACGATCGCAGCGGCGCGGTCGATCAATGCCATCGTGTCGGGATGCAACTCGCCGCTGTCCTTGTGCAGGAAGAACGGCAGTGGCACGCCCCAGTTGCGCTGGCGGCTGATGCACCAGTCGGGCCGGTTGGCGATCATGTCGTGCAGGCGCGCCTTGCCGTTTTCCGGATAGAAGCTGGTCTCTTCGATCGCGGCGAGCGCGATCTGGCGCAACGTCTGCGGCGGCGGTTCGGTCGCGAACACGCCCACACCCTCGTCCATGCGCACGAACCATTGCGCAGCCGCGCGGTAGATCACCGGCGTCTTGTGGCGCCAGCAGTGCGGGTAGCTGTGCACCAGCGTCGAGGTGGCGAACAGGCGGCCGGCGTCGCGCAGTGCGTCGGCCACCAGCGGCGCGGCTTTCCAGATGTTCATGCCGCCGAACAAGGGCAGCGCGGCTTCGTACGCGCCGTTGCCCTGCACCGGGTTCAGGATGTCTTCGACCGCCAACCCGTGCGCTCGGCAGGAGTTGAAGTCTTCGACGCCGTAGGCCGGCGACGAGTGCACGATGCCGGTGCCGTCCTCGGCCGTCGCGTACTCGGCCACATACACGGGCGAGAGGCGGTCGTAGCCCTTGTCGACATGCGCCAGCGGGTGGTGGAAGTTCAGGCCCGCGAGAGCAGAGCCCTTGGCGGTGGCGAGCACCGTGCCTTGCAGGCCGTAGCGTTCAAGGCATTTCTCGACCAGGGCGCTGGCCAGCACCAGCAGGCCGCGTTCGGTGTCGACGAGCGCGTAGTCGATTTCGGGGCCGACGTTGAGCGCCTGGTTCGCGGGCAGCGTCCACGCGGTCGTGGTCCAGATGACGATGAATGCGTCTTTCGCGAGCGAAGGCACACCGAACGCGGCCGCGAGCTTGGCCGGCTCGGCGGCCAGGAAACCCACGTCGACGGTCTGCGACTTCTTGTCGGCGTATTCGATCTCGAACTCGGCCAGGGACGAGCCACAATCGAAGCACCAGTACACGGGTTTGAGACCACGGTAGACAAAACCGCGCTCGATGATCTTCTTCAGCGCGCGGATCTCGTTCGCTTCGTTGCCGAAGTCCATCGTGCGGTAGGGGTGCTCCCAGTCGCCGAGCACACCCACGCGCTTGAAGTCGGCCATCTGCTGCGCGATCTGCTCGGTGGCGTAGGCGCGGCTCTTGATCTGCACTTCGGCGCGGCTCAGCTTGCGGCCGAAGGTCTTTTCGATCTGGTTCTCGATCGGCAGGCCGTGGCAGTCCCAGCCCGGCGTGTAGCGCGCGTCGAAGCCGGCCAGCTGGCGCGCTTTGACGATCATGTCTTTCAGGATCTTGTTGGCCGCGTGGCCCACGTGCAGCTGGCCGTTGGCATACGGCGGGCCGTCGTGCAGCACGAACAGCGGGCGGCCATGGCGCGCGTCGCGCAGCTGTTTGTAGATGCCTTCGTCGGCCCATTCCTTGACCCAGCCCGGCTCGCGCTTGGGCAGGTCGCCGCGCATCGGGAAGGGCGTGTCGGGCAGGTTCAGCGTGGCGCGGTAGTCGGTCTTGGTGTCTGTGGACATGGTGAAACCCGGTGGGCCCGTTCGCGTGGTCTGGCTGCGGGCCGGCAAGATGTTGAAGCCGCGTGCGCGGCTGCCGTGTGGGGATCAGGCTCGAAGCGAGCCCGTCAAATAATTCGGTCGCGGCTGGTCTGGCGGTGCTGCGCGGCGTGGCCGGCCAGGAAGGCGCGTGCGTCGTCAACGTCTTTGCGTATCGCGGCAGTCAGTGCCGGCAACCCGTCGTAGCGGGCTTCGTCGCGAAGTTTGTGCAGCAGTTCCACCCGCACGAGTTTACCGTAGCCCCCTTCGGGGCCGAGCCCGGCCGGCCAGGCCAGGCAGTACACCTCCAGCAGCACCCGGCCGCTGTCGTCCACGGTCGGGCGCTTGCCGAGGCTGGCCACGCCGTCGATCGGCGTGTCGACCAGGCCGTGGGTTCGCACCGCGTAGATGCCGAGCCCGGCCGGCTTGGGGTGGTGAAAGCTCAGGTTCAGGGTGCGGAAACCATCGCTGCGGCCGGCAACGCTTTCGCCCAGGCCGCGGCCGAGCTTCTTGCCGTGGATCACGTGGCCGCTGATGCTGTAGGGGCGGCCGAGCAGGTCGGCCACACGCTCCATGTCACCGGCCGCCAGCGCTTCGCGCACCGCCGAGCTCGACACGCGCAGGCCGCGCACTTCGTAGCTGTTCATGCGTGCCACGTCGAAGCCGGCGGCCGGGCCGGCGGCGTCGAGCATGGCGTAGTCGCCGGCGCGTTTGGCGCCGAAGCGGAAGTCGTCACCGACCAGCACGTAGCGTGTGCCCAGGCCGCGCACCAGCACGTCGTCGATGAAGGCCTGCGGCGTTTGCGCAGCGAACGCGCGGTCGAAACGCAGCACGATCGCCTGGTCGACGCCGCAGCGCTCGAGCTCGCTCAGCTTGTCGCGCAGCGTGGCGATGCGCGCCGGCGCCAGCTCGGGCTTGCCGGCAAGCTGCGCGAAGTAGTCGCGCGGGTGCGGCTCGAAGGTCATCACGCAGGACGGCAGGCCGCGGTGCAGGGCTTCGGAACGCAGCAGCGCGAGCATCGCCTGGTGGCCGCGGTGCACGCCATCGAAGTTGCCGATCGTGAGGGCGCAGGCGGGCGCGATGCCGGGGTGGTGGAAGCCGCGAAACACTTGCATGCGGCGCATTATCGGTGGCCGGCACCGGCGGGTCGCGCCGGACCGAAGCGCCTGCGAAGTTGCGCAGGGTAGGCGCGACAGTGAGCCGCCTGCGCTGCGCAGTGTTACAGGCGCTTCGCTCCGGCGGCTCCTGGGCTACGATTCCGGCCCGCGCTGCGCCTGTGCGCGACCGACTGGACTGCCATGACCGCCTTGCCGAACCCTTCCACACGCGATCACCCCTTGCCGGCGGCCCGGCGGCAGGCGCTGAAACAGCAGATCGCCCAGGAGCTGCGCGCGCGCGACGCGGTGCTGGTGGCCCACTACTACGTCGACGGCGACCTGCAGGACCTGGCGCAAGAGACGGGCGGCTGCGTCGCCGATTCGCTCGAGATGGCACGCTTCGGGCGCGACCACGCGGCGAGCACGCTGGTGGTCGCCGGTGTGCGTTTCATGGGCGAGACGGCGAAGATCCTTTCGCCCCACAAACGCGTGCTGATGCCCGACCTGGAAGCCACCTGCTCGCTCGACCTGGGCTGCCCGCCCGACCAGTTCTCGGCCTTCTGCGACGCCCACCCCGACCGCACGGTCGTGGTCTACGCCAACACCAGCGCGGCCGTGAAAGCGCGCGCCGACTGGATGGTGACGAGCTCGTGCGCGGTGGCCATCGTGCGCCACCTGCAAAGCCTGGGGCAGAAGATCCTGTGGGCGCCCGACCGCCACCTGGGGCATTACATCCGCGAAGAGACCGGTGCCGACATGCTGCTCTGGGACGGCGCCTGCATCGTGCACGACGAGTTCAAGGGCCTGGAACTCGAACTGCTGCGCCGCGAGCACCCGCACGCGCTGGTGCTGGTGCACCCCGAATCGCCCGCCAGCGTGGTGGCGCAGGCCGACGTGGTCGGCTCGACCACCCAACTGCTGCAGGCGGTGGTCGACGGCAAGGCGCCAACCTACATCGTGGCCACCGACAACGGCATCCTGCACCGCATGCGCCAGCTCGCCCCGGGCAAGACGCTGCTGGAAGCGCCCACCGCCGGCCAGAGCGCCACGTGCAAGAGCTGCGCACACTGCCCGTGGATGGCGATGAACGAACTGCAAGGCGTGCTCGACTGTCTGCAACAAGGCCGGGGCGAGATCAGCGTGCCGGAGCCGGTGCGCGGACAGGCGCTGCGCTGCATCGAACGCATGCTCGACTTCGTGGCCGCGCATCCGGCCGCCGCCAAACCGGCCGTGCACGTGCCGAACATCGGGGCCGCCTGAGATGTTCAGCAGTAACGAAACGCTGGCGCAGGCGCGCGAGCGCAACATTCAAGACGCACTCCGCGAAGACCTCGGCACCGGCGACTGGACCGGCCGCCTCATCCCCGAAGGCCGGCGCGTGCGTGCCGCCGTGAAGGTGCGCGAGAACGCCGTGCTCGCCGGGCGCGACTGGTTCGACGGCTGCGTGCTGGCGCTCGACGCGAAGGCGCGCATCGTGTGGCGCTTCGACGAAGGCGCCGACATGCCGGCCGATGCGCAGGTCTGCGAGATCGAAGCCGACGCACGCGCGCTGCTCTCGGCCGAGCGCCCCGCGCTCAACTTCCTGCAGCTGCTCTCGGCCACCGCCACGACCACCCGCGAGCACGTGCGCGCGATCGAAGGCGCGTCACCCAACCCCAAGGGCTGCGCCGTGCTCGACACCCGCAAGACCGTGCCCGGGCTGCGCCAGGCGCAGAAGTACGCGGTGCGTGTGGGCGGGGGGCAGAACCAGCGGCTCGCGCTGTGGCACGGCATGCTGATCAAGGAGAACCACATCGCGGCGGCTGGCGGCGTTACCGCGGCGCTGGCGAACGCGTTCGCGCTGCAGTCGGGCGTGGAGATCCAGATCGAGGTCGAGACACTCGATCAATTGCGCGAAGCGCTCGCGGCCGGAGCGCAGAGCGTGCTGCTCGACAACTTCGGCGAGCCGGCGATGCGCGAGGCCGTGGCCATCACCGCGGGGCGCGCCCTGCTCGAAGTCTCGGGCGGCGTGTTGCTGGCGCAGTTGCGTGGCATCGCGGCCACCGGTGTCGACCGCATCTCGATCGGCAAGCTGACGAAGGATGTGCGGGCGGTGGATTATTCGATGCGGGTGCTCACCGCACATCCTTCAGCAGTTCCCGGCCGATGATGAGTTGCTGGACCTCGGTCGCCCCCTCGTAGATGCGCAGCGCCCGAATCTCGCGGTAGAGGCGCTCGACGGGCTGCTCGCTCACCACGCCCAGCCCGCCCCACATCTGCACGGCCGCGTCGATCACCTGCTGCGCGCCTTCGGTCGCGGTCATCTTGGCCATCGCGGCTTCGCGCGTGACCGAGCGGCCCTGGTCGCGCTGCCACGCGGCGCGGTAGGTCAGCAGCGCTGCGCTGTCGATCGTGGTCGCCATCTGCGCCAGCTTGGCCTGCGTCAGCTGAAAGTCGGCGAGCACCTGGTTGAACATCTTGCGCGTGGTGGCGCGCTGCAGCGCCGCATCGAAAGCGCAGCGCGCAAAGCCGAGCGCGGCGGCCGCGACCGAGGTGCGAAACACGTCGAGTGTCCGCATCGCGACCTTGAAGCCTTCGCCCGGCGAGCCCACACGCTGCGATGCCGGGATGCGGCAGTTCGTGAAGCGCAGGCGGGCCAGCGGGTGCGGCGCAATCACGTGGATGCGCTCGGCGATGTCGAAGCCGGGCGTGCCGGCATCGACGATGAAGGCCGAAATCCCGCGCGCGCCCGCGGCTTCTCCGCTGCGCGCGAACACGACGTAGAAGTCGGCGATGCCGCCGTTGGAGATCCAGGTCTTCTCGCCGTCGAGCACGTAATGGTCGGCATCGGCACGGGCGGCGCACGCCATCGCCGCCACGTCTGAGCCAGCCTCGGGTTCGGACAAGGCGAACGCCGCGATCGCCTCGCCGCGCGCGACGCGCGTGAGATAACGCTCTTTCTGCTCGGCCGTTCCGGCCAGGCTGATCGCGCCCGACCCCAGCCCCTGCATCGCAAACGCGAAGTCGGCCAGGCCGGAATGGCGCGCGAGCGTTTCGCGGATCAGGCAGATCGCGCGGGTGTCGATCGTGTCGCCCACCGCATGCCGCAACCAGCCGCCGGCGCCGAGCGAGCGCACGAGCGAGCGGCAGGCTTCGTCGACGTCGGCGCCGTGCTCGTGCGGCACATGCTGCGTGGCCCAGGCATCGAGCTCGTGTGCGAGCGCGCGGTGTTTGTCCTCGAAGAACGGCCAGTCCAGGTACTGTGTGTCGCTCATGGTCGATTCCCTTCGAAGTGACGCTCGGGGCGCGCCGGGCGTGTCAGCACGGTCGGAAAGCTCACCGGCAGCGCGTTCGGAAAATCGCGGCTGTAGTGCAGGCCGCGGCTCTCTTGGCGCATCAGCGCCGAGCGCACCACCAGTTCGGCGCAGTCGACCAGGTTGCGCAGCTCCAGCAGGTCGCGGTTGACGCGGAAGTTGGCGTAGTACTCGTCGATCTCGCCACGCAGCAGCGCGATGCGGTGCAGCGCGCGCTCCAGGCGGCGCGTGGTGCGCACGATGCCGACGTAGTTCCACATCAAGAGGCGCAGTTCGTCCCAGTTGTGCGAGATCACGACCTGCTCGTCGGCATCTTCGACCTGGCTTTCGTCCCATGCCGGCACGACTGGCGCGGCGCCCTGGGGCGCGTGCACGATGTGCGCGGCGCAGGTGCGGCCGAGCACCACACATTCGAGCAGTGAATTGCTGGCCAGCCGGTTCGCGCCGTGCAGCCCGGTGTAGCCGGCTTCACCGACGGCGTAGAGGCCGGTCAGGTCGGCGCGGCCGTCGAGGTCGGTGACGATGCCGCCGCAGGTGTAGTGCGCCGCCGGCACCACGGGAATGGGCTGGCGCGCGATGTCGATGCCGAGCTGCAGGCAACGTGCGTGGATGGTCGGAAAGTGTGCTTTCAGAAAAGCTTCGCCCAGGTGCGTGGCATCGAGCATCACGCAGTCGAGGCCGTGTTTTTTCATCTCGAAGTCGATCGCGCGGGCCACGATGTCGCGCGGCGCGAGCTCGGCGCGTTCGTCGTGCGCCGGCATGAAGCGGGTGCCATCAGGCAGGCGCAGAAACGCGCCTTCGCCGCGCAGCGCTTCGGTGATCAGGAAACTGCGCTCCTGCGGGTGGTACAGACAGGTCGGGTGGAACTGGATGAACTCCATGTTCGCCACGCGGCAGCCCGCGCGCCACGCCATCGCGATGCCGTCGCCGGTGGCGGTGTCGGGGTTGGTGGTGTAGCGGTAGACCTTGCCGATGCCGCCAGTGGCCAGCACCACGGCGCTGGCCGCCACCGTTTCGACGCGGCCGCGCGTGATGTCGAGCGCGTAGACGCCGTAGCAGCGCTGCGCTTCCGCGCGCTTGAGGTGGCGCGAGGTGATCAGGTCGACCGCCATCGTGTGCTCGCGCAGCTCGATGTTCGGGTGCGCGGCGGCGCGCGCGAGCAGTGCGTCGTGGATCGCCTTGCCGGTGGCGTCGGCCGCGTGGGCGATGCGGCGCACGCCGTGCCCGCCTTCGCGCGTGAGGTGCAGGCCAAGCGGGCCGTCGGCATCGTCGGTGAATGGTACGCCTTGTTGCACCAGCCACTCGACCGCGGCGGCACTGTTCTGCGAGATGAAACGCGCGCTGTGTTCGTCGACGAGGCCGGCGCCGGCTTCTTGCGTGTCGTGCACATGGGCGTTCACGCTGTCGTCGGCACCGAGCACACCGACGATGCCGCCTTGAGCCCACGCGGTTGCGCCTTCGTGCAGACTGCGCTTGGCCAGCACGATCACGCGGCGCTGGTCGGCCAGGTGCAGCGCGGTGCACAGGCCGGCCAGGCCGGCGCCGACGATGACGATGGGGAGTGCGGCGTGGGTCATCGCCTAGGTTAACGCGTCGAGTTCGAGGTTGTCGATCAGGCGGGTTGTGCCGAGTTTCGCCGCCGCGACGACCACGAGCGTGTCACCGTGCGATGGCGCGGCCGCCAGATCGCTGCGCCGGCGTATCGCCACGTAGTCGGGCAACCAGCCGCGTTCAGTGAGCGATTGCATCGCCGCGGCCTCCAGCGCGGGCAGGTCACGCCGGCCGCTGCGCAGTGCCGCTTCGATGCCCTTGAGTTCGCGCGCGAGCGTGACCGCCTCGGCCCGCTGCGCTTCGTCGAGATAAGCATTGCGCGACGACAGCGCCAGGCCGTCTTCGGCGCGCGTCGTTTCACCGGCGACGATCTCGATCGGCAGCGCGAGCTGCCGAACCATCTGGCGCACGACCATCAGCTGCTGGTAGTCCTTCTTGCCGAACACCGCGACACGCGGTTGCACGCAGTTGAAGAGCTTGAGCACGACGGTGCACACACCGGTGAAAAAACCGGGCCGGAAATGGCCCTCGAGGATGTCGGCCAACGCCGCGGTCGGCTGCACCGTGTAGGCCTGCGGCTCGGGGTAGAGCTCGGCCTCGGTCGGGGCGAACACGAGGTTGCAGCCGGCACTGCGCAGCATCTCGCAATCGCGCCCCAGCGTGCGCGGGTAGGTGTCGAAGTCTTCGTGCGGCGCGAACTGCAGCCGGTTGACGAAGATGCTCGCCACCACCGGCCCGCCGGCCTCTTTGGCCCGCTCGATCAGCGAGAGGTGGCCGGCGTGCAGATTGCCCATCGTCGGCACGAGGGCGCTGCGCGTGGTGCCTGCGAGGGCTTGCCGCAACTCGGCGATGGTGTGAATGACGCGCATCGGAACTGTTCAGTAGGTGTGGATCGATTCGACCGGGAAACTGCCGTCGCGCACGGCACCGACATAAGCGCGCAGCGCGGCTTCGATGCCGTCGCTGCCTTGCATGAAGTTGCGCACGAAGCGTGGCAGCTTGCCCTGGGTGATGCCGAGCATGTCGTGCAGCACCAGCACCTGCCCGCTGCAAGCCGCGCCGGCACCGATGCCGATCACAGGGATCGGCAGCGAGCGCGTGAGCTCGGCGGCCAGCGCGCTCGGCACCAGCTCAAGCACCAGCATCGAAGCCCCGGCCTCGCTCAGCTCGCGGGCATGGCGGCTCAACGTGTCGGCCGATGCCGCGTCGCGCCCCTGCACGCGGTATCCGCCGAGCGCGTGCACCGACTGGGGCGTGAGGCCGAGGTGCGCACACACGGGCACACCGCGCTCGACCAGAAAGCGCATGGTGTCAGCCGCCCACCCGCCGCCTTCGAGCTTGACCATCTGCGCGCCGCTCTGCATCAGCCGGGCCGCGCTGCGCATCGCCTGCGCGGGGCCTTCGTGATAGCTGCCGAAGGGCAGGTCGGCGATGACCCACGCCTGCGTGGTGCCACGCGCCACGCACTGCGTGTGGTAGGCCATTTCTACGAGTGTCACCGGCACGGTGGACGCGCGGCCTTGCAGCACCATGCCGAGCGAGTCGCCGACCAGCGCCACGTCGACGCCGGCCTTGTCGAGCAACCGCGCGAAGCTGGCGTCGTAGCAGGTCAGCATCGTGATCTTCTCGCCTGCGGCGTGCATCGCGCGCAGGCGGTGCAGCGTCATTGGCTTTCGCTCTTCGCTCACGGCATCGCCTTCAGGCCGAGCCGCTCGAACAGCGCGCGGTCGCGCTCGGCCTGCGGGTTCGACGTGGTCAGCAAACGGTCGCCGTAGAAGATCGAGTTCGCACCGGCCGCGAAGCACAGCGCCTGGACCGCGTCGTCCATCTGCTCGCGCCCGGCAGAAAGCCGCACCATCGTCTTCGGCATCGTGATGCGCGCGACCGCGATCGTGCGCACGAACTCGAACGGGTCGAGCGCCGCGGTGCCGGCCAGCGGTGTGCCCGGCACCTGCACCAGGTTGTTGATCGGCACCGATTCCGGGTACGGATCGAGGTTCGCCAGTTGCGCGATCAGCCCGGCGCGCTGCGCACGGCTTTCGCCCATGCCGACAATGCCGCCGCTGCAGACCTTGATCCCGGCCTGGCGCACGTGCGCGAGCGTGTCGAGCCGCTCCTGGTACGTGCGGGTGCTGATGATGGTGCTGTAGAACTCGGGCGCGCTGTCGAGGTTGTGGTTGTAGTAGTCCAGGCCCGCATCGTCGAGCGACTGCGCTTGTTCGGCGTCGAGCATGCCCAGCGTCATGCAGGTCTCAAGCCCCAGCGCCTTGACCTCGCGGACCATTTCGGTCACGCGCGCCATGTCGCGCGCTTTGGGGCTGCGCCAGGCGGCGCCCATGCAGAAGCGGGTTGCGCCCTGGGCCTTCGCGGTCTGCGCGGCATCGACCACCTCCTGCAGCGGCATCAGCTTGCTGGCTTCGACGCCGGTCTCGAAGTGCGCCGACTGCGGGCAGTAGCCACAGTCTTCCGGGCAACCGCCGGTCTTGATCGACAGCAGCGTCGAGAGCTGCACCGCGCTCGCATCGAAGTGCGCGCGGTGTGCTTGCTGGGCGCGGAATAGCAGGTCCATGAAGGGCAACTCGAACAGCGCTTCGATGTGCGCGAGCGGCCAGCGTGCGCCGGTGTCGGTGGCGCGTGCGGATGTAGTGGCGGCGCGCGAGGCGGGCAAGGCAATCGTGGCGATGGGGGTCATGCGGCTCCGGGTTTGGGTGCTGGCGCGCCGCATTATGCTGCGTTGCAGCACGCACCCGTCACGCCGGCGCGGCGCCACTCGCGGGCGTCGCGATGGCCTCGCAGCCTGTGGCTTGTCAGGCCGCAGCGGCCTGCTTCAGGTGCCGATAGACGAGCCCGCGCGAGACACCGAGCTTGCGTGCAGCGCGCGAGACGTTGCCGTCACAGGCCTGCAAGGTCTGGTGCACCAGCTGGCGGTCGTTGTCGCGCAGCGTGCCTGCGGTGTCGGGCGGGATCGCGGAGATCGGCGCCGGCACGGCCGGCGCCACCGGGGCCGGGGGCTCGGCGGCCGCTGCAGGGGCCGAGGCCGGCGCCTCGGGCAGCTTGAACAGGCGCTTGGCGCCATCGCGTGATTGCAGATGCGCCGAGAGCCACACGTTCAGGCCGTTGGGCAGGCGGTGCAGGCTCGGGCAGGGCACTCGCGTCAGGCGCAACAGCGCGTTCACGTCGAGGCCGAACACGTCTTCGGCATTCAGGCCGGTCTGCGCCTGGGCCACGCCCATCAGCCGCGCGCCGACGTTGTTGGCCCAGGCGATGCCACCGTCGGCGGTCAGGCCGGCCAGGCCCTCCATCGGCGTGCCCAGCATCGATGCGGTGGTTTGCAGCTGCACGACGATATGGTCAACCGACTGCGCGCGCAGCAACTGGTTTTCGATCGTGGTGGCGTACATCGACACCACCGCGGCAGCGTCGAA
>Ga0307516_10003687_pt1 | contig 19469 bp, 37 predicted proteins | sample 19_EM_MG_FD_203310 | JGI IMG/M metagenome (GOLD analysis project Ga0307516, IMG submission 203310) | Populus trichocarpa ectomycorrhiza microbial communities from riparian zone in the Pacific Northwest, United States - 19_EM | ecosystem: Host-associated > Plants > Roots > Unclassified | place...
ATCAATTCGGATTGGGGTCGAACCGTTCGAACAAAATAATGTTTTGGTTTCAGCCAGCTGATGCGTTCCTTCAGTTTGGAGATAAATCTCTTGACATAGCAGATTGTGACAATATAATTTTTTTGACAGGGAATTAACCACGCCTTGGCAGCGCCATGCTCTGTAGGAGATGCTCCATTCATTGGTGTAGTACAGCCTGTGTCTACAATATCGGTATCACTGTCATCAATCTCCAGTCCTTCAAACTTGTTTTGCAACTTCAGTGGAAACACTTTCACTGAGCCGCGTTGGGAAAATCCTTCTTCTTCACGAGTTCTTCGTGGTCCTTTGCAGCAGCCTTCATTTCTTCGAAGTACTCTGCCATCTGATCATATGTCATTCCTCTGACATCCAATTGTCTTTGGCAGTCTCTTGCCATATGTCCAAGTCCATTGCACTTGAAACACTTCAGGGGCGGTCTTCGTGCCTTGTTTCTATCAACATCCATTGCATTAGGGTCACGTTGTGGCTGTCCAGTGTTCTGATGCTGCCCATGTTGTGGTGGTGCCTGGTTCCTGAAAACTGTTGCTAGTAACCTTGTTGTGATGACGAAGCCTGTCCTTGTCCATGGCCTTGCCCTTGTTGGCCATACTGCGGGGGTTTCCTCACAGTTCCGTTTACTTTGCCATAGAAAGCCTCTTCAGTCTTTGCTACCTTCCATTGATGATCCATCATTATGGCCTCATTATACCATTGTTCAATAGTCACAGGCATGGGCTGCAGCTCCGTGAGTCTTATCCATAAACCTGCATTGAGTGAGCATTTAAACTCAACTACCAATGGATATCCTTCATATCCAGCTTCCAAAGCTGCCTTTTCAAAATCTTGGACATGCTCATCTGCCAACTTGTCTCTTTGTTGTAGAGTCCTGATCTTGAGTGACTGTGTAGTTCTCTTATCTGTGTCACCAAACTTTTGGTCAATTTCTCTTAGCAACTTGTCACTAGTGTTACGACAAAGGTTTGATCCTATGTCACAACGGCAAGTCTTACTCTATTTGTCTGTTCTGTTCTGTCGTCCCCCCTCTGTAAGGTCAGTATACGATGTCAATGCTTGTCCCTTTTTAAGGTCGATCAAGCATTCTGATGAGCCAAGTCTTATTCAAGACACTTGGTTTGAGATCGTTCAGTGAGCAAAGAGGAAGGTAGATTGCCTAGGTCAAAGCTAAAGAATACAGTGTTTATCCTAGAGTTTATATAGTAAATCGTCTAAGGGTTATGAGTCAAGCATAGTGTGTCACAATCAGTAAAGCTGAGTAATCATGAGAAGAATAATTTAAAAGGGGAATGAGCTGACTGAGCTCCGCAGTAAAGCACAGTAAAGCTGATTGAGCTTTGAATAAGTATGTCATATGAAATGAGTCAAAGGCGATTAGATCGGAGTGATGAGTCAATATGAAATAGTAATAGTTCGGGATAAGAAAAGTTGTAACAACTAGTTGTGAACGACTGCTGTCCCTTGAACATCAATGCAACAACATAGTCATGCCAGGTCTTGGCAGAGCCAGTCTGTATATACAATAAGATCCAATAAATCTTAGCATCTTCCATTGAGAACTCTTATTTCCTGCTGTTGATATATAAACAGCAGCCATTGATGAATGACTCTGTGTCATCCCTTTTTCCAGAAAAGGGAAGGGAGTTGGCAATTTTCGGTTCCTTAACATGAGAAGAGGAGGGCATAGGTGCTGCATGGTCCTGGGCCAATGCAAACAGAGATGGGTGTGATAGAGGTTGTTGTTGTGGTGAAGGGGGAAGAGAGAAATGACAGAAAGAAGGTTGGGGTGAGGGTTGGGGAATATTTTGTGCAGCCTGCATGTAGGCCACATTTTGTATCAAGTGGACGACTTGTTGGATGAGGTTTCCAACAGACGAGAGAACATCGCAGAGAGCTTAGAGATCTCATGCATTGGATCGCCACTGGAGAGCCTGAAGGAGAAGGCTGATCGGATTTCTTGGAGGATGACAGTGGCAGACGCCTTGTTGAATTTCTCCTTGAGACCATTCCATACCTCTTTCGAGATAGTGTGAGAAGCAGGGATACCCGCAACCACGGACTCAGTACACTTCATCTTGATGTACCCAATTGCCGCACTGTCCTCGGAAATCCAATCATTGCGAGCTTTGACGGATTTGGCAGTGGCGGGGGCTGAAGACTCAAGAGCAGGCTTAGGGATCAAGCTGGAGACATACGCCCAGAGCTTCTGAGCCATTAAGAACTGTGACATTCTGGCAGACCAGGAGAGCCAGTTGGAGCCGTCAAAGGCTGGGACAGATTCGAATCCGGTCTTGGAAGACATTTCTGATTGAAAAGCTGATTGTAAGCATAATCATTGATCAATGCCTTATAAAAATGCGAGACAAAATCAGAGATAATGTTGAAGCTTTTGAATCAGAATGATTCATTACGTATCGCCTTCTTGTGGACATTGTCCACAGCATTAGCCATTTAAAGGCTAGTGGTTTAAACTGAGGAGGAGCCGGTTATCAACAGCATTGAAACTATGCTCATTGTCATTACAGACAATGAACTTAGCACCTAGTTGACCACTACATACAACCAGGCAAAGCCTGCCATCACCACTGGTATTTACACCCAAGCACATAAGCCAGGGCAGGCGGGGCCCATAACCTGACAAAGGTGTACTACAGAAGGGTGTGACTACCTTACCTGATTGTAGAGGGTCTGAGTAGTAGACTACAGGGGGTAACTCACAGGAAAGCAAGCTGTATTTCGGAGGCGAAGCATGCGCCCTTATATACACCCAAGGTATCTATGGTAATGATAGTAATCTATTTATGGTGTCATTGGTATGTAATACAATATCGGGATCATGTGTTTCATCACATGCATGTTTCGGACATACGTCCTTCAACAGTCTGGATACCCGCAGGTTACCCATGCCATTCCCTAGTTACACTACATCAAAGAAGGATCCCATAGAGCCTGTTCAGCAAGGCATTCTGCCACATTTTCACGGTCCAGATCCTTAGTCATCGGAATAAGCCATAAGTAGGTGTCCATTGAGTTTCAACTCAAACTCTTGGGCCGACAACACATGATTTTCGAAGAATAAATTACAAAAAATGGTACAAGGGATAGTGATCAAATGGTGATACTATGCACAGCGATGACGCCTAGTCTCTGCCCTGTAGCTAGCTGGATGAGGGGGAGAGGTCGGAGGTGAAGCTTGAATAGGACCAGGGCTTGCTGGGGGACACACGGCGATGGTGGAGAGCCATTCATGGCATTACAACATTGAGGATGGAGAAGCTGTAAAATTTGAGTATTACTTCTTAATGGAAAGGCAAAACTCTGGACGTACTTCCATTGTCACTCAGCTCACCTCCATCCTCTAAGTCACTGTACTGTTCGAAATCCCCTTCGAAATCCACCGAATTGTCTTCATCTTGGTCTTCGTCATCATTTTCCATATTGAGGACCAGTTGGACAGCACAGACATAGAGGCGCGGCACGGCAAATGATGTGATAAGAATCGTCTCATGGCGTAGTCACCTGGCATGGAGTTCCTGGTCTGTTGACATCACAGTTGGGCTCGGTTGGGACGAGTTCAAACTCAGCAAATTCTCCTACGGGCCGACAGCTTGTTCCGAGGATTCAGACCGTGGAAATGTGGCAGAATGCCTTGCTGAACAGGCTCATAGTATGATAAATTCCACACATCGCCACGAAACTTTTTCAAAAACCCCAAAGGAACTCACATTTCTCGTAAACGGATAAAGACTACCCAAAGGCGCCCACCTCGCACAAAACATTACTCTCTGACCCATGAACATCGCTTCCCACCATCGGAACGTGATACACTGGTACGCCAGCATCTCCGCGATCGACACCTTCTGTGCGTCCAAAAACCCAGATTCCCCCCGATCACTTTCCCACCTTCGTTCCCGTACCTACGAACGTCGAGTGGATGATGGTGAGTGAGCCAAAAAGTACACCGCGCGTGGTGGTGAACATCATGGTCAAGAAGAGGTTGCACGTGTCGTATTCGAGCATGCCGTTGGTGTGGACCGAGTTTGTCTGTGGTGTGAGTAGATTTAAGTTCAAGTGAGTAGCGTCAATGCCTGGGGATGGAGGAACTCACAAAAGCGGTTCTACTAATATCAGATTCCTCCCGCTGCCATGTTGATCTTGTAAGGAGGGTCGAACCAGTCCAAATTCCACTTTTAAAGATTCAGGACTAAGTATGGTTGTGTTGGTGTCGTCCGAGGGAGAGCCCCGATGCGCGGGTGTGGGTTTTCCGGACAGATTGATCACCCACGGCCCATCGTGGAAAGCATATGATCGGTCGACGCAGCGATGACGCCCCGCTTCTTCACGCCGTTGGAACGGATGAATATAGGCGCGTTCGGATCCGGTGGGTGTTGGCTCTGCGTGAGGTCATTATTGATATGTATGCAGAACAGAATATACATACCAGAACTGCTTCGTAGTGGCACCATGTCTGGCAGACAGGGAACACTCCAGTGGGTACAAATGCTGGTGACTCAGAAAAAGCATCGTTCCAAGTGTATGTTGAAGTTATCGACTTGGAGGGATTCCCATCACGACAAAGCCTTTCCTGATACGAGGCAGAAGTGGAGTGGGCGATATGATAAAAGCGGTACTTTTGTAAGTTTGTTGGCCAAGTACACTCGTGGTTTTGTGGAAATTCGGGTGTCACATGTACACACACACAACTTGGGTTATGACCAAGAATTCTGATGGTGTCCACGTCGCACCTTAAGTACGCGGGTTGCACTCTCCATCGCGACGAACGCCGACACGACGTCGGTGTTTGCGTATAAATTGTGGTATGTCGCGACCGCTATGGACGAGACTCGTGGATCCAGCGTCTCACCACGAAATAATATTGCAGGAGCTCTCGGCCTGAATGGACCAAAGAATCCAGTGCTGACCCTATTGATCCTTCTCGTAGAATCAGGCCTTGTTTACCTCAGATTCCAGGTCAGTCACTTTTGTATCGTACTTGCTGATGTGCGCGCGCGCAATATCCTCGCTGAGGTTCTCACCGTTCTGACAGATAGCCTTGTTAGGTATCTAGATGCAAATTCTTCGTTCTGCGAGGTGTATGCCTGTATTTTTCTCTTGCCGTAAGTGTTAGGCGGACTAGAGATTCGTAGTCGTCTGATCTACATCTTCAATTGTAGCCAATGTATCCGACTATGATGGTTGTCCTGGTCGAAACTCAGCGTCCGATGGCGGATATTTGTGAACTTGGCTGGCCGAACGCAACCAAAGTCGCAGACCAGTGGCATCTGAATATTGCGCTGCAGCTTTAGGAAATCTCTCCTCTGCCATCGCATAGTACGATGGATAACGAACTTGAATCTCAGAGCTCCCGCACATTGCATAGTTGCATAGGCAGGAACATAGCTTAGAGAATTTCATTCTCGAAATAAATGTTCGGTGACGATACAGCGCTGATGGAATTTCAGAGTTCCTGGACACCTCTAGCGAGCTCCGGGTCGAGATCTGGACCAGGGTTTCCATATCACAGACAATGTCTTGATATCATATATATTGCTGTCGCTGACTGACGGAACGCGGCAATTGTTCAAATCGCTGTGGAGAAGGGTATGCTGTTATAATACATCATGTGCTAATGATGTACATACCATATAGTAAGGTTTTCGAATTGTGACGAAACATTTCTGATGACTGATGAACAGGTTTCATCGCAAGATTGGCCTCTGTTCTTGATTCACTTTTCAACCTCACTTTCGTTTTTGTTTTTGAATCCTCCTTCCTCGTTAAAAGTCTGCCGCATCTCCTTCAAGTCTCGACGGATGGCGCCCAGCGAAAGCAAGCTTCTCCAGAATCTGGGTAATTCATACTTGCAATTAGTCGTGACATTGTTCATTGCCGTTTTGTTCTATGGTGCATCCTCCTTGCTCGTGGGATGAGGCTATTCCATGAATTTCATACCAGGAATGTTTGTTGTACTCTTCTCTGCATCGGTCGTTATCTTTGCGTTAGTTTTCTCCTGCTTGAAAAGCCGCTTGTTTCTTAGCAAGACCTAATCCCCCGAAACCCGACAGGCGGAAAGGATTTTCTAACCGTCGTGCGACAGCAGCCTTGTTCGTAGCGACCGCCATCAACTTCCTTCTCTCCAGTTTGGTTACTGGAACTCAAGTTGCTATATTCGTTGTGTCCATCCGGAAGGGTCTCATCCTGGATATTGATTATCCGCTGTCGGAGAAGATGGAGTTGGTGAAGAAGGCGGTATGGAACTTGGATGTAACCATCGACTGGGCAGGAAACATCCCCGTGAGTATCAATTTGTCGCTGCTAGATTCGGTTTGGATTCGGTATCTAACGATGCTTCGTGAAGATGATACTCAGCGATCTCATCGTCATTTGGAGGGCTTTGGTCATTTTCCCATATCAACGGCGGCTAATCCTCCTACCGTTCATTCTGTGGATCAGAGCAGCGGGTGAATGGACCTTTGCCTGGAGGTCGTTCCGTTGTGCTGAATCTTCACACTCCCAGGGGCGGCGGTCGCCTGCTGCGCATCGGCATTGACCCCCCTTGGGCCCATGTCCTTGTCAACAAGCCCTTTAGTAAGTATCCTATCGATTACAAGCCTGGCACTCTCCATCGGGACCAACGCCGTCACGACATTGCTCATTGCATATCAATTATGGTACGTCATTGTAGGCGGGATTCGCTCGATCCCGCGGCTCACCATGAAGTGAAATTTCAGGAGTCACCGTACATTCAGCGCGAGGATTCTCGGCTTGAGTGGTCGAAAACGAATGAGTCCGGTGCAGACCGTATTGATCCTTCTCGTGGACACGGGCCTTGTTTACCTCGGAATCCAGGTCAGTCACCTTGGATCGTGCTTGCTGATATGCGGGCGAAAGATCCCTCAAATTTCTCATCGTTATGACAGATAGTCTTCTTGGTTTTAATACTCCATCACCCCCTACTGTATGCCTTTCAGGTGGTGTGTTCTCTTTCCGTAAGTTTTAGAGATTTCCATTATGTGTAATCGTCTGATCTACATCTGCAATTGTAGGTAATGTATCCGACTCTCGTCGTAGTCCTGGTCGAAACTCGGCGTTCGATGACGGATATATGGGAGATCACCCCACTGTCGAACGCAAGCCAAATTGCGGGTCCAGTGGCATCCGACGCTCGTGCTGCAACTTTGGAACACCTCTCCTTTGCGATCGGTCCAATCTACAGTACAATGGATAACGAACTTGAATCCCAGCGGTCACGCACGTCGCAGAGTCAAGATGGGCGGGGGAATATGGCTTGGTTCTTGACCTAAGTTAGGCTGGCCCTAGTGGTTGACTGGCACTATTGCACCTTCTAGCGCTCCAACGTAACTTCATGGTAATCAATTAATGACCTAAGACTGGAGCCTTGGATATGGCAACTCTCGAACTTGGGAATGATCTACAGTGCGACGTGCTTTCAATCCTATGGCCGCTGGTGAAAATATGGTTTCCATGCTAGGGGCGCACCCTCAAAGGACACTCCCAACAAGCGTGAATGTGGTACTAAGTATCCCGCCTCTTCACCACTATGTAAATCGCCACCAGCTCTTCAGAATGCGTCAATGCCTTCTGAAATTCTTTTTTCAAATACCCAACCTCCCCTCTCATACTGAAACTCCTGCGCCTCACCATACTCCTTCATCTCCTTAAACAACAAACGGAACCAAGCTCAATATTGACAGACCTCCGCTTTGCTACATCAATGGCCTTCTCCAACACATGTTCATGTTGATCGTGGCTCTGCAACGCACGGGAGCGCTGAGATTCAGATTCATTATCCATCGCAGTATTGATTGGCTCGACCGCAAATGAGAGGTGTCCAGGAGGAAATAGGTGGGATATCTTCCGTTTTCATGTTCGTTCTTGATCTAGTATTTTGTATCCATCCAGGCGACCGTGACTGGTGCGCGCTTTCTATCCAGTTTTTCAGCCTGCCGAATACCATGTCTGCTCCAACAATATTCTCGCCAGCTGCCACAGTACAAGAGCAGGTCCGACATATCATCCAAACTCTGAGTAGGATTTCAAGCTTGTTTTCGATCTTAGATCATTAAACAATTTAGCCAGTTACTAGTAATGGGGAAGCGCTAATAAATGGAATGGTACGAATACCAGTTAGTCGCTGATGTCAACCTGACTCTCCTTCATTTCCAGAATGACCTTTTCTATGCCATGTTCTTCCCCATCTTGGCTCTGCAACGCGGGGGGCCACTGAGATTCAAGTTCGATATCGATCGTACTGTGCATTGGCCCGACCGCAAAGGAGAGGTGTCCCAAAGTTGCGGGACGAGATTCAGGTGGCGCTGGACCCGCGATTTTGGTCGCGCTCGAAACCTCACAAATATCTGTCATCGAACGCTGAGTTTCGACCAAGACAACCACCACAGTGGGATACATTGCCTACAAAGGCAGATGTAGATCAGACGATTATACATAATGAACATCTCTAGTCAATTTTGCACTTACGGCAAGAGAATAATACGCGGCATTGAAGCCACACGCTTCGGGGCTTAGAGCACTCGCATCCAGAAAGACTGAAACCAGGTACGCGATCTGCCAAAACGATGAGAACTTTGAGGCTCTTTGCGCGCGCGTTTCAGCAAGCAGGGTACAAAAGTGACTGACCTGGAATACAAGGTACACAAGGCCTGATTCTACAAGGAGAATCAAGATAATCTACACTGGATTCTTTCGTCGAGTCAAGCCGAGAGTCTTCACGATAAATTTACGGTAAGTCCTGCAAAATTACTTCATGGGCAGCCGCTGGATCGAGTGAAACCCGCCCACAGCGACATACCACGATTTATACATAATCACCAATGTCGTGACGGCATTAGTTATGACAGAGAGTGAAAGGCTTGCGATCCATAGGGGTGTGGTGACTCCTTTGCCCGTTACCCAGGGAATCGATGACTCGGAGCTTGCCAGTGCGAGAGGGGCGAGGGTCGACCCTGGCAGAGTATAGGTTCAGCAAAAAGGCAACGACTTCCCAGCATATGTCTATTCACCCACAGTGCCGATCCACAGAGTAAACGTTAGGAGGACTACCCACCGTTGATCTGGGAAGATGGCCCAAGCCCTCCAAATGACGATGAGATCACTGAGCATTATCTTCGCTGAGCATTATTAAACTTGAACGCAGAACCCCCAGTAACAGCCTGATATTGGTTCCTCACAGGGATGTTTCCTGACCAGTCGATTGCTATATACAACTTCTGTAGCGCATCATTCTTGGACACCAATGCTAGCTTCTTCCGCAGCGGATCCGGATAATCGGTATCCAGGATGAGAGCCTGTCGAATGGCCAGAATGAATACGGCGATTTGACTTCCAGTATTCAAACTGAAGAGGAGGAAGTTGATGACAGTCGCTGCGAACATGGCTGTTGTCGCGCGGTTAGAAAATCCTCTCCGCCTGTGAAATTTCGATGTTTTAGGTCTTGATAAAAAATGAGTGCCTTGACAGGAAAGAGAAAACGAACACGAAAATAGCAACCGATGCTGAGAAGAGTACAATGAACGCCCCTGCTGTCATATTCATGGAATGACTTCATCCAACGAGCGAGGAGAACGAACCATAGAAGAAAACGAAAATTGACGATGTTTCGACAGCTCGCAAGTAGGAAAAACCGACTACGTTGGGAGACTCGCTTTCGTAAGGCGTCATGGGTGAGTAAATTCCAGCAATGTAATGCGAGGATTGACGGCCCGGGAAAGGCCAGGAAGTCTCTCCTGCGGTTGATTATGACCTTTGTCCGTTGGGGATATGCTAGAATGAAGGACTCCGAAGGAGACGTCCACAGGTGATGTTGGATGAGTGACCGACAAAGGAATGAGCGGCAGTCTCTTCAAGTTGATGATGAAAGTTGAAAAATGTCCTGGATCATTTATACCATCGTCGGAATCCGTCCGTCAAGGAACAAATAGAATTGTCCGACGGACAGGGAACACTGAGAATTCAAGGTCATGCCATAGCATAGCATGCCATCATGCCATCATCTTGGCAGTTCTTGGCCCAATGCTGGCTGCCAGCAGAGGGTGGCTCATCCTGCTCATCACTGTTCTGAGTTTGCGATGCGATCATGACTCGGAAGAAACATCGTTACAAACGGCTGCTGAAGTTGTCGACTCTGGGTCGGGATCTGGACCATATCGCTGCCACTGACTGGGCCGGGGAACTTCGCGGAGGCAATGTAGAAATCGCTGTGAGACGAACGGACTTGCGGTGCGATGATCATTCAAGATGCATGATGCATTGATGTACTACTTATAAGTAAGATTTTCGAAGTCGCCTTCTGTCATGTTGACGCAACAATTCTCATGACACCGCTGGCAGGAAACATTACAAGTCAGACTTGTACACATACCTGTATAGATAACCAATCTGATCACCTGCGGTCGTCATGGATACACCGCCAAAAATCACACGATCTGATCATGTGTTTGGCTATGGTTTAGGCTACAAGTCCGTCTTGTAACGTCTCCTGCCAGCGGTATGATGCGACTTATGACAGGTTTCATAGCAAGATTGGCACCCGTTTTTTATTCACTCTCTACTTACCTCACCTTCGTTTGGAATCTCCTTCCCATCCTGCCGCGCCTCCCTCAAGTCGCGACGGATGACGCCCATCGAAACCGAGCTTCTCCAGAATCTTGGTAATTCATACTTGAGATTGGTTGTAACATCATCTATTGCCGTTTTCTTCTATAGTGCGCCTTCTTTGCTCGTGGGATGAGGCTACCCCATGAATTTCATACCAGGAGTGTTCACTATCCTCTTCTCTGCATCGGTCGTTATCTTTGTGTTCGTTTTCTCCTACTCGCACAGCCGTTTCTTTCTTAGCAAGACCTGATCCCCCGAAACCCGACAGGCGGAAAGGATTTTCTAATCGTCCGACAGCAGCCATGCTCGTAGCGACGTTATCAAGATTCAACTTCCTCCTCTCGAGTTTGGTTACCGGATCTCAAGTTGCTATATTTATTGACGGTGTCCATCCGGAATGGTCTCATCCTGGATATTGATTATCCACTGTAGGAGAAGCTGGATTTGGTGAAGGAGGCGGTACGGAACTTGGATATAACCATAGACTGGGGAGGAAGCATCCCTGTGAGTATCACTCTGTCGCTGCTCGACTCCATATCTAATAATGCTCCGTGAAGATGTTACTCAGCGATGTCATCTTCATTTGGAGGGCTTGGGCCCTTTTTCTATATCAACGGCGCCTAATCCTCCGACCGCCTTACTCTGTGGATCAGCGCCGTGGGTGAATGGATGTTTGCCTGGAAGCCGTTCCATTGTGCTGAATCTTCACACTCCCAGCGACGGCGGCTGCGCATATTCATTGACCCCCATTGGTCCCATGTCCTTGACAACAAGCCCTTTAACAAATATCCTATCGATCACAAGCATGGCACTCTCCATCGCAACGACCGGGATCACGACATTCCCGATTGCATATAAATTATGGTATGTCATTGTGAGTGGAGTTCACTTGATCCAGCGGCTGACTATGACGGATATATGGGAGATCACCCAATCGAACGCAAGCACAATCACGGGTGCAATGGATAACGAACTTGAATCCCAGCGGTCACGCACGTCGCAGAGTCAAGATGGGCGGGAACATGGCTTGGTTCCTGATGTAAATGAGAGTCGGGCCCCCTAGTGGTTGGCCGGTACCATTGCACTTGCTAGCGCTCCAACTTTACTACATAGTAATTAATGATCTAAGATCGGAGCCTTGGATATGGCACACTTTGGAATGATATGCGACCTACTCTCAATCCTATGGCGGCTGGCAAAATAGGGGCTCCATCAAAGAACGCTCCAATATAACAACCGTGACCCTAGTAGTGGTCTCCTCACATGGTCTCCTCACAATCGCCACCGGCTCCTCAAAATGCGAAATCATCAACACAGCCAGCGCGAGGAAAATCTGATTCGCATCCTTCTTCTCCCCGAGTAACGTACCCCGTGTGATGTTCAATGGCTGTCGGGATTCATCTATCTTTCCCGAGATTCTGAGTCGAATATTACCGTCAAAGTCTCTGTTGATCGTCGACATTATAAGTACAAGTTAAGTAACATTTAGCCAATGGTGCATACACCGGTTGTTTCTACCACTGACCCATAATAGTCAAAATATTAGTCATGGGCTGTACTGGTCGAAGGATGAAACGGAATCAGGTTCAATATCGACAGACCTCCGTTCTGCTACGCCAATGACTTTCTCCAACACATGTTCTTCCCGATCCTGGCTCTGCAACATGCAGGAGCGCTGAGATTCAGATTCATTATCCGTCGCAGTATAGATTGGCCCGACCGCAAACGAGATGTGTCCAGGGCGAGCTTTGGCAGATGCCACCGAACCCGCGAATTTGCTTGCATTCAATGACCTAATCTCACAGATGTCCGCCATCGAACGCTGAGTTTCGACCACGACTGTAACTAGACATCGCCTACAACGAAGATCGGATGAGTACTGCTACAGACCTGGAATCCAAGGTAAACAAGGCCCCAGTGACTCTGTGAGTAGAATCAATACGGTCTGCACTGGACTCTTTTGTCCTTTCAGGCTGAGAGTCTTCAGGATGAATGTCCAGTAACTCCTGAAATATCGCTTCATGGTGAGCCGCTGGATCAATGTGTCTCGTCCATAGCGACATACCACAGTTAATACGCAATCATCGTTGTCGTGACAGCGTTAGTTGCGATGGAGAGTACAAGGCTTGCGGCGAATGGGTCATTGCCAAACTGAATACTGAAGATTTCGAAGGACGCGGAGGCCCTAGACACCCATGCAAAGTAAGTGACGCACGTCCCTGGGAGTGTACAGATTCAGCAACATGGAAAGATTTCCGGGCAGATATCCATTCGCCCACGGCTCCGATCCACAGAATAGATGGTACAGGGATTATCCGCTGTTTATCTGCGAAGAGGGCCCAAGTCCTCCAAATGACGATGAGATCGCTGAGACTGCCAGTGGATGAAGGCTCATCCTCGAGTCGCTGACGGCGGAGCAGTAAGACTTGTGGCGTAACTCACTTTTCTCATTCTCGGTGAAGATAGCCGCTGTGCGATGGACAGTTTCCGTCCATTGAGGGCGAGGCGTTGGATGTCGGACGGTAACTTCGCTCGTGATTGGCGAAAGACGGAGATAAGGAACAAAGGAGGACTCCAGATTTCGTCAACTCTCCACACCGGAATCGGTTGAGAACCTCTTCGAGAGACTTGATAAGGGATTCTGGAATAACCGTAACCCAGTCGTGGTTGGCATCTGGTTGCTCGACTGGTGGCTGAGATTGCAAGTTGGATATCCGGCGCGAAATCTCTCGACGAGAGCGGTTGTAGAATTAATGGCTTGACCGTAGTGATCTCCTCCAAAGTCATGGTGCTGGATTGGTTCTGTTCTTCTTCTCCATGGTGCACAGTGCACTCCCCGGAGCTCCAAATCCAGGACGTTGAGAGTCCGGTTGGAATAGGCTGAGATGGGTCTTCCTCGTCATTATGGAGGGATGTGAGTGGGACAGGGATCCCGGACGAAGATGATCCTCTACCTATGGAGGGGTGTGAGCAAGACAGAGATCTGCACAGTCCCGTCCTAAGAGGATCATGCGTTTGCCATGTGCATGTGATCGCGCGACCTCGGCTAATTGGACTCGAGAAAAACAAATGAGCTCAGGCCCGACCCCTCGACAAGTGAGTAGAGCGGAGGGGACAATGCGTGAGCGACTCCTGAACGTTGTGGGGAGCAGGCTGAGAGCGGGCTGAGCGCGTTTCATGAGGACGACACGTTGCCGACGCGACGGCCCGAGATTACGTATAGGCACTTCTTCGTTTGTAATTATAAGCATTACTTACGACTAGGCACGATTCACCATGCCACTCGTCTACGGAATGCGAACCTTGTGCAATGTTCGTCCCTCGTTCTTTCTGTCTCGTGTCCGATCCCGACGACTCCGGCTTCGTCTGCGACTGAGCAGCCAACGTCCCCGCCCACGACATTTAGCTAACTCTGGAGCTGAACCAGGGTTTCCTGATGAGAATGTCTTGGTAAGTATCACGGTGATATCCCCCCCGGCTGAAGGAACCTCATGACGGAGACAGTGCAAATTGTTGTGGAGACGGGTATAAGTCTCATCCAACGTTAACCTCACCTTAGTTTGGATTCCTCCTTCCTCATCCTGCCGCATCTCTCTCAAGTCGACGGATGACGCCCATCGAAACCGAGCTTCTCCGGAATCTGGGTAATTCATACTTCAAATTGGTCGGAACACTGTCCATTGCCGTTTTCTTCTATGGTGCGTCCTCCTTGCTAGTGGTATGAGGCCATTTTATAAATTTCATACCAGGAGTGTTTGTTATACTCTTCTTCGCATCGGTCGTAATCTTTGTGTTCGTTGTCTCCTGCTTGCAACACCATTTACGTCTTAGCGCGATCTGACCACAGACGGAAAGGGTTTTCTAATCGTGCGATAGCAGCCATGTTTGTAGCGACCGTCATCAACTTCCTCCTCTCCAGTTTGGTTACTGGGACTCAAGTTGCCATATTCGTTGTGTCCATCCGAAAGGCTCTCATCGTGGATGTCGATTATTCGCTGTCGGAGAAGCTGGAGTTGGTGAAGAAGGCGGTATGGAACTTAGATGTAACCATCGACTGGGCAGGAAACATCCCCGTGAGTATCGATCTGTCGCTGCTGGATTCCGTATTTAACGATGCTCTGTGAAGTTGTTACTCAGCGATCTCATCGTCATTTGGAGGGCTTGGGCCATTTTCCCATACCAACGGCGGCTAATCCTCCTACCGTTCATTCTGTGGATCGGAGCCGTAGGTGAATGGAAGTTTGCCTGGAAGTCATCCTCTTGTGCTGAATCTTCACGCTCCCAGGGACGACTATCGCCTGTTGCGCATCGTCATTGACTGTTGGGCCCATGTTCTTGTCAACAAGCCTTCTAATAAGTATCCTATCGACCACAAGCCTGATACTCTCCATTGTGACCAACGCCGTCACGACATTGCTGATTGTATATAAATTATGGTATGTCGTTGTGGGTGGGATTCACTGAATCCAGCGGTTCACCATGAAGTGGAATTTCAGGACTTACCGTACATTCATCATGAAGACCCTCGGCTTGAGTCCACAAACGAGTCCAGTGCAGACCATATTGTTCCTTCTCGTGGAATCAGGCCTTGTTTACCTCGGAATCCAGGTCAGTCACTTTTTTTTATCGCGCTTGCTGACATGAGATGCTCAAATATCTCATCGTTCCAATAGTTAGCCTTATTGGTTTTGGTCCTGTGTGGGAGGGCCGTCAATACCCTAACATGTGCCTTTCAGGCGATGTGTTCGCTTTCTGTAAGTGTTAGGCGGACTAGGAGATTTCATTATATTGTAATTATCTGATCTACATCTGCCTCTATAGGTAATCTATCCGACTCTGGTGGTAGTGCTGGTCGAAACCAGACGTTCGATGACGGATGTTTGTGAGATTAGCCCATCGAACGCAAGCAAAGGCGTGGGTCCAATAGCATCTGACGCTCGTGCTGCAACTTTGGGACACATCTCCTTTGCGGTTGGCCCAATCCATAGTATGACGGATAGCGAATATGAATCTCAGCGGTCCCGCGCATCGCAGAGTGAAGATGGGCAGGAACGTGGCTTGGAGAAGGGCATTCTTGATGTAAAGGGGAGTCGGGTTAGCACTAATGCATAATGGCTGACTGATAACATTGCACTTGGTAGTACATTATATAGTAACTCATTAATGATGTACGATCGGAGCCCTGGATAAGGCGCCTCTCACACTTCGGAATGGTATGCGACGTGCTCTCAATCCTATGGCAGGGTTTCCTAGCGGCGTACCATCAAAGAAAGCTCGTGACCCTGATACTAATTGCAAGTATTACTTCAAATATCCGGATCCCGCCTCTGCACATGTCGCCACCGGCTCCTCAAAATGTGTCTCCGCCTTCTCAAATTCCTTTTTCAAATACGCAACCTCCCCTCTCGTACTGAACCCGCGAATCTCCTACTACGCCTCACCATATTCTATCAAACACCAAACGGAATCAGGCTCAATATCGACAGACCTACACCAAGAACCTGCCCCAACACACGTTCCTGCCGATCCTGGCTCTGCAACGCGCAGACTGAATACTGAATATTTCGAAGGACGTGGACGCCCCAGACACCCATGTGGAGTAGGTACACGTCCAAGAGTTTACAGATTCAGCAAGACGGAACGAATTCCGGGCAAATGTCCATTCACCCGTGGCTCCGATCCACAGAATAGATGGTACAAGGATAATCCACTGCTGGTCTGGGAAGAGGGCCCAAGCCCTCCAAATGATGATGAGATCGCTGACCAATGTCTGTCAAATTGTCAGTTCCAGGAAGGGATACGGACCAGGTATCGATAATGTTCAACTTCCACAGTGCATTGATGGCCAACTCTTGCTTCTCCGACAGCGGATAATCAACATCCAAGATAAGAGCCTTTCGGATGGACACAATGGATCCGGCGACTTGTAGAGGGGGAAGTACAATTTCAAGCATGAGTTGGCAAGATTCTGGAGAAGCTCGCTTTCGATGGGCGGAGTCCGTCGCGACTTGAGAGATATTCGGCAGATTATTAAGGGAGGAGGATTCCAAACGAAGGTGAGGTTGAAAAGTGAATACAGAGCGGGTGCCAATATTAATCTTGCGACGTCATAAACCTGTTCAGAGTCGCATCATCAGAATCGCCTCATCAAGATGAAGGCGACTCCGAAAATTTTACTCAGTCAGCGGCAGCGATATACACGATATCAAGACATTCTTTATGATAATCAACATCTGGTCACTCAACTGGTGGCTGAGTTTGTTGGACATCCGGAACAAGAAAAAGTTGATGCTCCAATGATGCCGACGAAATCGGCAATTCACTCGAAGCTATACGGACTCCACGAAGTTACATAACGAGCCTCCGAGCCACGTCCACCCTCCTAGATGACTGTTCTACCTTACGAAGGCGGTGACGAATCCCATGGTTCCAACCTCCGAATTGCGTTGATTATCAGCCGAGGAGGGCTATAAAGGTACGCGGTCTCGCGTTCATCGACCTCATCCTCTCAAACCACCGACCAACAAGCCTCTCCACTCCCACCAAAACTTAAATGGTTCTCAGGCTCTTCGGATGGAATATCGCGACCTGCACCGCTCGCGTCGCGACGGTCTTGCGCGAGAAGAAGATTCCATTCGAGTTCGTCCCGGTGGACGTCGAGAACGGCGAACACAAGTCAACTGCGTACCTCGAGAAACAGCCTTTCGGTCAGATTCCTTACCTCGTAAGTCCGCACGGCCACAGGTTCCTGCCGTGCGTTCGCTAACGCTTCCGTAGGACGACGACGGCTTCATCGTGTACGAGAGCCGGGCGATCGCCCGATACCTTGATGCGAAGTTCCCGAATCATGGACCGACGCTCGTACCGACGGGACTGAAGGAGAACGCGCTTTTTGAACAAGCTGCCTCCATCGAACTGAGCCACTTCGACCCCTATGCTTCCCAGGCTGTTGTTGAAACGCTCTTCAAGCTGTATGTATTCCCAAAACCCACCGCCCACGACACCCCGACTGATTCACCCTCAACGTCTCTAGGTTCAGAGGATTGACTCCCGACATGGCGGTGTTCGACAACCTCATCAGCGAGCTGGGCAAGAAGCTGGACGTGTATGAAGTCATTCTCTCGAAACAGAAATATACCGCCGGCAATGTAAGCAATCCTTCCGTAGATAACGGCTTTAAAATGGTCACCTGCATCCGTCTAGGAATTTACCCTCGCGGACATCTTCCACCTCTCATACGGTGCAAAACTCGCCGAAGCTGGAAGCCAAATCCTTTACGACCCGTCGAGGCCCAACGTGGCAAGGTACGTTTTGTTTTTTTATTGTGATGCACGACATCCTCTGACAGACCCATGTAATCAGATGGTGGAAGGATATCACGGAGAGAGATTCTTGGGCGGTCGTATCGAAGGGTGTCATCGAAAGCAATGCGTAATACCAATTCATTAATATTGTAGAATTGGCACCAATATATAACTAGATGTCCAATCGCAGCCGTGTCAACGCGATTGCACCAATGCTCTTGACACTCTACGCAACAGGCTTTCGCTCAATCTCGGTGAGAAGATGACGATGCATCTACATAGACGTAAGATTCATCATGGCCGGTTGGGGTAGCGGTTAAGCCCCTGACGGGCCCCTTCGAAGTTCGCAAGGGCGGGCCCTTACTAAATCGTATGATGTATTTTCAAGCGGGAATATCATTCAGTCTTCCGCTTCTGTTGGATCTGATCAGGTACAGTCGATAAGACTGAAGCTTTCCCGTACTTACAGCTGACGTCAACATCTTCTCACAGCCGTACGAAACGCGGAAAGTCAGCCTGCACCAGGATTGTCTTCGTATGGGCCATCCGAGAGGCTGGTCAGTCAACATCCTGCCGTCTCCGCCTATTTCTAACCCTCACCACAGCCTCCATGCCTGGATCGAGGACCTCATCCCTGCCCTGCGCGACATTCCTTCAACGTGCGTGCCGGTGCGTCGACTTCGCCATAGACATAACGGGGACCCAAGCCGAGGAGGGCGATCCCAAGCCGAACCAACTACCCCCGACATCGAGAAGCACCTGCAAGCCGATAGCGAATCTTTGAGCATCAAAAATGCCGATGCTGGCAGGACTGGCAGAGAATCCTGTTTCGTGGCAGTTTGTGGAGGCCCTGGGATGAACAGTGCTGTCAAGGAGGCATCAAGCCCTGTCCAACTTTTGGACATACTGGAGGGTGCCCCGAGCGTGAGCTTCCATGTCGAAACTTTTGGAGATGCGGCGCGTTCTGCCTTCCCTTGAATTGAGACATTACATACCTCCGGTTGGTGAATTCAACATGCACCGTTGTCCTTTTTCTTTTCTCCACCCTTTTTTGACATTGTGAAATGACGCTTTTTAACAAACCCGGCGCGAAATCTCTCGACGAGAGCGGGTGAGCCGCTGCAGAAGTAATCGCTCGATCGTAGTGAAAGTCGTGGGGCTGGATTGGTTCTGTTCTTCCTCTCTATGGTACACTCCACGGGGCTCTAGATCCAGGAACTGACAGTTCTGTTGGATTTGGCTGAGAAAGGTCTTCCTTGTCGTTATGGTTTGGAATCTCTCGTCGATTCATGTGAGCCTTTGTGAGGTGGAAAAATCGTTTACTTACATTCAACTCGGGTACCACAAATATGAATAGAAGGGGATGTAGATAGACTGGCCGTCGGTGTGGTTCAGAACCCCGTGAACCCGGACCTGAACCTGGACCGCACCTTGGGTTCAGGTTCTATGTTCGGGGTTTGGTTGAACCAAACCTCTAGGACGTGTCCATGTTCA
>Ga0307516_10003688_pt1 | contig 19469 bp, 14 predicted proteins | sample 19_EM_MG_FD_203310 | JGI IMG/M metagenome (GOLD analysis project Ga0307516, IMG submission 203310) | Populus trichocarpa ectomycorrhiza microbial communities from riparian zone in the Pacific Northwest, United States - 19_EM | ecosystem: Host-associated > Plants > Roots > Unclassified | place...
TCGCATTCGTCTCGGCAGTGCTCAGCACGTCGGCGGTGGTGAGCGCGCTGGGCCAGTACTTGGCGCCCGAGCTGGGCTTCGATTCGAGCGCTGCGCGCTGGCTGTTCAGGCTCGTGGCGGCGCTGGTGTTTTCGGGCGTCGTGCTCTCGGGGCTACGGCTCTCGGCGTGGGTTTGGTCTGGGCTTACTCTACTGAAGCTCGTGCCGCTGGCCGTGCTGGCGTGGGCGGGCGCCTCCCAGCTGTTCGTACACGAGCTGGCTGCTGCGACGCCACCGAGCGCGCCCAGCTTGACCCGCGCGGCGCTTTTGGCTGTGTTCCCGCTGCAAGGCTTCGAGATCGTGCCCGTGCCGGCGCGCGAAGTGCGCGGTGGTCGGAACAGCGTGCTCGCCGCCACCTTGTTGTCACTGGGGTTTGCCGCCGTGCTCTACGTGCTGGTGCAGCTAGCGTGTGTGCGCGCCCTGCCGCGGCTCGGCGAGTCGGCGGCGCCGGTGGTCGAGGCCGGCGCCCACTACACGCACAGCGCCTGGCGCGGCCTATTTGCCGCAGGCGCAAACATCTCCGCGATCGGCATCGCCTTCGGCATGTTTGCCATGACCCCGCGCTACTTGGCGGCCCTCGGCACCGACTCGCTGCTCGGTCGCGAGCTGTCGCGCGAGCAGCGTGGCGTGCCGGTGCGGGCGCTCGCCGTCACCACGGCGCTGGTGCTCGCGCTGGTCTCGAGCTCGGCGCTGCTCAGTTTGATCGTGCTTTCGAGCTTGGCGGTGCTGCTACAATACGGGGTCAGCGCGGTCTCGCTGTATCGGCTCGCTGCGCGGGGAGAGCGCCAGCTCGGACGGGGCGATCGGCTGCTCGCGCCGCTCACGCTACTGGCCATTGCGGCGCTGGTTCAGGCAGCCGAGCTGGTCGAGCTGCTCAGCTTGGCTGGGATTCTCCTGTGCGGGTTCGCTCTCGTGCGCTTGCGGCGCAGGCTGGCGTCACCGCCCGGCGCGCGCTAAAGGCTCGGCGTGTCATGCTGATCGATACGCATTGCCACCTTGACCCGCAGTACTTCCCCGAGGGCGCAGACGAAACCTTGTCGCGCGCCAGGAGCGCGGGGGTGACTGGCTTCGTGTGCATCGGCGTGGGTTCGCTCGAGGCGGCCACGAGCGCGCTCGCGCTCGCGGCGCGGCGAGCCGACGTATGGGCCACCGTGGGCGTGCACCCGCATGAGGCTGCCACGCATGACGCGCAGCTGGAGACCGAGCTCTGCCGCTTGGCAACGGGCGAGCGCGTCGTCGCGATCGGAGAGGTTGGCCTCGATTTTCACTATGACCACTCACCGCGCGAAAAGCAGGCTCAGGTGTTTCGCCGCTTCGTTCAGCTCGCGCGTGAGCTGAAGAAGCCGATCATCGTCCACACCCGCAGCGCCCCCGCCGAAACGCTGCAGATTCTGGCAGAAGAAAACGCGCGCGACGTGGGCGGGGTGATCCACTGCTTCAGCGAAGACAAAGCGTTTGCGAAGCGTGCCCTCGACCTCGGCTTCGATCTTTCGTTTTCGGGCATCGTCACCTTCAAGCGCGCGCTCGACATTCAAGAGGTGGCGGCTTGGGCTCCTGCGGACCGCATCTTGGTCGAAACGGATAGCCCATACCTTGCGCCTGTCCCGCTCCGGGGCAAGCGCTGCGAGCCGGCCTACGTGCTGCATACGGCGCGTTTCGTGGCGGGCCTGCGCGGCGTGCCGCTCGAGGAGCTGGCGCAGCAGACGAGCCAAAATGCCCAGCGCCGCCTGGGCGTTCTAGCGGTGCTAAACTGAGGCGACCGAGGGCCGTTCAGCTCGACATAGGGCGCGACAGCCCGCTTCACCGTGACGCGACCTTCCAGCAAACCGCGGCGTGGGACCTGGCCCCTCGGGGGCTCTGGCTTCGCTTTCGCGAGCTCTGTCGCGCTGCACGCTTCATTGCTGGCGGGCGGCGCGTGGCTGCTTGCCAGAAGCCTGAGCCGCGCTCCTCTGCCAGTGCTGTCGCGTAGCGTCGAGCCGCCGGTCGAGCTCGACAGCGACGTCGCGCTGCCAGAAGTCGCAGCTGCCGGGCCCGAGTCCGACCAGCCGTCGTCGCTGCCGCCGCCCTTAGAGGTCACGAGCGGCGGGCGCCACGCGCCTCGCCCCGATCTGGAAGTCGTGGGCCGCGGCGGCGAGCGCACTAGCCCCGAGCATGCCACCAACCTGGCAAGCTCCATCGACCCCATCGCGCTCGAGCGCGATCCGGAGACCGAGCGCGACCGCAGCCAGGTGACTCGCCTACGCAGCGCCTGGCATCGTGAGAGCCGCGACGATCGTCGCGCCACGCCGGCGCCGATGGAGCTAACCTTCTTGGCAACGGGTGCCGGCCACGTGCGGGCGCGCCGCAACTTCTCCGTCAGCGATCCCGCTCGCGGGATCGTGAGCGGCGCGGTGGCCTCGACGCTCGGTAGCAAGGTTGGCGGGCAAGGCGCGACCGACACCGGCGCCACGCCGGACGCCGCGCAGGGCGGCGCCGTGGCCGGCACCGACGCCGTGCGCCTTGGTCAAGGGGCAGCCCAGGGTCGCGAAGAGCAAGAATTTCATGCGGCCGCGCGCGTGCTGTTCGCTCGCCCGCTGGTCCCGGCCGCGCGAGCCGCCGTGCCCACCGAGACGCGCGGGCGGCCCAACGACACCGTCGATTCGAGCCAAGAGGTGGCGGCGCGGGTTAGCTCGCTCTTGCACGCGTCCAGCGCTGGCGGAGAGGTTGGTCCGGGCGTGGGCGGAGAGCGGGGTGGCGGTGCGCCGGGCGCGTTCGGCCAAAATGGCATCGGCTCGCGTTCGTCGCCGAGCGGCGCGGCATTCGGTAAAGACTTCGCCGACGATCCAGGATTTTCCGGCTACTCGCGCGCGCTGCGCAGCCAACTTTCGAAGGCGCTCGCCAAGACGTTTCCGGATTGGGCCATCGAACAAGGCCGAGCCGGCCACGTGATCTTCGATTTGACGCTCAGAGCCGACGGTAAGCCGACGGCGGTGCGTCTGGTGCGCCCGAGCGGCATCGTCGAATACGACGACAACGTGCTGCGCGCGGTGCGCGCCGTCACGAGCTTTGGGCGAGTTCCCGTGAGCTTCGGTACTCCGGCACAGTTTCGGATCAGTTGGGACGCCGTCAATCCGGTCGTCGGCCGTGAGGGCTCGGGACCGGCCGGCGGGCACCGCTGAGCGGCGAGCAGGGCCGTTCTGGCCGCCTGCCCGCCGCGTCACTTCAACGGTTCACGGAGCGGTGTCGGTGTAGACCTTGAGCAGCGCCGCCTTGTCGTGGTCCTTGCCGAACGTTTCGATGCCCTTGTCCCAGGTGTCGTTGGCGTGGCCGGGCATGAGCACCTTGGCATTGATCAAGCCGTCCAAGCTGAGCTGACCGGCTGCGTCGAGCTGATCCCTCACGTCGGTACGCATCGGAGTCGCGCCCTTCCATTTGTTGAAGGCGACCTGACCCTCGGGCGAAGCGACCACGCCGAGGAAGTTCTTACCGAGCTCTTGATGCGGTCCAGTCGCGGGCAGGAAGAACATATCGGCGCCGTACACGAACAGGTCCGACGCTCCTGGCGGTCCGAGCACGCCGAAGTCCACGCCTGGCGTCCAGCCCAAATGGACCAGAAAGCCCTTGGCCCAGTCGCCGTGGAACATCATGGCGGCGTTGCCGTCGTGCAGGTCTTGCGCGGCGCTCGACCAGTCGTACGTGTCGCCTTGCGACTTGGTGACGTCGATGTAGTCGGTGATCACCGTGTCGAATACGTCGATGGCGGCCGAGATGCCCGTCTGGACATCCGGATCCGTGGCAGGCGTCTTGGCGTTGATGAAATCTGCGAAACCTTGGGCGCCCAGCTCGCCCGCCAAAAGCTCGTCGAACAAGATGCGCAGCACCCAGGTGTCGTAGTCGGATGCCACCGGCATGATGCCGGCCTTCTTCAGCTTGGCTGATACCGTCAGAAACTCGTCGAGGGTCGTCGGCGGCTTCAGCTTCTGCTTGTCGAAGATTTCCTGATTGTAGATGAACGAGTTGTTGCGGTGCACGCCGGTGACGACGCCGTAGGGGTGGTTGTCGCGCGTCACGACGTCCCTGATTTCGGGAATCATTACCTTGTCGAGCTTGGCGTCGGCGTAGACGTCGTCGAGCGGTGACAAGGCGTCTGGGTGGTCCTTGCGGAACTGATCCAGGTCCGACGCCGAGAGCTGGCACACGTCCCACGGCGAGTCGTCGACCTGCATGCCGAGCACCTCCTGCCAGGTTGCAGCCGAGGTATTGCTGAACTGCGAGTAGCGGGCGTGTGGGTATTGGCTTTGGTAGGTGTCTTCGAGCGCGGTCAGCGCCTCGGCCTCACCCGGGGCGGTCCACCATGAAAAGATCTCCAAAACCTGCGATGCAGTGCCGGCACCGTCACCACCCGCGCTTGTATCTCCCGCCGCCCCCGTAGTCGTGGGTGCCTTGTCGTTCGAGCTCTTGCTCGAGCAACCAAGCGCCGTCAGCAGCATCGTGGATCCAAGTACGAGTGTCCGCAGCTTCATATGAAATCTCCTCCTGATCAAAGCGACCAAAGCTGATCAAGATAACCGAAACGGCCAGTCTCGGTTGAACTTGATATCGAGTTGACGAAATCTTGTGTTCTTGTGTCGGTGGGACCCCGACCCCACCTTCAACCTGAAATAAGGCTGCAGTCTGTAGTGGAGTCTTCGCCTACGCGTTTATGACGTAGGCGTATTGGGGACGGTGCGCGGCGCGCTTTGCGCGGCGGGTTTCAGCGGCCAGCGAAAGCGCACGAACCAGCTGGTACCCACGCCCTTGGCCGAGCGCACTTCGATGCGGCCCTGGAGGGCGCGTACTTTCTGCTGGAACGATGCCATGCCGACGCCTCGTCCCGAGACGTCGCTCGCGCTGCCGCGCGTCGTGACGCCATCTGCGCACAGCGCATCCAAGAGGTCTGCCTGTGTAGTATGGGGTAGGCCCAGCGCCTTGGCGCGGTCGGCGATCGAGCTCCAATCGATACCGCGACCGTCGTCGGTGATTTCGAAGCTCAGCACGTCGCCCTCTACTTTGGCTTTCAAGCTCAGGCAGCCGTGGCTGGGCTTGCTGAGCGCCAGGCGCTCGCCGCTGGGCTCGAGGCCATGGTCGACGGCGTTACGGACTACATGGCCCAACTCAGCGAAAAATGGCGACCATTGCTGGGGGTCGAGCCGCACGTCTTGCCCGCCGACGTCCAGCTCAATCTCGCCCTTGCCTAGGCGTCGCGCCAGCGATTTGGCCTGCTCCCCCAGGCGCAAGAGTGCCTTTTGTGCGGGCTCGAGCTGCCAGCTGAGCAACTGGCGCAGAACCTCCGACTGGCGATCGGTGGTCGACAGGCGCGAGATCAAGGCGGCGTATTCCGTCTCTGGCACTTCGATCATGCGCTGACCGGTCGTGCCGACGAAGGTGGCGACGTGGCTCGTGATGGCGACCCAGCGCGAGCGGAGCTCGGCCAGCGTGCGCTGCGTCATGGTGGCCTCTTCGGCCAGCTGGGTCTCGAGCGCGTGGCACAGCTGCGCGACCACGGTCAGGCCCATCACGCCGGCGTTGCCCTTGAGCGTATGCAGTGTGCGCTTGAGCGCTGGCACGTCGGCGGTAGCCGACGGCGAGACGATCTGCGCGACCATGCCGCCCGCCTCTTGTAGGAAGTTCGTGAAGCCGCTGCGATCGAGCATCAGCTTTTTGAAGCCCTGCATCAGCTCACCGTGCTCGGCTTCTTCGCGCTCGCGCGCCAAGCGGTCCGTCACGTCCGCCACGACCATCAACAGTCCTTCGAGCTCGCCTTCGCGATAAAACGGCAGGTAGCGGAAGCTCCAGGTGCGAACCCCCTGACTCAGCTGCTCGGGCATCTGGCTCAAGCACACCTCGAGCGGCATGAAACCGTCGTCGATTTGCGACCAAGCCAAGCGAAACGCGACCGCAAAAGAGCGCGAAAAATGGCTGATGTACTCCCAAAATGGCTGCGGGCCTTCGGCGGGCCCGAACCACTCCGATACGATCGCCGAGCGCTCTCCGGCCATCAGGCCCTTGGGCGAAAGGTTGATGAAGCCCTGGTCCACGTTGTCGAGCACCAGGCGCATGTCGCGGTTTTTCGTGGCCAGCTCTGCGGTGCGCGCCTCGACCTTTTGCTCTAGCGTGCGATTCATCTGCTCGAGCTCGCGGTACGAGCCGTTGAGCTCTTCGACCATGCGGTTGAACGAGGCGCCGAGCACTGCCAGCTCGTCGCCGGAGGCGATATCCACGCGCGCCGAGCGATCGCCCGAAGCCAGGGCTTCGGCGGCCTTGGTCAGCGCGCCGATGGGCTGGGTGATGTGAACCGCTTGCGCGCGGCTCAGGACCAAGCCCAGGCCCGTTACCAAGCTGACCAAGCCGACCATCAGAAAGACCGAGCGCCACAGCCGCGAATCGGAGTCGTGTTTGGCCCGCGCCAATGCTTCGTGCATGCGCGCGGTAGACAGGCCGTAGCGGATCGTGCCGAGGGTCTCGCCCTCTTCGCTCACGACCGGCACCGCCACCTCGAGCAAATCTTGCCCTAGCCGTGTGACGCGCTTCACGGTCGGCGCCTTCACGAGCAGCTCGCCGTCGCTCAGGCCCAAGTCGCGCCAGGCGTCCTTATCGGGGGGTTCGGCCTTATCGACGGGGTCACCGCGGCGACTCTTGGCGACGGTGACCTTGTCGCCGTTGACGAACACCCCGTAAACCAGATCTTGGTCGTCTTTGACAGCGCGTTCGACCAGCCGTTGCATGTCCAGAAAAGCGTTGTCGAGAGCCAGGCTGCGCAGGGCCAGCGCGTGGTTTTGCGTCAGCACTTTGCCCTTGCTGATGATGCCGTCCTGAATGTGGCCTTGCACCGCGCTAAAGTGCTCGGCCGACGCCTGCGACGTCATCAGCACGACGATGGCCGTGGTGGACAGCGCCATCAAACTCGAGACGATCAGCAGCAAGCGCACGAACTTGCCGCGCAAGCTCTTGCCGTGCGGAGGCAGTGCGGCGCTCATCGTTCGAGCACCTTGTCGACCTGTGCCAGCGCGCTCGGCCGCAGCGCGAAGCGCTCTTTGGCTTGCGTCAAGTCGACGGTAGTCGTGGTGGAGAGCGGCAGCTGGGTGGCGCCCGCGTTGGGCAAGATCCAATCGTTGTCGGCGATGTCCAGCATTAGGCTGGCAGCCTGCGCGCCAAGCGCGGTGTGGTCAGGCAGCACCGCGAACGTGCCGAAAGACTGGCTAGGCGAGACGAGCGACGCAGCGCCGACGATGATCGGCACCCAGGGCGGTTCGTTCAGTCCGTGGAGCCAGCCGTCCGCCAGCAGCCGCGGGGTGAGCAGGCGATCGTCGTTCAGCACCCAGATGGCGTCGCAGCGCTGCTTCAGTCGCCGCAAGGCGCGTTTGATCTCCGAGGCGTTGGGCGCTTGGCTGACCTCTTCGCGGACGACGGCGGTCTGTTCGCGGTGGGCGAGCGCGGCCTGTCGCTGCACGAAGCCCGTGAGCGCCGCGCGGTGCACGACACCGATGCGATCGATGGGCGTCGCGATCAGCTTGCGCAGATTCGTGACGACCGTGATTAGCGGTACCTCGTAGCTGATGCCCGTGGCGGCGCGCAGGTGCGCCGGCTTGCCCTCCAAGAACGAGCTCATCACGATCACTGCCGGTGGAAACGCAGCGCTAGCGGCTTGGGCTTGCAACCTGCGGTAGCCCTCGACGGTCGGGTTGTTCATGAGCACCAGCCCCGCGGGCCTGTAGCGGTCCATGCCGCGCGCGATGGTGGCCATAACGTCATCGCCTTCCGTGCGCAGGGCGATCAACTCGAATTCTTGCGCCAACTCATCGGAGAGGCCGCGCCAGACCTCGCTGGTCTGCCGAGTCTCGGGCATGCACACCAAAATCGATTTCGACCCCGGCTTGGTGCTGTGCGTGGAGAACAGCACTGCGTCTCTACCCGCTCCCGAGCGCTCACCCGGTCCCGCCGAGCAGCTGATCGCTCCTCCTGCAAGGGCGGGCAAGCCCATGATGAAAGATCTTCGTGTCAGCGCCATTCTTCGACTCCCAAGAGCTTGGAAACGTCTTTCGGCATTTTGCTGATTGCGCCGAGCACGCCTGCAGCGCCCGGTCCCGTGCTGGCGACCGCGGGCAGCCCGACCGTCAAGTCGAGCTCGCGCATGCTCAGAGCCAAACGGCTGGCAGCGCGCAAATCGGCGACGAGCCGGGCGGGCAACAGCACCGCATCCACGCGCTGCATCTGCAAAAGCGGCAGCAAATCTTCGATTTTGGTCACGCGCTCTACGCGCGCCTGCTGTCCCACCAAGCGGCGCACGAAGCGATTCGTGCCGTCGCGGCCGAGCAAATCGAGCGCGCCGACCGACGCTACTTTGCCCGGCTCTGGCGCGCTGCCGGCGCCGACGAGCCCGTAGCGCTCCTCGGCCGAGCCTCGGGTCAGGCCACGGAGCGTTGGTGTGAGGCCCTGCGCGGCGAGCACGACGGGTAGTGTCAGCACCGCGTCTGGCGCATCTTGTAGGGCGCGCTCGAAATCCGCGACGCGCCCAACCGCCGTGGTGTCGACGCCAGGCAGACCTGCGCCGAGCAAGCCCTGAAAGGCCCGTTGTTTCACGGCCACGTGCAGGTAGACGAGCAGCTTACCCATGGCGGAGGACGCAAAAGGGCGAGGGGCGGTGCGCCATGCGTGGCATCAGAAGGAGGAATCGCTCAGGAGAGTGAGAAGACAACTATCAGGACCCTTCGTTGTACGACGATCAGGTTTTTATGTTAAGCAGTAAAGTCTCGCGTCCTTGGGCCGCTTCTGTCGCCTGTCCGTCTGTCTTGAGGCGCTCAAGCCCCGGCACCTGGGGACCTCGAGGACCAGCTCTCGCACTTGTGCCCACCGTGGCGCGGCTTTCAGTATGAAGTTGCAGCTCGTTTCGCTGACGCTTTCCTTGTCCGGGCTCGTGTCATTTTGCTCGGCGTCGGCGCTCGCCGCCGACGATGCACCACCAGCCGCCGCTCCGGCCGAGGGCGAAGCCGTCAGCGATTTGGACTTGGTGAAGCTGCTCAACGTCGAAGTCTCGACGGCCAGCAAAACCGCTGAAAGCGTGGAAGATGCGCCGGCCGTGATCACCGTGGTGACGCGCGAAGATATTCGCCGCTGGGGTTATCAAAGCGTGGCTGAGGTGTTGTCCCACACTGTCGGTTTTTATGTCATCGACGATGACATCTTGCCCAATGCGGCGGTGCGTGGCGTCAGCGGCGGCCTGGGAGCCGAGAGCGGCAACATCAAGGTCATGATCGACGGTCGCTCGGTGGCGTACCGCAGCACGTCGGGTAACTGGTTGGGCGTCGAGCTGGTGCCGCTAGAATCGATTGAGCAGATCGAAATCATCCGCGGTCCTGCGTCTGCCCTCTACGGCGCGGATGCTTTTCTCGGCGTAGTGAATATCATTACGGTCGCCCCCGACGCGGTGCGCCCGCTGCGAGCGCGGCTCACCGCTGGTCTGACGGAGACCAACCCGGCTACGCGGTTCGACGTAGCTGGCGGCGGCCAATTCGGAAAATTCGACCTCCTGCTCGGCGCGGCCGGCGAATACGACGATCGCTCCGGGCTTTCCCTACCGTCCGAGTCACCCGCGCCCACCTTACCGGTGGGGGTAGGGGATAGGCGCACCACGCGCGATCTCCAGCGTCGCTCATTGGTGCTGTCGAGCCGGCTCGGCTACGCGGGTGAGCGCGGCCACGCCCGGGTCAGCGCCTACGCCTCGGGGCTCGAACGCGGTGGCGACTTGGCGCACTGGGCGCAGCTCACGGCCACGCCCGACGGCAGCCGCGGCACGCGCGTCGCGCTCGGGCAGTTTCGCCTGAACCTCGACACGTTGCTCAAGGCCAGCTCGGGTTTCGACTTGGCGCTGCAAAGCACGTACTTTCAGGGCGGCATCTTGCCGCAAGATCGCGTCGAGGTCGCGAGCGATCTCTTTTACGTCGAGCGACACCAAGCCTATCGCGGTGTCGATTCGATGCTCGAGGCACGCTTCACGCCGTCATCACGCCTCAGCCTGATCACCGGCGTCGAGGCTCTGTACGACCACGAGTCGCTCGGCGCTCCGCAACGCATCAATCGCGCCACCGGCGAGACCGTGCTTTCGGGCGGCGCCGATCGCACAGCCGATCTCAGAAACCTCGGCGCTTACGCCAGCGTGAACTACAAGCTGCTGGACCCGGGCCTCAAGCTTACCGGCGGCCTGCGTTACGACCGTCACAGCGTCTACGGTTCGCAGGTTACGGGCCGCATTGGCGCGACCTCGCGCCTGTCGTCGTCTGTCGTCGCCAAGCTGCTCTACGGCAGCGCCTTCAAGGCTCCGTCACCGTATTTGCTGTATGCCACCCCGCTCCGTCCCGGCGACGTGGTCGGCAACGAGCATCTGAATCCGCAGCTGGTGAAAACCGCCGAATACCAGATGTCGTGGATGCCGGCTCGTATCTTCGGCATCACGTCGGGCGTGTCGTACAGCTGGCTCGACAACCAGGCTGAGTTCACTCCCCAGGGCATCAACGAGACTGCCCGTAACGTCGCCAGCCAGCGCAGCGTCTCTTGGGAGACCCGCGCTGACATGCGCGACTATCGCTACACGTTATACGCTTCTTTCGACTTGGTGCGCTCGAAGCGCGACCTCGGCCAAGAAGGCTACGCGGCCATGCTGGTTGGCTCGCAAAACGTCGTCTATCCGCCGTGGATCGCTCGCGCGGGAGCCATGTTCGCGGTGCCTTCGTTGCCGAACGTACCGCTCGAGATGGGTGCTGAGGGTACCTGGGTCGGACCACGTCGCGCCGCCGACGCCAGCATCGTGGAGCACGGCTCGAGCTTCGATCTGCCGGCTTACTTCGTGCTCGACGTGACGCTCGCCACGCGCGAGCTATACCTGATTCCCGGTCATGAAACGCGCATCGCGCTGCGGGGCAAGAACCTGCTGGTCGCCCGCGGACCCGATCCCGGATTTTCCGGCTTCGAATACCCGATTCAACCGGCTCAGCTCTTCCTGGAGGTCGAGCATGTTTACTAAGGCCTCGCACGTGCTGTTCGGCACGCTTTTGCTCGGCCTGGTCTCCGGCTGCTTTGCCGAAGACAAGGCGCCCGAGGGCGGCATCGCCATCGGGCTGCTGCTGCCCTTCACCGGCAGCGCTTCCGCGACCGCCAGCAATCTGGAGCGCGCGACCCTGTACGCGGCCGATCGCATCAACAACGGCGGCGGCATCAACGGCCAGAGCGTGCGCATCGTATCGCGCGATACGCACTCCGAGGTGCGCCGCGGCACCGCCGAGGCCGCGGCGCTGGCCGATTCGGGCGTCGTCGCCATCATCGGCCCCGAGAGCTCCGAGATTGCGGAGCAGATGCGACCCGACCTGGCTCAAGACGGCGTGCTGTTCTTGTCGCCTTTGGTGGGTGCCGCCGCGGAGCCGAGTCGCACGTGCGACGTGCCTTGGTTTCGTCTCGCGCCGTCCGCGAAGTCGCTCGGTGAGGCGCTGGCCAAGCAGGCCAAGGCCCAAAATGTGACGCGTTTGGCGGTGCTGTACAGCACGTCTCCGTACGACCAAGCCTTGGGCGGCGCTGCCGCCGCGCGCTTCGCCACGCTGGGTGGTGAGGTCACGCTGGAGCTGCAGCTGGATCCGGAGGCGCAGAGCTACGCGAGCCAGGTGCGCGAAGCCATCCGCGCGGGTGTCACCGACGTCATCTTGGCGGCATCGCCGCGCGCGGGCGCTATCGTCGTCAACGAATTCGACGCGCTCAGCAGCATGCGTCCGCACTGGTTTCTGTCACCGCTCTTGAAGACAGACCTCTTGCTGCAAAACGTGGCGCCGCAAGCGCTGGAAGGGGCGCTTGGTGTCGCTCCCAAAATCTACGAGCTCGGTGACGAATTTCCGAAGAAGTTCTCCGAGCGTTGGTTGGGAGACGAGCCGCTCGAGGGCGCCTACTTTTACTACGACGCGATGGCGCTCTTGGCCGTCGCCCTCTCCAAGTCGACGCAAGGCGGCGGTGACGAGCCGGATCTCGGCAAGGCGATGCTCGCCGCCACCGCTCGGGCGGGTGAGCGCATTGGCTGGGATGACATCGGCGTCAGGCGGCTGCGCGGTGGCAACCAATTGTTTTACTCGGGGCTCACCGGGCCGCTCTCGCTCGAACCCTGCGGCGCACGTAGCATCGGCGACACGTCCGATTGGACCGTCCAGCAGGGCGCGATCGTCGATCTGGCCGAGTGAGCCCGCCGCCCTGCGCGCCTACTTGACCCAATCGGGCAGCGAGCCCGTTCCGGGTAGCGCGATGTTTTGGTGCACCGCCAGCACGATTGCAGAGGTGAGCTTTTGCATGGCTTTTTCGCACGGCGGGGTCGGGTGCGTGAGTGAAGAGTCGTGGCAGCCCTTCTTCTGTCCTTCGAGCGAGCGCGCTACCACCGAGTTTTGGAGCAGCGCGTCCTGCGAGCCCGCGTCGAGGAACTTCCAATTGATGCGCGGGCTCTGCATCGGCGCCGGTACGTAGCTCACCAGCATTTCCTCGCGAATCGTGGCGCAGGTGCCGTCCCAACGCAGCACGTCTACGTCCGAGGGGCCGCTGACCTGGACGCCTTTGGCGGCGCTTTGCTTTCTGCGCAGCAGCAGGACTTCTTCGCCGAAATGCATCCAAGCTTCGCTCTGCTCACCGCCGTAGGGGTTCACCGGTTCGACGTCTTCGGCTTTCACGTACAGGTGCTGCCATGGCATGTGCCCAGCGAATAGGTACAGCGGCAAATCGGAGAACTTGCGCTTGCACACCGCGTCGACGAAAGCCGACGGCGGAACGCAGGCGGTCTTGTCGTCGCACGCGCTCGGCAGCTCTCGGGTCGTGGCAGCCTCCGCCGCTGCTTTCGGCGGCGCCTCGGCATCGGCATCGACCGACGTGACCGTGACTGCTGGCGGTCGCTCAGCGCTCGCGTCGGCAGGTGCAGCCACGGGTGCCGGAGCTGAGCCTCCACACGCCGCTACCAATGCCACTCCCAGCCCAAGAAACCTAAAACGCTCGCCTGCCATAAGTCCCGATCCACGAGGCTCGGCGGAAATTCGGCGCGTGTCCAGTCCGTTCAACGGGCCTTTTAAGTGGCACTCGAATCGGGCCATCAACGGGCGCTTCGTTTCAGTGGCCGGCTGGGGCCGTGTCGCCACCTGGCCTGCTTGCAGCCGGCGCGGCAGAGGGCGACCTTCTACGTGGGCGGCGCTGTTGGTGCGGCGCTCGGCTCCACCGCGGCGCGGACGTTGTTGTCAGCAAGTGCCTTCTCTCGCTGGTGCCTTTCCTTCAGCTCCTTTTGGAGGTCCGTTTTGACGCGATGCTTCAGCCTTACGAAGAGCGCATCGCGTCGCGTTCGCCAAATCTGTACCCAGCAGGCCAGGGCGACGACCGCAGGTGCTGACACATACAGCACTGGCCAGTGCGTGTAGTGTTGCAGCATCGCGCTCGCCCAAGCGAGCCCAAATACTGGAGGGAGCACCGCGCCTGGAAGGTGTCCAAGCAAGCGTGTCCAGTCGTCATCGCGATCCAGGCCCATGCCGAGAAGCTGCAAAGGCTCGTCGTACTTCGCTCGTTCGGCAACGAGGTGATCCGTAACTCGTTGCGCTGCGAGAACTGCAACCCACCCAATAATGGCGACTAGTATTCCAACGCTTGGCACGAGGCCAATTAGGTACTTTAGGTCGTCGCTCAGATGGCTTTCCTTTATGGCCTGCACCCAGGCCGCGAACAAGAAAGCTTGCGAGGTAACCAGCCACGACATCCTCTGGCCACCGAGGTTGAATTCATGTGCCAGTCGCGCTTCGTTGAGAGTCGCGCGATCCTTCATCAGCGTATGGGCGTCTGCCATGGCCAGATGCTGCCGATGGTCGTTGCCGACCGCCCATCACACGATCGGGTGATCTCGGAAAAAGCCTACGTCAGACGGTTCTGATCAATGCTGCAGGCGAGCACGGTCCAGCGTCGCCGGCTCATGACGAGCAAGGTGGTGACACGCGTCTGCGATGCCGCTCGACGTCATGAACATGTTCTGGAATGAGCGTGAAGGAACAACGCCAAGGGGCCGCCACCAAAGCCCCCACGTTTTCCAACGGTGCCCTCGAGGGCAACGCTGGCCTCCGTTGATGAAACCAGCGTTTTCTTGGTGCCGAAGCCCGGACTTGAACCGGGGACAACGCGCTTATGAAGCGCGTGCTCTAACCGACTGAGCTACTTCGGCAGGGGTCACAAACGGGCGCGGAATATGGTCGCTCGCCCTGCGGGCTGTCAAGTCTCGCGGGAGCTCAGCTCCCGCCCCGCCGAAGTGAATTCGGCGGGGCCCCACCCTCAGGTTTTGGGGCCCCAACCCCAAAACACAGAAGTCGGGGGTCTCTACGGCAGGCCTGGGTCGACCGGAGAGGTCCGGCCGGCCCCCTGGGGCTAGTTGTTGCCGAAAAGGTCCTGGATTTTGGAATCCAGGGCGATGGCGATCTTGTAGAGGCTGGAGATCGAGGGGGAGGATTCGGCGCGCTCGATTTGCGAGAGGAGCGAGATGGAGAGGCCGGTGCGGCGGCTCATCTGCTTGAGCGTGAGCTCTTTCTCTTTGCGCATGGTGCGGATGGTGTCGCCGATGATCTTGTGGAGCTGTTCTTCGGGCGTGCGCGCAAGGCCCTTCTTCTTCATCACGCGCGCGAGCACGTCGCGGAACTCGTCCACGTTGAACGGCTTCTTGAGGTAGTCGACCGCGTCGAGCTTCATCGAAGCCACGGCGGAATCCAGGTTCGGATGCGCCGTAAAAATCACGACCGCTATGTCGCTGTCGACGGCGCGGACCCGTTTGAGGACCTCGATGCCGTCGAGCTTGGGCATCATCAGGTCCAAGATCATCACGTGGTAATCGCCCGTACGGACTTCGTCTTCGACGAGCGTCGAGTCGCTCATCGTTTTGACGATGAATCCGTCCTTTTCGAGCAGCGTTTGCATGTAGTCGCAAATCGCTTTGTCATCGTCCACGATCAGGATTCGCACGCTCGGTACTTCGATCGGCAAGGCTCGCTCCTAGGTCGCGCAACAGCTCTGGGTGGAGGTTGCAGTGACACTTTAATGGGTCGCGTTGGTTACCACAACACCGGATTTTTGTTCGCCACTTTTCGTCGCGGCTGAGGCGTGTTTACCACGCAAGTTCATATAGTTACAAGCGAACGGCTGTTCGGTCTTTTCTGCCACGCTCAGCAGATTGTGTGAGAAAACGGAGCGTGCTCGCGTCGCTTTTCGCTGCGCCACCAATGTTGCGAACGGTACAGCGTTACCTGATTTTCGCGTATGCGCCTGCCGGCGATCATCGGCCTCGCCGTCCTTGCCGGTGGCAGACTCGAGCGCGCGCTACGCTCGTGGATCACGCGGATGACAGATCGACCAGCAGGGAGGCTGACCTGTGGTGGTGAACGTGCAACAGAGCGCACCGTCCAAGGAATGCCCACGGCATGAGCTTACTCCCCGGCGCTTCCAGTCAGCGCCGACCCAAAGTCTTGGTCGTCGACGACAACGAAGTCTGCCGGGCGGTGGTGCGCGAGACGCTCGAAAGCGACGGCTTCGACGTGGTCGAGCTGGGCAACCCGATTGGCATGAGCAGCGTGGTGAACCTCGAGAAGCCCGACGTCGTGTTGATGGACGTCGAAATGCCTGCGATCGAGGGCGATAAGGCCGTCGAAATTTTGCTCAAACATCGCCTGCATGATTGCAAGATCTTGCTGTATTCGGGGCGCGCTCCGGCCGAGCTCGAGAAGCTTGCGCGCTCGTGCGGCGCCAGCGGCTTCGTGCCCAAGAGCGTGACGGACGCGGCGCTGGCGCTGGCGATTCGCGCGCACCTGACGGCCTGAGCAGCGGCTAGCGCCAATAACAGCGGGCCAGTGCTGAGATGCGCCGGCGTTCACGCAGGAGCGGCAGCTCCGCTGAGCACGCGCCGCGCTGTGTCGATGAAGGCGCGCAGCTTGGGTTGACGCTCGGCGCCCCGCGGAAAGTACAAGAATAGCCCCGGCACGCGCGGGGCGTACTCTTCCAGCACCAGCGAGAGCTCGCCCCGCTCGACCAGCGGTCGCGCCTCGAGCTCCATCAAGTAGGCGAGCCCCAAGCCTTTGCGAGCGGCGCGCATCATCAGCGCCGAGTCATTGCAGATGAGCCGCCCACTCACGGCCACGCTCTCTTCACGCTTGCCACGCTCGAGCTCCCAGCTGTAGAGCGCGCCCGTTTGGGACAGACGAAAAGTAATGCAGTCGTGGGCTAGTAGGTCACGCGGGCGTCGGGGCCGCCCATGCTTTTCGAAGTAGCTAGGCGCGCCGGCGATCACCAGCCGAAAGGCGGGCAAGAGCCTGACGGCCATCAAGTCCGGCACGATGGCCTCTTCGAGGCGGATGCCGGCGTCGAAGCCGTCTTTTACGATGTCGACTAGCCGATCATCGACCGATATCTCGACGGACAGACGCGGGTGGGCGGCGAGTAACGGCCCGAGCACGGGCTCGACCACGAACGGCACCACGGAGCGTCCAACCGTGAGCCGAAACGTCCCCTGCACGACGCCGCGCCCTTCGCCGACCTCGGAGAGCGCTGCCCGGGCCTCGCCGAGCGCCGGGGCGAGGCGAGCCAGCAGGCGCTGGCCCGCCTCCGTAAGGTTCACGCTGCGGGTGGTGCGTAGTAGCAGCGTCACGCCGAGCCGCGACTCGAGCGCCCTCACTGCTTGCGAAGCCGCAGAAGCGCTGATGCCCAGCTTGCGCGCTGCGGCCGTAAAACCGCGCGCCTCGGCGACGCTGACGAAAACCTCCAGGCCCTGTAGCTGTCCGAGAATCATGAAAGTTAGCTTCATAGGCTATCTGCCATTAGGGGTCTTCTGTGAAGAACGGACCCGCACCAGATTGCTCGGCGTGGGCGGCACCGAACCCGCCGCCTCGGGAGAAACGCATGAACCTCACCGATTACACGACGCTCGGCCGTTCGGGCCTGCGGGTCAGCCCGCTGTGCTTGGGGACCATGACCTTCGGCACTGACTGGGGGTGGGGCGCCGACGAGGGCGCCTGCCGCGAGCTGTTCAATCACTACGTCGACGCTGGCGGCAATTTCTTCGACACCGCTGACGCGTATACGGGCGGCAAGAGCGAGGAGCTGTTGGGCAAGTTCGTCGCGGAGCGCCAGCTGCGCGATCGCGTCGTCATCGCCAGCAAGTTCACCTTCAACACCGAGCCTGGCAATCCCAACGCCGGCGGCAACGGGCGCAAGAACATCCAGCGCTCCATCGAAGGCTCGTTGAAGCGTCTCGGCACCGAGTACTTGGACCTGTACTTCTTGCACGCGTGGGATCAGCTAACCCCGATCGAAGAGGTACTAACGACGCTCGACGACTTGGTACGACAAGGCAAGGTGCGGCACGTCGGCTTGTCGGACGTGCCGGCCTGGTACGCGGCTCGCTATCAGACGCTGGCCGAACAGCACCTGAAAGAACGGCTGATCGCGCTGCAGCTCGAGTACTCACTGGTCGAACGTAACATCGAGCGAGAGCACCTTCCGCTCGCGCGAGAGCTGGGTATGAGCATCGTGCCGTGGAGCCCGCTGGCCAGCGGCTTTCTGAGTGGAAAATACGCGCGGACCGAAGACGGCGGGAGGGGCGACGGGCGCCTTCAGACCTTGCAAAGCTCGGGCAACCCCGGCTTCGCCAAGTTCACGCCCAAAAATTGGGAGATCTTGGCGGCGCTGCAGGCCGTTGCCGCGGAGCTGGGCAAGCCGCCAGCGGAGGTCGCGCTGAGCTGGGTGGTCAATCGGCCCGGCGTCGGCTCCACCCTGATCGGCGTCACGAAGCGCGCGCAGCTCGAGAGCAACCTGAAAGCGCTTTCGCTCGAGTTGCCGGCCGAGCTGCGACTTCGTCTCGACGAAGCCAGTCAGCCCGCAGCGCTGCATCCTTACGTCTTCTTCGGCGAGCCGTTCACCAGCATGATCAACGGCGGAACCCGGGTGACCGTCCGGGCAAAGTAGCTTTCGCCTTCGAGGCTCGCTAGGGGCGTGCTTGCACAGATCGTTCGCGATCGTTCGCGGACGTTTGTGAGCGGCAGCGGACGCTCGCTCGGCTCCGCTGACGGCTACGTCGCGTAGCACCAGCAAGTTGTAGCCTGGTTCTTCGCCGCACGCCTGCCGTGGCCGCCGCGCGACTAGGCACGAGTGTTGCTGTGTGGCGGCAACTTCAGGAGGTCAACATGCGTGTATCATCGTGGTTCAGTGTAGTGTGCGTTGCGGCTTTGGCGTTCGGTTGCGCCGGCAATCCCGGTCTCTCCACCGAAGAGGGTGAGGACGTCGGCGAAGTGCAGTCGGCGCTCAACGACGGCGGATTGACGATACCGTACGGCGCCAAAACAGCGGTCGCCTCCGCACACGATCACATCCTCACGGTCTGGACCGCGAATGACAGCGCCGGCAAGACGCAGGTCGCCGGGCGCTCGTTCGCGACCAACGGGAACCCTTTCGGTCTGAATCCCCAGCTTGTCGCTTATTCAAACGGCACGAACCCGAAAAGCTTTCCAGCTGCCGCTTGGGACCGGAACATCGGCACGCACCTCGTGGTCTGGCAGGACGACTTCTCTGGCACCGATAGCGACATCTGGGGCGCCATCACGACCGACGACGGACGCCTGCAGAGCGGCCCCTTTCACGTGAACTTCGATAGCTTGAACGAGAAGATGCCCACGGTGGTGCATGTGCCCGAAAACGACAACAAGTGGTTCGTTGTCTATACGCGCACGAGCGGCGGCACCACCACGCTGACCGGCAACTGGGTGGACGAGTTCGGCAGCGTCGATGTGCCGATCGATCTCGTGAGCGGCGTCAACCCGTCAGCGTCGCGCCCCACGGCGAGCCACGACGGAGTTTTCGGGAACATCTTGCTCACCTGGAACGACAACCAGTTTGCCTTCGCGGACAGCATCGGTCTTTCGCTAGGCACCACGCTAACCATCAGCGGCGCCAACAGCATCGTGTCAGCCGCGAACAGCAACAATGGCGCCACCGCCATTGCCTGGCGCACGGGCAGCGGCACCTCCACGAAGATCAAGGCGCAAACCTTCTCTGGCGGCTGCGAGCTCTTGGTGTGCGCCAGCGCCGCGGTCAATCTGATCTCGGCCGGCGGCAGCGTCACCGGTTTGAATCCGCCGGTGCTGGCCGCGAACGGCGGAGGCTTCGGCGCCTTCGCGGGCGATCTACCGGCTTCGATCAAGAAGCTGCAGGTCACGACGCTGAGCTCGACCGGCGTCGTCGGCCCCAATAACGGATCCGTCGCGCCCGTGTGCGGCGGCTCCTTACAGGGCGGCGGCTCCTTGGGGTCGAGCGGCAGCATCGCCGTCGGTACTCCGCCGGATTCGATGACCGATCGCGAATTTCTGCTTTACGACGCCTTCTGCGCCACGTCAC
>Ga0307516_10003689_pt1 | contig 19467 bp, 29 predicted proteins | sample 19_EM_MG_FD_203310 | JGI IMG/M metagenome (GOLD analysis project Ga0307516, IMG submission 203310) | Populus trichocarpa ectomycorrhiza microbial communities from riparian zone in the Pacific Northwest, United States - 19_EM | ecosystem: Host-associated > Plants > Roots > Unclassified | place...
GCAACGAAAAAGACATATCTGAGGGATTGCACACAGGTAAGAGCGTTTTTCCTGTTGGCATACCTGTTATTGACATTGGGAAGGTCCCCGTTTATGCCATTTTGCTCCTTGGTGGCACCATCTCCGTTAACCATATTGGCGGGGGTATGACTGTCGGTAAGACGATAAAACTGCGGGCTTTACCTCGGATCGGTGTTCTTGCAACTCAGTTGAGGTAAGTTGGCCTTCTGCCGACCAGACCTCCCGTTTACTTAACCCCCTGAACAGAAAGCTGCTCGATAGAGAATTGCTTGATCACTTGACCCAGAGTTCTTTCGTTCCTCAGAACTCCCATGTGATTAGGGCTATGATAGACTTGATTACTGGGGATGGGTTGACTAGTTAGGCTGACTGCTTAGCTCACAACCCTATTAGGTCAACGCGAGGAGTTGCACTCGTGAGAAATTGAGTCGATGATGACTAAGCGAGAGCACTTCTTTTGGACACGCTTCTCATTCGCGGGCTAGCTTTCCCTCACCCCCTTCGCCCGCGACGATGACAGATGACTTAACGCAGCTCGAGTTCCTCTCTCTCGTCGCCAAAATCACCCAGGAGGTCGTAAACCACACAGGGATCAACGACAAGACCGTAGCCGAATTCGTCATCGCTCTCCACGATGAATCCAAAACGCTTGCCGGCTTCAAGGCAAATCTTTCCAGCGTTGGTGCCGACTTCCCCGACTCATTTGTGGAGACTGTAGATCGTCTAATCCTCACGATGCACCCCAAACACAAGAAGCGACAACCGAAGGGAGACGATTCTAATGGCCAGAAGAACGGATACGCCGAGGGAGAGTTGGATGAGCAGGAGAAGAAGAGGCGGCTATTCCCTGGGCTTGCCCTTGCCGATAAGCCCGCGCCATCTACCACTGAGAAGGACGCTGTGATGAAGGAGGTAGACGACATGATGGCTCAGTTCGAGTCGGCATCGAAGAAGACCAGACCACGCCCTCCGGACGACCCACCCTCACCGAAACGCCAAAGGCGTGGCCGCTCGCCGTCACCTCGCCGCCGTAGTCCGAGTCCCCGCGGGCGTTCCAACGACCGTGGCTACAGACGCGATGGACACCACGCGGCCGTAGACGAACGACCAGTTCTCTATAAGATTTACACCGGTCGTGTATCTTCGGCCAGGGACTTTGGCGCGTTCGTAACCCTCGATGGTGTTGCGGGACGTACTGAAGGTATGGTACACGTCTCCAACATTCAGGTCGGTGCACGGGCGAACTCAGCCACGGACCTTCTCAGTCGCAATCAGACGGTCAAGGTCAAGGTCATCAGCGTGGCTGGAACTAGGATCGGATTGTCTATGAAGGACGTGGACCAAATCTCCGGGCGAGATCTTACTCCCCACCTTCGAATCAAATCCGAGGCCGAGATGGAGGCTGAGCGACAGGAGGCTGCTCGCGCCTCGCTATCTGGCTCGAACGCTGTCCCCCTTCGCGGCAAGACTGACGAGCCGCAGCGCTCAGCCAAACGGCTGACGTCCCCGGAACGTTGGGAAATCAAGCAACTGATTTCTTCTGGCGCGATCCCCGCTTCGGAGTACCCTGAACTCGATGAGGATTTCAACAATCCTGCTGCACGCGCCGAAGTAGAAGAGGAGTTGGATGTTGAAGTGCGAGAGGACGAGGCGCCGTTCTTGGCGGGGCAGACGAAGAAGACGCTCGACCTCAGCCCGGTGAAGATCGTGAAGGCACCCGACGGCTCCCTGAATCGTGCCGCGCTCGCCGGGGCCGCTCTTGCAAAAGAGAGGAAGGAGATGAGGCAGCAGGAGGCCAATGAGGCGGCAGACTCGGAAGCCCGCGACTTTAGCACCCCTTGGTTGGACCCAATGTCGTCGCAACAGGACAGGGTCTTTGCCCAGGACCTGAGGAGCAACCTTCGCCAGGGTCAAGGCGATGCCCCGAAGTGGAAGGAGGCGACGTTTAGCAAGGCCACGACGTTCGGAGAGATTACGAGTCTCAGCATTCAGGATCAGCGGAAGAACCTCCCGATCTACAAGCTCAGAGACCCTTTGTTGGAGGCTATCAGGGAGGTATGTGTCCCACGCATCTCATTTCGCTGAAAATGTGGCTGACGAGTCTCGTAGCATCCAGTCCTTATCGTCGTGGGCGATACAGGATCCGGGAAGACCACGCAGATCGTCCAGTACCTCGCAGAAGCAGGTTTCTCTGAGAACGGAAAGATTGGTTGCACCCAACCTCGTCGTGTTGCCGCCATGTCTGTCGCAAAACGGGTTGCAGAAGAAGTGGGTTGTCGGTTGGGCCAGGAAGTCGGGTACACGATCCGTTTCGAGGATTGCACGAGTCCCGAGACCAAGATCAAGTTCATGACGGACGGTATGCTGCAACGAGAGTGTGTTATTGACCCGGATGTCACTGGGTACTCCATCGTCATGCTTGATGAGGCTCACGAACGTACCATCGCTACTGACGTTCTGTTTGGGCTTCTTAAGAGTGGGTGCCTTTGTTTGCCTCGGGTTCCTTATCACTACTGACGATCTATTAGAGGCTGTAAAGCGTCGGTCAGACCTAAAACTGATTGTGACCTCAGCAACGCTCGACGCCGAAAAGTTCTCGAAGTACTTCTTCGGGTGCCCGATCTTCTCGATCCCAGGTCGGACGTACCCTGTCGAATACCTTTACACAAAGGAACCGGAAACCGATTACCTAGACGCCTCCCTCATCACCGTCATGCAGATCCACCTGTCAGAACCTCCGGGCGATGTCCTCCTTTTCCTGACAGGCCAGGAAGAAATCGACACGGCTTGTGAAATCCTCTATGAACGTATGAAAGCACTAGGTCCGAAGGTCCCGGAACTTTTCATCCTCCCCATTTATTCTGCTCTACCCTCCGAAGTCCAATCTCGTGTATTCGAACCTACCCCCCCTGGAGCCCGAAAGGTCGTCGTCGCAACCAACGTGGCAGAGACGAGTTTGACGATCCCCGGTATCTATTACGTTGTCGACCCCGGTTTCTCGAAACAAAATGCGTACGACCCCAGGCTTGGTATGGACTCGCTTGTCGTGATGCCGATTTCCCAGGCCCAGGCACGTCAGCGAGCCGGTCGTGCCGGAAGGACTGGTCCAGGGAAATGTTACCGTCTCTACACCGAGGCCGCCTATCGAAACGAGATGCTTCCCGCCTCCATCCCCGATATACAACGGACGAACCTCGCGCACACGATCTTGTTACTGAAGGCCATGGGTATCAACGACCTTCTCAGCTTCGACTTTATGGACCCTCCGCCGGCTCAGACAATGTTAACTGCCCTTGAGTCGTTGTATGCGCTCTCCGCTCTTGACGATGAAGGTCTCTTGACCAGGCTGGGTCGTAAGATGGCGGATTTCCCACTGGAACCAACGCTCGCGAAGATGCTGATCGCTTCGGTCGAGCTAGGATGTTCAGAGGAAATTTTGTCTATTGTTGCCATGCTGTCGATCCCCACGGTCTTCTATCGGCCGAAAGAGAAGCAGGGACAAGCAGATGCCAAGAAGGCTAAATTTAACCAACCGGAGGGGGACCACTTAACATTGTTGACCGTATACAACGGGTGGAAAGGCAGCAACTACTCTAATCCATGGTGTTTCGAGAACTTCATCCAGGCTAGGAGTATGCGGAGAGCCGAGGATGTGCGGAAGCAGTTGTTAGGTATCATGGATAGGTGAGCATCCGCACCGTTCGCTGTGGGCGGGTCGCTAATATTCCTCAGGTACAAACATGATATCCTCTCGGCTGGCCGTGATTACAACCTTGTCAGACGGGCTATCTGCTCTGGGTTCTTCCGACATGCCGCTAAGAAAGACCCGCAAGAGGGGTACAAGACCCTGGTTGAGGGAACCCCAGTTTACATTCACCCGTCGTCTGCGTTGTTCAACAGAGCACCCGAATGGCTGGTGTACCACGAGTTGATCCTGACGACGAGAGAGTACTGCCATAACGTGACTGCAGTGGAACCTAAATGGCTGGTTGAAGTTGCCCCGCAGTTCTTCAAGGTTGCAGATTCGAGCAAGATCAGCAAACGCAAGAAACAGGAGAAGATCGAGCCGCTATACAACAAGGCAAGTTCCTGTTGTTTCCTTGCAATTCTGACCGCGCTGACTCGGTATTGTAGTACGAGAAACCGGATGAGTGGCGTCTCTCAAAGATCAAGCGCAGTGCAAGATCCAGCCAAACGTTTGGTTGATTGTCTACCGTGTTGTTGTACATTATTATTAAGTAGTAGATCTCATGACATCGTTATAATTGCGTCTCTTAGCCAACAAAACGGAAGGCGTCCGCACTAATGTAGTACTTGGCCACTTCGCCTGTTTTGGCTGGGACGGCTGAGGAATCGGGAACAAGAACGAAAGTCTGCGAGAAGACTCTTGGTTGTCCATCGACATTCTTCGACTTTGTACTGTTGCTTGAAGGGGCTGGTGGGTTCGCTGTGTTTCCGTGGGTCACCGTACCAGAAACGGTGACCAGGAGGTTTGGAGGTTGACTCCCTGTCAAGGGTTGGGTTGGCACACGACAAACGGACGGCGGGTAGGGGCGGAACCGACCTGGAATAGGGTGACAGTCAAAGCACTGCACTTCGTGCTTCGTGATAGGGGTGTCGTTCAGCAAGTCTCGAACGCCGTCTGCGCCTGCGAACGGGTTCCCATTCCAAGTGATCGCAGAAGAAGGGCGATAGAACTTTGGCACGTCTATGGCCCTCGTCGGCGAGTCATATGTAGAGTAAAACAGACGAGTGAACTGGTCCGCAGCGCGGGTCGCGATTTCGATGCTGTAGGGATGTTAGGGACTGGACATGAAGTGAACAAGACTCATTCGTACTCATCTCGAGTGAGAGTGCTCATCCTCTTCGGATCCCGCGGCCCAGATTCTGAGACTTATCTGCTTAAATGCATTGGGTACGCCGCAGCCAAAAAGCAAGGGAATTACCCATGAACACTCACGGGGGACGGGGGTGAAAGTGGCTGATAAGTTTGAGAATCGGCACGTGCGCGTCATTCCACCCCTTGCCTCCGCAATTCCACACTTCAAGGGACGGGTGACGGAATCGTCGGCCCCAGTTCTCTACCTCTATGTGGGAGCGGACCCTGCAAGATCTCATTCGCGGCCTGAGGGCGAACAAGCAAGATGAGGCCACGTTCATCAGCAGGGCCGTGGACGAAATCCGGGAAGAGATCAAGAGCAAGGACATGGGGTTAAAAGCGGGAGCCATCATGAAACTCACCTACGTGAGCGTCCCGCTTTGGATATATCCGATGTCATACTAACCTCCTTCTAGCTTGATATGCTTGGTTACGATATGAGCTGGGCTTCGTTTCATGTTGTTGAAGTCATGTCTTCACCAAAGTTCCATCTCAAGTGTGTCGGGTATCTGGCGGCGTCGCAGTCGTTCTCGAAAGATACGGATGTGTTGATGTTGACCACCAACTTGTTGAAAAAGGTTCGCCGTTCTATTTGGATGTGACTCTTTCTATAGCTTAATCCTACAGGACTTAAGCGGTACTCCCCTCGACATCTCGGTGACTCTGAATGGGCTTTCGCAATTCATGACCCCAGATTTGGCTCGGGATCTACATCCTGAAATTGTTGCGATGCTTAACCATTCGCGACCGGCCATCCGGAAACGTGCCGTGACTGCATTGTACAAGGTCTTTGCAAACTATCCCGATGTGGCCTCGATTGCCTTACCGCGTTTAACGGAGAAGTTGAGCGACCCTGACCAAGGCGCGCGATATACTCCGGCTTTCACCAACCAACTGACCGTTGACTAGGCGTCGTGGCCGCAACGGTGAACGTTCTCTGCGAACTGGTTCGCCAGAACCCCACCGACTACCTCATACTAGCACCTCAGCTATTCCACCTGCTCACCACCTCCAATAACAACTGGCTACTGATCAAAGTCATCAAACTTGTAAGTTCACAAGGTTTTGTCTGTGGTTCACCGTTCCTTAACGGCCCACAGTTCGGTGCCTTGACCCCGCACGAACCGCGCCTACTCCACAAACTCCAGAAACCAATTAAGGACCTTATCGGCACAACGCCCGCGATATCTTTACTTTATGAATGCGTTCATACATGTATAGTGGGGGGGATGTTGCAATCCCCCTCCGGTGACACCCTTGCAAGGACTTGTGTCACCAAACTGGCCACCTTCCTGCAGGACCCTGACCAGAACCGTAAGTTTACCGCGGACTAACTACGTGATTCGCCTGACAATCACTTCCAGTCAAATACATTGCACTGCTTGCACTGGTTAAGATCGTCCCTAGCCATCCGCACCTGGTTGGGGGGTATGAGAAAGTCATCTTGTCAAGCATTGATGACCAAGATATGAGTATCCGGATGAGAGCTTTGGATCTTGTCTCAGCTATGGTATCCCACATCACCACTTCTCCCGTGGCCTTCAGGCTAACATTGCACCCTCAGGTTGATGAAGGTAACCTACAATCCATCACTCAGCAGCTCCTGTCACATCTGGCTAGACCAGACGGTGTGGCAGCTGTTCCCACGGCAGCCCATTCATTGTCGCAACACACACAGTCGCCTCATGGTGTACGAGCCTCAAGCGCACTCGCCGGAACCCGTGCATACCGACTGACACTTGCCCAAAGGATACTTTCGATATGTTCACGAGATACCTACGCCAATGTGACCGACTTCGAGTGGTATCTTTCAGTCTTGGTTGACCTTGCATATGTCGCCTCCGTGGATGTTGGACTCCAGATCAGGGACCAACTTGTGGACGTTATTGGCCGTGTGAGAGCCGCACGAAGATATGCTGTGAAACTGATGGTCAAGCTGCTGAATGACGATACGTTCCTCCTGAACGCGTCGGACGAAGGAAGCTGCGCGGAGGTTTTGTGGGCCGCTGCCTGGATCTGTGGTGAATACTGCGGGTGAGACTCTCGTCCACTGCGTTGACCGGAATGCTCACTGTATTGAAGTGAACTGGCGGAACCGCAGAAGCTGTTACCTGTGTTGCTTCAACCAGCTATTTCCAAACTACACCCCGAGACTATTGCGGTATATGTTCATGCCGCGACGAAAGTGTTCGCCTTCTGGGCTGTGGAGACCGCGAAGCGCTGGGACAACGACGACCTCCCAAAAGTCAAGCAACAAGTTGACTACGTTGCTGAACGACTACGCGAATTCGCTACAAATCCGAACATAGAAGTTCAAGAGCGCGTGAGTATTCGTTTCGTAATGACATAGTACATATCGCTCACGGCGGCCGAAGGCGGCGAACTCTCTAGGGTTTTTTGCTTTCATAAGCGCCGACCTATCGCAGTTCAGACCACGGCCCACCGAGAGTTATGCCTTCTCCGGTGATTCTGACACTTTTGAGTCTGGCACTAGAGAGCCGGAGTTTCCGAAGAGTCTTTATCTCATCCGCCCTCTTGTGTCCGCATACCCACTGAATCCAGTCGCGTCGGCGGCCCAGGCAAATGTGCCGGTACCCGAGGGGCTGGACCTGGACAAATGGATTGTCCCCCCTCCTAAACTTGTCGTGCCGACGCCCGCCGCGGAAGATGGACGCGGACGGAGACCGAAGAAGAAGAAAGGGAAGCAGAAGGAAGTGAATGGCAAAGTCAAGGAAAAGCCTGTAAACAAACTGCTCCAGGAGGATGCCCTTGTTCCAGTCGCAGTGACTGAGGAAGAGAAGGCAGAACGGGAGAGGGTAGGCTTCATTTATTCTGTCCACCCTGATCTCTCACATAGATGGTCTATTTCCAGAAACGGCGTGAACGTATCGAGAGGCTCAAGGATGATCCGTATTACATCTTTGACAAGAAGGAAATCGAGAAGCCGCCACCATCCACTTCCTTGGACGTTGACTCGATTCCTATTGTCCGTCTCGATGATCTTATGCCTGTTGCGCCAGGTGAGTCCTATTCCACCCGCACACTCGTCGCCGCATTACTCATTTAACTTCATCACAGCACCAGCCCGACCTGAGACTATCCTCCGGGAAATTTCCCAATCATCGTCTCATCAAAACCGAGAGTTCATTATCGACAGAGAGGGTGAGATGCCGGCATTCGCCAAGGCTTCAACACTTCCAACCCCCCGGCCCGCCTTCCAGAATCCAAACGAGTTCCGCCAGTCGATGTCATCCACACCAGTCTCTGTGGCATCCTTCCCGAGCTATGACGTGGGAGTCGACGAAATTCCTCGGTCAAGGAGTCTTGACCCAATAAAGGTTACGCGGTCGAAGAAGGGGGCGACGGGGAAGAAGAAACGGACAACAAAACCAGGAGTAGCTAGTTAGAAGGCACTGTTCCTCAACTAGCGCATGTCCTCGACTAGAATGTTGCGATGTGTATTATATACTCGGAGTAGGTATACGATGGGACAGTGACGTTTACAGGTACAGAATGGTGGGTGGGGTACTTGATGAGGTAAGGAAAGAAGGGACCAGATCGCATAATCAACCAACGTAGGGGTCGGTAGGTGGTGAAGGGGAAAAAATAAATATCTGCAGGAAAGATCTGTCCACAACTAAAAAACACCAACGAGATGAACTGTCTTGAGATCATCTGCGGTCATCATCGATATCGATGTGCTCTACAGAATCGACTATCTCGTTAATGAGCTCCATAGTGACGCCAGGGATGATCCTCTCCGCTTCAGTGAAAGCACGTTGCAAAGTGCTCAGGGCTACTCGCGCTTCTTGGGTGGTCACTCGTGGGAACAACTGGGGGGGGATACCAGATCAGAGGTCGCTACCCAAAGTAGGCTAGGAGGATAGTCATACCGAGGCCAATGCTGGGAGGACGACAGAGTCCAAGAGTGTGGTATCCGGCAACTCCGTTTCACCGTTCCCGTTCTGCCCTTCGTGATTGGCAAAGTCTTCATCGTAATCGTCGTACTCATCGGAAGGCTCCCTCTGAACCGTAGCCCTTGCTGTACCAGAGCCCTTCGGCAGGGCGTGCTTAACGGTCGCTTCGACGTCGTACTTCTTCGTTGGTGGCGGCGGAATGGGAGGAAGGTGATCGCCCTTATTGGCAATTGGGGAGAGATCTGCCGGAAGCTTGTGATCATACGATGTGGTGCCCGAGGTATTCGAGGGAGTTGGGGTCATAGAGTAAGTCGGCAGGTTGCCGTTTCGGCCACCATGATCGTCGACGGCTGGGTTGTGTCCGATGGTTGCTCCGACGTGGCGGACGGTGCCGAAATCCCAGAGGTCTTCCAGGTCGTTGTTGTGTTGGCTGTGGGGACTTACGTCAGTACTGTAAAATGAAACGGGGGACAGAACAACGAACTCGTCGTAATCGCGAGCCTGTTCGCGGTCGTCGGGTTTCTCTCCACCCTCCGCTTTCCACCTTTCGTGTCGTTCGATGAGTTCAGTTAGGTAACTTGTCTTTTTCGCCATCCGCACAAATTTGTGCTTCAGGAGGTCACGAGCGGTTGGCCGCTGGGGCAGTGTTAGTAAAATACACTAGTGATTGGGATGGTTTGGACTAACATCCTTGGGATCGCGCTGAAGGCAGTAAGCTACAAACTCACGGAACGTTTTGGAAAACACCCCATCCAGCTGTGGAGGAGGGTTCTTGGGGATCAAGAACAGAACCTAAGGGAACGGAAATGGGTTAGTTGCCGGTTGGCTGCGCAGAGGAAGAGCCGAACCTTCATTGGGTGCAGCTCGGCATATGGAGGCTCCCCTTTGGCGAGCTCGATTGCCGTGATCCCCAAGCTCCAGATGTCGGCCTTGTGATCATACCCACTCTGTTTGATGACCTCGGGCGACATCCAGTACGGCGTTCCAACGAACGTGTTCTTTTTTGCAGATAGTGTCCCAGACAATTGTCCAGAGACACCAAAATCAGCCAATTTGACGTCACCATTTGCGGAGAGCAGGATATTAGCGGCTTGGTAGAAAAAATGAGCGGGGGTGTGGCGCAGGTGATACAGGACTTACCTTTGATATCCCGATGCAGCTTGCCCTCCTGGTGAAGGTACTCCAGGCCCTTGAGGAGTTCTCGAACGATAATCGCAATATACTCTTCACGGAAGACTCCGGGTTTCATCTACATCGGTTGACCTTCTGACATAGACGAAAAAGGGGGGTAGGGAGCATACCAGATCTGAGCATGAGCCTCCCGAACAGTACCTTGATCGGGACGAAAGGTTATCTAGTGCCCAGAATATGGAGGTGAACACACGCACTCCATGACGATCCACAAGTGGGAATTCTTTAAAAACGAGCCATGGTATCTGTGGTGAGGGGGTTATTGGGGCGGTGGGTTGTATAGCGGAGACGGTTACTTGGTCACATGCGGGGAATCGAGTTGGGAAAGGATCTGAATCTCTTGTTGGATATCCTCTATCTCATCCTCTGCGCTTTCGAGGTCAATAATCTTGATGGCTACGGTTTTCCCCGTCCGTTTATCGAAGCTGAACGTCGGTTGTCATGAGCGCGCGTCGGGGCCGCGATAGGCGGGTTGATATGATACCCTTTGTAGACCTCTCCAAACGAACCCTTGCCTACCACACACGGATTAACGGTTGGGCCCGCGGACGCGTTCACATGGGGGACACGCACCAATCCTGTCCTGCTTCACATACAGCTCCTCCGGGTCCTGATGGTGGGCCTCCTGCGTTTGGCGCTGCGTCAGATCTGAAGTAATCACTGGGGGAATGGCAGGTGGGAGTGGTACCATTGACGCAGAACGCTGATAATTAGCGGAAATGTTGTGTTGTTCTCTGGCCGGAGAAGGTCTGGTAGTTTGGTTGGATGGGCGGTACACGCGGTTGGAACCGGACAGAGCGGTACTCACAGCGAAACCGTGGACGGGCGAGAGGTGACGGGGCGAGAAACAGAGGATGTGGGCGAGGATGAGTGGGGATCCAGTCAAGTTTGTCTCTGTTGCCTCGACCTATAACACGTCCCAATTCGGAAGGCGGTAGTGATCGCCCGCGTCACTCTTTCAGCCTCCACCACAATGTCAAACTCCCGAAAGCGCAGAGCATCCGTTACAATCCACAGACCCGTCACGAAGCAGCCGAGAGCCCACACTCCAATCGTCATCTCTGACGACAGCGACGACGATATCCGCCAGATCTCTCCTCCGCGTCTAACCGCCAAAGAGAAAGGCAAGGGTCGGGCCCCCCCCGAAACAGGTGACCCGCCGCACCGGCTGTGTAGTGTCGATGTCATATCCATCTCAGATGATGAGGCACCACTCCCACCTGCCGTTTCGCCCCAACAAACGCCCTTGGTAGTCCCAGATCACCAACCTGTCCCTCTCCAAGAAACGTCCGTTGAGCTCGAGGCGCCGAGCGAGATCCTTCCTCCTGATCAGATCCTTGAGCAATTCGGAGGCCTCTTCTTTGGTGAGAGAAAGTGCTCTCAGTGCGAAAGACCGATTCAGCCCATCCCGAACCCTGTATGTGGTTCGCCACTCTTTCTACCCATCAAGCTGACCTGGGGTTACAGGCCGTGCCGACAGGCCTCCAGAGCATTGCAGAGTTGCTCCACACGTTCTGCGCCGAATGTGGGATCAGCCACTGCCGTGGGTGCATGTCACCCGTTCAGTGCGCCTCACCGTGTGGCCAGGTCGATGAATGCGATACCGCCAAGTGCTGCGCTCGTGTTCGAGTCATCGCCGTTTTTGAGATCCTCAGGACTCTGGATTCCTACCATCTAAATGAGTTGTCCAACTCCCAGAAACGCATAAACAATACCGTGACCAAATCCTCAAAGAAAAAACCCTCCACGGCTGGCCCTGCTGGGACCGGTTATGCAACTGACGTACCACAGTTTGATGGGTTCGGTGGGTATGACGACGACGCGGGTATGGATGGACAGTACGGGTGGGGTCCCAGCGACCCGGGCGACCTGGGATGGGGATGGGGTGGCGATAATTTCCCCCTGGAGCCTTCTAATGTCAGCCCATGGGGAGAAGGTTGGAGCGCGCTCAGTGGTTCAGACCCTTCACATAAGGCAAAGGCAAAGACGAAATCAAAACGGGGCGAGAAAACCCGCCGGCGTTCCACTAGAGTATTCAAGTCAAAGACGGAAAAGGACATGACCTCCGACGAGACTCAAAGCTGGGACGACGTTTCGGGCTGGGTCTTTCGCGCCTTGGCTGTCTACCTTCCTAACCCCTACGCTGACTCACCGGCACCGTTCGACTTCGTCCCACACCCCTCGATCGTGGCCTTGTTGCAACTATCTTATCTCCCCGAAACTCTCGGAGCGCTCCTTAGAAACGATTCCGTTGCTGACTGGATTGCTAGGAGCGAGACATACCAGACGATGTTGCGACTCTTGCGAAGATTGGCCGACTGCGAGCTTACTATCAGATTGTTGGTCTCCCGGGGGTGGTCCAAGACCAAGAGTTGTGGGATAGATCCCTTCCTTCGCGGCGATGGTGAGGTTGTCTGGGAGAGAGACGAGGATGGTGGCGTCGTCAGGACGGCTCCACTTTATAACCATTTCGAGAAACTCACGAAACAATGCGAGGCGTACCTCACGGGGATGTCAAGTATCGCTGGCGATATAGGAGAAACTGGAATCAAGGAAATGTCGCTCTGTGGTGATATTGTAGCTGCAAAGGAGGACCTCGACCGCTGCCTAGCGGTTATCGGGACCGCGTCGGAGCCGGATGAGGACAAGGCAGACGAACAGGTCGGGAAGGCTCCCTCGGATGCCGAGCAACTCGACAAAGCCTATGAACGTGAATGCGAGGAGCTGGCCTTCAAGTATGTCACACTCTCTGAGGACGGACCAACTGGGGGACTCGTGTACCAGCGCTTCCACTATCGGGGTATGGTCGACGCTAGTTCTAACGACACACGTATTCCGAAGGACAGGTTACACATTTTAAGGGAATTGGCGGTCACGGGTACTGGCCTTCCCCCCGGGATTTGGGTTCGAGTCGATGAGGTCCGAAATGATGTCATGTATGTCCCTTCCTTCCACGAGACTGTGAAGTCCGCTCAATTCCCCTGCATGGATAGTAAAATTATGATTGCAGGCCCCGAGAATACGCCATACGCAGGCGGGCTCTTCGAGTTTGATTGCTTCTTGCCGATCCAATACCCCAATTCGCCCCCACTGATGAACCTCTGTACAACTGGCGGTGGGAAAGTCAGATTCAACCCAAACCTCTACAACTGCGGAAAGGTTTGCTTGTCACTTCTGGGGACCTGGTCAGGATCTGCCGAGGAGAATTGGCAACCTCGTAAATCGACGCTGCTGCAGGTGCTTGTGAGTATCCAGAGCATGATCCTCGTCGAGGCGCCGTACTTTAATGAGTGAGTTCGCGGTTACCTTCAAATAGCTTACGATTGACCCCTATCTTTTAGGCCAGGGAGCGGTCGCGCCAATCCAAAACGCCGCGAGAGTATCACCTATAACCGTGGTATTTGCTTGCAGACCGTTCGTTGGGCAATGGTGGAATGGCTGGACGATATACGCCTGAGTGGACTGTGGGGAGTATGTGTAGACCTTCGAACTCTCGATTGAATTGCTGAACTTCGTTTGCAGGATGTCATACGTTCCCATTTCTCACTCAAGCATGAGAAAATTCGTGGCTAGTAAGTGCAACACCTTCGTGCCGCCTTGCATACGGAACCGAAGCTGATACCACACTCCCAGCATTAGAGCATGGGCGAAGGACAACCCCAGTGTCCTGGATTATACCCCTTCTGCACATGATGTCGGTCCCACACAGCGCCGTCGACGCACACGCCGAGGTGAGGCTCACGTTGCACCAGCGGGAATGGATCTCCTGGTGGAATACGATCGCCGGATGCAGAAATTGTTCCGGTCGGCCCCAGGTTCAACCTCGGGGGTTGTGTCTGGGTCTGGTGGATTGGGACGTGTATAATATGTATCGTGTTTACACTCATAATATTTAACGATAGCGGCTGGTACTGTATGTATATAAAGGTGTGTTCCCTAAATCCAATGGTACAGATTTTCCGTATATTTTTAGTGGGTCCGCTCCTACATTGCCTTGCGATGCTCCTGTGCATAACCTGTAAGAACGAGGAAAAGGCGGCCGGCGCAAAGTGGACACACTGATGAACGGACTTACGGGAGTATGGGTCGTTTCGTGGTCAACGTGGACGAATGCCCGCTCCACGTTGGGGAGGATCTCAATCGTATCCTGGAGTTGCTGGCTGATGTCATGTGCTTTCCACAACGGTGTGCTTGCATCCATGACGATGTCGATCTCAACAAAGTAGTCTGGGCCGCTCTAGCATGTAAAATCCTGTGAGGAAACCTGGTTCCGGATAGGACGGTGGCTTACATGGTACGCGCGAACGGTATCGATCTTTTCGATCTCGCTGCTGAACGTCATCGCTTTGTAAATCAAAAGTTGAATGAAATGATTAGGGGCGGATTTTCCGGCCAACAGTTCGAACTCTTTGTAGATCCTATAGATCCAAGCGCAGCTGATGCCGGTACCAATCTGTGGGGGGTGGGGCGGAGAAGCGTCAGGAGAAGAAAAAAACAAGGCACGGGAGCACGCGAAGCGGACTTACAATGATGGCGCCCATGGGGTCCAAGACTTTACGAGGTCGAGTTATTAGAGAGCGGGCACACAACGTTGAGGGGGGGACATACACCAGGCCCACTTACTACCGCCTGCAGACATGAGGAGACCTGTGGAACGTTAGTGGGTTTTGCTGATGGTTGTGACATCGGATCTGTCTTACCAAACCCATTGACAAATAAGTCGTTCCTGTGGTCCTCCCAAAGCATTTGCACTTGGCTCGAGTCCTTCCTGGCGGCGAAGCAGTACAGGAATAACAGGAACTTGACGCCTATAGTCCATGTGTCAGCCGCTGGTCCGTAAACAGGGAGTGGGTGTATGGCCAACCCAAAGCAGAGGCGACGGCGGCAACTGCGGGGATGAAGAAGTCGTTGGTATTTTTGCCTTTGTGAGAAGCTATCGAACGGATAGACTCGACAATGATGACAAGGTTGACGGAAGACATCCTGTTTGACGTCAGGAGGGGGAACCTTGGTGCATTTCAAACTTACGCACAAGAAACCTGGGGGTGATTGAGTAAATGAGGCGGGGGACACGGTGACTCGTACCGTAACAGATGTTTCCGATAGTTTGCAGACGAGCACCGCCGACTGGCCACTTGTTTGTGTCCAGCTTCTTCGACAAGCGGTGTAGCCGCCAGAGTAAGAGGTTGCTCATGGGATCGAAGACGGAGTCGACCGCTGTGGCGAAGAACGACAAAGATAACGAAGAAACAGCAGCATAAACTGGAATTGTGACCATTAGGCGAGGGCGTAGAAACTGCCGTGCGGGAAACTTACTCTGGAGGACGGATAAAGCGATATTGGCGATTAAGCTTGCGTAGACAGCAATTTTCACCTAGGAGGGTGTGAGACGCGCTACATTTTGGGAGTAACTTTGACCGTACAGAAAGTCGCGCGGCATCTGCAGAGTCTTTGGCCTCCTGCGTGTGAACGGCCATTGGTTTCAGTAAGCTATCAATCAGCTGTATGGGAAGTGATGATCAGGGGCGAACATCCTGGACCAACAAAGATCAAACCTCGTTCTGTTTACGGTGATATTTCTCGAGGGGTTTTCCCTTCTTCCGCTGCCTCAGGACGACGAGCTCCTCGTCAGTCCTTATCCCGCCACGAAAGCCGAATGGATCAGCATCGAAATTGGCTGTAGATGGGGTGCCTTCGACGTCTTCGTTGGAGGGTGCGGCCCCGCCCGTTTTAGCGAGAACCTGTTTTTGGGTCAGCTTTTCCTCGTTTGCACGCTCTGGAAGACGACCGACCGGACTCTGGGGGGGAGGATGAGTGGATCCACTGGTTAGGCTGGACATGATCTGAACGAGTTATGGATAAGGAACCAAAAGAACGGATACAAGCCCGAAGATGTGGTACCGTTAATTGATTTTGGTTCTTGGCGTCACGCGACCTCGACGACGTCTCCCGATGCGAAGTGGGTAGGATGGCTCGGGAGAGGTATGATCAGGCGGACTCTCTGCTGCGCTCTGGGGGTTTTTCGCTTTGCTGGGGGGCAAGAGGGGGGTGCGGTGGCGGTACCGCTGTTTCGGATATTTATGATGGCGCACGTGGGTTTTAAGCTCCGATGTGACGGCAGTCTTGCCGTTATAATTTTGGTTGCCTCGATCATCCTTCGGCCTACAATGACACCGATGAAGGACTCCTCGTCTCTGTTTCTGTTGCTGATCGTGTTGTCCGTGCTCGTGTACGCCTTCAAGGCCACCCGCTTACTTATCTGATGCTAATGTGCGCACGGCAGCCTCTGTATGGTCTCATGGTGCATCCTATCCACATGCATGGGTGAGGGCATCATCCAAGGATTCAAATCCTTGTGGAACATGTCCGTCCTCGGCGCTCGGCCGAACTCGTATTCCGCACTTCCCCGACAGAGTAGGATGAGGGGGGAAGAAGCGTGGGAAATGGACTACAGGAATTCCAGATTCCGGTAGAACCCACGAGGGAGCGACGGCGGTCATAATTAGAGAAGTACCAAACCAAGAATCTGCATTGTGGGTTACTATTTTCCAATGCACACGCCTCAAATCCGACGGATCAGTGGGATATGGAGGGGGGGTTCAAGAGCTATGGTGCAGGTCGGTCGGCATTGAACGCAACATGAATCGCGCAGGCCCGTTACCTGGTTGAGGTCCACGTTCGTTGCCCTCAGGCTCCCGACACACAGTGAGGCCGACGAGGCTAGATTCGGAGAAGTGGTGGGTTTCGAGACGTTGGCACGGATTCTTGTTGACGGCAACTAAAACCTTCGTGGGGCGACCACCAGCGGCGCGACGCTACGAAATCGGTCGGGGTTCGAGATGATCTCCGGTGGTGGGAACCTCGACCGTTCCACTCCGTCGTCGTGGGTTCCGGTCCCAAAACCCTCGGAGGACGCAGGCGGCGGGAACCGCCTGAAGAACTGGTACCACAGTAGACTGCGGCATCCCGAAGATTGCGCACGTGGTGGTGTTTCACCTTTCCGCCACCTGGAGTTCACGCGTTCACGGATGAGCGGGGTTGGGAGAGGCGTCATAGGTGTTGTGAACCAGGATGATCTCTCGAACCAGCACGCCACTGTGGAGTGGGTACCTCCACTGCGAATGAAGTACCTTTGACACGCCCTTGGGGCCCGCGGAGGGATCGTATGCAGAGTGGAACGGGGGGATCAGAGCGTGGCGACAACATCGATCATCAAAATGATGAACCACACGGACTCGCTATCCACCACCTCCGGAAGGGGCTGGAGCCTGGAGGGCTTGCAACTGCCCGCGTGGTGGCCACGATTTCATTGGGGCCATCTCTCTCGGGATTCAAGCGGGCAAGGGACTACACGCTGACTGGCTCCTTTATGGCCGGACCTGGGGTGGAACTACATGATAACCACTGCTACACATTGACCTGTTCAGTCCCTTTCTCGCCAATCACGGTGCAGTACTCGCCGTCAGTCTGTTCATCCGGCCTCCTCGACTCGCTTCCGGCCCGATCTCGTCCGCTTCCGTCTCAACTAAACTCCTCCGTTGTCCGCCGCTATAAATTGACCACCCGACCCCAGGGGTCAAACCATCCTCTCTTTTCCTTCAACGCCCATCTCCTGGAGAGATTTCTACCCCTCTTGCTCTGCTCGTCCAATTGCTTTACACTCTTCGCTCTTCTACCATGAAGTTCTCCACCATTCTTGTCCTTTACCTCTCTGCGACGGCTGCTCCATCGGTGCTGGCTGCTCCTCTTCGCCATTGGGAACGTTGCTCTCCTGGAGGCGCCGGCGTCCGTTGCATCGGGCATTCAGATGATCACGCTCTTGTCCTGGATCCCTCTTTTAGTGGAGGCAACGCATCGCGTGAGTTGCCACATCGATATGCCCCCCCTGTACCCAACCCCTAACTATACCTTACCTGATTAACAGCTATTCACGCAAGGCAACTTCAAACTCTCCTATCAATCATCTCAGGACTGCCCATCCTTGGTCCAATCTTGGGACCCATCCTCCAACCGCTACTAGGCGCAATCGGCCTAGCGGAGGTGGACGTCGCCTCCGCATCAACCAGCTCCCTCAGCCCAGAACAGGTCACCACTCTCGCCAACTTCGAGTTCGCCCTGTCGAACGCGGTGCGCAAGGTTCTCCCCGCAAGCGGAACCCCTGAAGGTGCCCCTCAATCCAAGCTCAAAGCTGTTGGAGTTTATCCGCTCGGAGACATCGCCACCGGACTCCCCTTGGTCGGTTCTTTCCTACAACCGATTCTACCCCTCTTGGGAGCCATTCGTCTGGACTCCATAACCGCCACACCAAACTCCGTCTTCAGCATGGCACTCCTGGACGAGGACCAATCTACGAAGCTTGCTCAGTTCCAATCCATCCTAAAACAAGAGATCGAGAACATCCTCCCCAATGACTCGAGTTCCGCCCCTCCTGATGCGTCCTCGCCATCCAAAGCGTCCCCTGGTGGCGTGAAGGCCCCACCAACGTCATCCCCAGATACTTCCGAAGACGACTCCAGCCCACCTTCGCCAGACGACGCATCACAGGCTGACGTCCCTATCGCAACCCCTGTGTCTTCGCCGGCCCCCAAGTGAGCCGAGGATCCGGAGTAGTGAGGAAATTTGTAGCACCCGGCGTGCAATCCCTTCATGAACATCACGGACTCCTCTTTACACCACATCTGTACCTTTTATCTTTACGACCCCGGCGGTTGTTGTATTGCCCACTTTGTTGTATTTTCTATGTCTCCGTGCCTTTACGAGCGTACTCCGACGAAAACATCATGTCATTTGTGATCATATCTCTCGCGCTGGATGGCCGCTGGGATCACGCTCAGGGTATTCCTTGACGGAAGGATATGTTTGACTTTCAACCGTAATATTGTTGAGAAGGAACCAAAACAAACTGGTCAGGGGAAACTCCGGAAGGGCCTGATAAATAAGTACAAAACAAAACAACGTGACGAACGAGTACTACGATACTACAGCGTCCATGCGTTTGCAGGGTAGGGGGTACACACGGTCGAACTAAACGGCGGTCATCTCGACATCCACGCTGGATAGTGGCCTCCGAATTCCAGGGACGCCGGGACCCATCAAAGTTCTCGGTCCGACGAGCTGGCCTTTGTTCTCCCCCCCAGGAAGACCGTACCTCCTCTTGTACTCGGAATTGATAAAGACGAGCATGTCCTTGATGAGGCGAGCATGTTCCTCTCGCTTTTCCTCTTTGACTTCCGATTCATCGGCCATCTCTTCACTAACTGTCGACCGGGTTTCGTCCTCTTCGTCCACCTGACTCTCGATCTCGATATCGCGGACAGAACGAGCGAGGCGTTCCGTCGAAACACCGGAGGTGACAGACTTGAAGCTCGGCAGAACTGTGGTGTGGTGTGGGGGTTCGGGGGTAGAAGACCCTGAACGAGAGGACGAAGCAGGCGGGGAAGGAGAACGCTCCTCCCGTGG
>Ga0307516_10003690_pt1 | contig 19467 bp, 23 predicted proteins | sample 19_EM_MG_FD_203310 | JGI IMG/M metagenome (GOLD analysis project Ga0307516, IMG submission 203310) | Populus trichocarpa ectomycorrhiza microbial communities from riparian zone in the Pacific Northwest, United States - 19_EM | ecosystem: Host-associated > Plants > Roots > Unclassified | place...
GGCGAGGAGGGGGGATTAGTTTAGGACCAAAGCGCCAACCAAAACAGCTCCCAAAGCCGCAACGACAGGAACAACAACCGACAAGGCAGAGCTGTTACTACTGCTTCCACTGTTGTTTGACCCATTGTGGACTCCGGTACTGTTTCCACTGGTGGGAGAGTTATTCCCATGTCCACCACCGCTAGGCTCGCCCTTCGGCAACGGTTTCTTAAACACCACCACGGCCAAACCGGGGCTAGGAATCTTGAGGGTATACGACGCCGAAATATCAACGTGGGTCAGATCCGCATCCCGCCCAGAATCGACCGGATTCCCATCTTTAACGCCCTTCCAAGTCTTGCCGGACCAGGAAATATCCGATCCCTCACGGACGGAAGCGGCCGTAAGGAACTTGACAGTCGCGTTCTTTCCCCCGCCTGCGCGTAGACCGCCCGCTGGGATCACGAAGTCGACCGCGCCGTTACTGTCTTGGAAGTTGATCAAGATCATCCTGTACAATTCGGAAGTTTCCTTGTCGTAGATCCCGTAGCCGGCGGCCGAGTTCGCGCTCAATCCTAGATCGACGACTCGGCTTCCGTTATGGCTCTGGAAGGCTTGGAGGATTGGAAAGTAGGAATAGTAGATCGGTTTGGTTGTCCATCCGTCCACGCCATCACCGGGGTAGTCGAAGAGGTTGTAACTGACGTTCCGTTCGCGAGTGTGGAGGTACGCGGCAGAGTAGCCGACCACCGCCATCTGCATGGCATAGTCGATCGACCAGAGCGCTGCACCGAAAGTGTCCGAGACGGTGGGATAACCTCCACATGAGACGGTAGAGAATTCGGACATGATGACCGGTTTTCCGGCCTGGTTTGAGAGGTTGACACCGTACATGTTCCATTTGGTCAACTCGACAACTATTTTTGGGGGGTTCCGAGTGAGCGAGAGAGGATCGGGTTGAGGCATCGGATCTGGCCTACCGTTGTTGTGATCGAGATAATAGCCGAGGTCAGGAGCAGCAGAGCCCAAGCCACAGTTGTTTCGAGGATAATGCTGCAGGCTGGTTAAGGATATTAGCGAACAGACGGATTTGTGGCCCAAACACGCCGTGTACCTGATGTACTTGAGTTGCTGCTTGAACGTTTCCAACCAGTTCTGCTGTAGGAGCGTCGCAAGGTCCTATTTCACAGTTAGTCCACGGACCATCTGCAACGAGGTTCGAGTTTGGGTACCCAAAAACAACAAATGGTAGGCCCAGCAATCTTGTTCAACGCCACGACATCGCCGATCGAGGACTGACGCAACTGTTTGAACACCTGGTTGTAATCCTGCCGGAAAGAGTCACTCGGGGTTCGCGCGATGGACCCTCAGAGTACGCACACTAATGTAGTTATCGACCGTGTAGTTAGTGAGGTCTGGTCTTTGACCGTGGGCGGTGTAGAGATCGGGTTCCTAGTTGATCGCCCGGCAGCAGGTCACGAAGGTGATCTGTGGGATAATCGGTCATGGAAGCACTCACGTTTCCAAGAAGGTACGCGTCCAGCTCGTCTCCCAGGATGGTTTGTGCGCTTGCTGCAAGTTTGGAGATCATGGGGTCGGTAGGTGTCCGCAGGCTTAAACCTGGTTTTTGTTAGGTGTCATGTTGATTTTAGACCAAGGTTTCAGTCTCACCGATCAGGTACTCGACGCCACCAAGGCGTTGGCTGACAGCACGCATGACCTTGAAGACGAGTGGGCCAAAGTTCACGGGTTGGTCGCTGGGGCTGCCCGCGGGGCTGGCGAAGACAGAGAATTGAGCCTGGCTTTCAACGAAGGTGGAGCTGTCCATCGAGTTTCCCCCAATGCGTAATCGGAGGGGAATCGCCGAGAGCAGTTTGTCAAAGTGTGTGAGGTAATTAAGGAATGGTTGTGGGGCATTGGTCTCATCGGCGCCAACTGTCGGAGGGGGTCAGTGCCATGGAGCGGTCCGAGGAGGAGAGGGACTTGCAATACTTGTCGAGAAAGCTAAGCTCGAAGCTGATTCCCAGGAAGTTTCCGTACACCACGTTGCCGGTTGCCACTGCATTCTGGGGAAGCGGCACGTCTAGCGCGTGTGATGTCTGGATTGTTGAGAGAGAAGATAAGATAAGGAGCGACTTGAAGAGAGAACGGGCGAAGGCCATCTTCGCGGCGGGGTGGCAGAACCGGAATGAGGACGTGAGCTGGGCGGCTTTAATGGCTATTTATGAGTTTGGCATTTCGGGACACCCCAGCGGCGAAGCAACGGAGATGTCCCCGCTGTCCCCGGAGTCAGCAAGAACGGGCGGCGAGGGCCCCAGGGCGATAACGGGGCTCGACTCGGTTCGCCAGGGGTCGACCCCATTCGCGCCAGGCAGTTCAACCGTTCGCTGGGGATCGTTCATGGACGCGACCGTGAGAGAGAAAGGCTGGGGACTCGACATTTGACATTTGTTCGGCATCTGATGCCGGCGCCTGTTGCCTTGGTCGGGACTTTCCTCCTCCTGACCTCTCTCAACCACAACCAGCGACCTCCGTCGTCGTCTTCGCCCCCAGCGAACCCACACTCGTTTTCCCCAGCCCCGCCTGTCTTTTTCTTTTTTTTCGATGAAGTTTTCTCTCGCCGCAGCCCTTCTCGCCGCAGCCCCAGTGCTCGCTCACGACTTTCACCCCGTCCACAATGCCCGTCATATTCACCTGGTCGAGAGGCAAAATACGAGCCCTTCCAACTCCCCCAACACGCCCACCCCCGCCGGCACCAGTACCAGCACAACCAGCACAACCACGAGCACCAGTACCGGCACCAGCACCACTCCCGGTGTCGTTTCTGGGACCCCAACCTCAACCTCTTCCTCGGGTTCGAGTACCACCACGCGCCCCCCCAGTACCATCACCGGGGGGCCTGGAGCGATTCCTATCGACTCCCTCACCTCTGGAATGTCCTCCGGCACGCCTATCCTTCCTAGTACCACCTACCCCGCTGGTGCTCGCCCGACCTGGACCGGTGCTCCCCCTCTTCCTTCTCCGTGTATGCAGTGTCCGCAGTTTAGCCGCCCGCTCCGTTCTCACGCTTTCTTTCAGTTGTTTACAAGAAGGAACTGTGGCCCGCCCAGGATACCGTTGTCGACCCATGTACGGTGATTTCGTTTGTTGAGCGCCCGGAAGTTTGTTAATGTGGAAACCTTCCCAGCCCTCTTCCCTAGTCAAGTGGCAACATGGATGAAGGAGCTCGACGGCGTCACCATCCCTGACATCCCTCGAACTGATGGTACTTGTGCCGGCAGTCCAGCAAACTTTGCCGCGGCCGCCACCAACGCTTGGTGGTCTTGTGGTGGGTACACCCGACTCACCGACGTCACCGCCTGCCCAACCAAGTACACCTGGGGTGTCAGTTTCGATGACGGTCCTGGTCCTTACACTGGGTGGGTTATATGCCATCAATCCACCGTCTCTCACCTGTCTGACTGGGCACATTTGTAGAAAACTGCTTAAATACCTTGATGAGAAGGACATCACCGCCACCTTCTTCGTTGTCGGCTCTCGCGTGATTGAGAGACCAGCTGTTTTGGTTGAAGAGTACATGTCCGGCCACGAAATCAGCGTCCACACCTGGTCCCACAGACTTCTCACCACCCTCACCAACGAGCAAATCGTCGCCGAGCTCGGTTTCACTCGTGAGGCTATCAGACAGGTCCTTGGTGTTACTCCCACCACCATGCGCCCTCCCCAGGGAGACATCGGTCTGCCTCCCATACCCACACACCGAATCACAGCCGCTAATCCCTGTGTCTATAGATGACCGAGTCCGTGCCATCTCTCTGGCCATGGGGCTCGTTCCCATCATGTGGTCCAGCACCCCCTCCGCTGGAAAATTTGATACCAACGACTGGCAGGTCGCCGCGGGTTTGGTTACCGGCGAACAGTCCTTCAACACCTTCCAGGGCATCCTCGGAAACGCTTCTCTCCTTGATACTGGGTGAGCATATCCTTGCCTTGAGCCTACGTTCTCCTCAGTTGCTGACTGTGTGATTCAGATTCATTGTCCTCCAACACGATGTCCATTACTCCACCGTTGAGCTTGCCACTGGATATACCCTTGACGCCGCCTTAAAACACGTCCCCAAATTTGCCCTCCAGCCCATTGGCGAGTGTTTGGGTTACCCTGTCACTGACCTCTACGTCGAGACGACCACGAACAAGACGTTCCCTAGCCCCAAGACCAAGGACACCATCTCCAGTGCCGCCAATGGCACAACCTCCGGCGGTTCAACATCTGGCAATGGAAGCGCCTCCTCCTCCGCTCTCGCTGCTGGCGCACCATTCGTTACTGGCCTTCTCTCTTTTGTCGGTCTCTTGGCTGCACTTCTCTAGGATTGGACTCGTCTCGGCATAAGTTAAGTCGTCGCGGCCCTTCCATAACGATTCCCTTTCGCCCGGTCGTCGATCACCTCGCCCAAGGGGCTGACAGGTTTTTTAACACGGTTAGTTTTTACATAGATATTTCTCTACCATAATGGGTTTTCCCTTCTTTTTCCTTCATACACCCTATATACCGCATTTTATCAGGGTCAAACCCGGTCTAATGAACAAAGGTGTCACGAGGCACTCTTAGGGGGCATCAACACGAAGTGTATGGTCGTCCAATGCGGACGGTTATTGTGAGGGTCTTGTCCCCGACCGTCTGTGTAACATCACCCTGCCGGGAACACTAGTTGGTCCATCGTAATGCCGAAGAATGTAACTTGATGTATTTCCGACACCCTCGCAGGATGGGAAAACGCAAGCCGAGGATTGGCTGGATATGATCACAATCTCATCAGAAAATAGACACTCCCAAGGATGCTGTAAGAGGCGCGCACGCACGCCGTTGGAAGGGCAGACGCGGTTTCAAGATCTGGATACCGTATACATCTCCCTCAACACGCTCTCTTTCCTCACGACCTCTTCAAACTCTTCGTCCGAGCTTTCCCCAGCCCTCGAAACGTACCAACTCCCAACTTCAATCATCACCCTCTGCCACATCCTTACCTCAACCTCTTTTTCGTCCCCCGCCACGGGGAAGAACTTCGAGAAACAAGACTCCGCTTCGATCGCGTTGTAGATGACCTCCCTCCCGAACAAGATCCAAATTGACCTGATCACGGCCAGCCGCTCTTTTCGAAGCGCGTGGGTGTTGTGGGTCTCGTTGACGAACCATGCGTAGTCTGGGTATTCCTTCACTTTTTGAGCGTAGGTTTCGAGTAGAGCGCTCAATATATTTCCTGCCGCAGAGCGCCATACCAGCGTCTCGCCCGTCTCGGGCCCCGCTCCCTCGGCACCAGGGCCGCCGCTGATCCCAAAATCGGGCCCGAATTGGCCAAGACCGATGCTTGATGCCGGTGAGATGGTGTCCATAACTGCGCGGCGATAACGAGGCTCGGTTGAGCTCCAAGTCGATGACGTCGAGAAGAGGTAGAGCCAAGCGCTGAGCTGTGCGATGTCTTGTCCAATTCTCGCAGGAGAGGCGAATTCCCAATCGATGAGCCCTAGTTCGACCTCTGTGGAGCTGGGTGGAGAACCGACGAGGATTGAGCCCATCCAGAGATCCCCATTCGAGAACATCATTTTCGGAGTGTTGGAGGAGGAGCGGAGAGCGTTGAGGAAGCTGGTTTCGAAGTCTTGAGAGATGAGCTTCGCGATATTCTCTGGCCTATCGGTGTCTGGGTTGAAGTGGGGTCGTTGGATGGGAAGGATCTTCCCTACGATTTCGTCCCGGACGAGGTCTTTGGTATCTGGGTTCTCGAACCACTGTTTTCCGTCACCCGTCAACGACTGGGATTTGAGCAGAAGCGTGGCATCGCAATGAACGCTCGCGAGGATCTTTCCCAGCCTCGTCCCCACTGATCTGCACGTCTCCGGCGAAGGGGGAGAATCAGATCCCGTGGTAGAGGGATACATCCAAGATTCGAGGGGTTCCGTCCATTTCCCAAGGTCGTGGAGGACTAGTATTCCATCGGCCTCGAAGAAGTTGAGGACCCTTGGGATTGTCACTTTGCTTGCGGCCTCGGCGGATGTGATGCTGGGGGTGGACCCGAGTAGGGATAAGGCTCGGTATTCGATAACCTGCCATCCGCCCTCCCCGAGATTAGCTTTCTAAGTTAGGACGGCAGGGGGCGGAGGGCGAATCCGCTGGCCACCCGGGGCGGGTAGCAATAACGGGGAGAGGGGGAGTACTCGCCTGTCTGAACGTTCCGAAGGGTGTGCCCTCGCCCATCGCAGCCACAAAAGGTGGAGCGTACTTTATGACCACACTCCTTGGATCCCTCCAGGGTCCACCATCATCACCGCGCCGGTGAAGGGTAACTCGGACGGTGACGTTGATGAATCCCCCACTCAACTTTGTAATCTCCCATTTACCACCCTCAGTAGAGATCGGGGTCGGTGTGGGGGAGTCTCTGGGGGTTTTGAAGATGTCGTTTAGAGCACCCCCCTCGAGGAACCTCTCGAAATCGAATAATAACCGATCCGGGGATGACCTTTGGTTAGGGTGGGAGTCGGAGTCGGGGTCGGTATTGGTATTGGCACTCGTACTCGTACCCACGTTGGTAGCGTCCATGGTGGAATCGATGTTTTACGATTGACCAGGTCAGACATCGTGGGATATTTTGACTGGGGATCTTCGATCTCCACAGACTGATTCGCACTTACAGTCGAGCGACGACGTTACGACTATCCTCTCGAGATATCGAATTTATTGTGACTGTTGTAAAGTCGTCATTCGACTGTCCTCACCCATCCCCAAGGAATCTGTTCCTTGCCAACAACCACCATCTTATCCACCCTGTGACAGGGAATTGAACGGGTGCCCGTAAGACGCTGGTACTGACAACTGACATCTCGAACCTCAAGTTAACCTGTCAGGTGCAATTATAGTACATCGCAAAAAGGTGTGATTGAACGCGTTCCCTAAATTTCGCGCAGGGGGGATTGTGATGAGACCTTCTGGGTCCACCTTGAGCCAATGATGCTCTCGGTGACGGACATGGACCCGAGGTCGCTGACCAGCGGGGGTCTGTATAATGAAACTCCCAGGTGGCTTCAGGGCAAAGGCCCTCGAATATACAGCGGGAATTGTATCAAATCCGCATCGCGTGGGGATCCCAAAACGGATTGGAGGGAGGGAACAGAAATAAAGGATGCGCAATGCACAACGCTCCAGTCACCCGCAATTCATGAGGTATATGGCTTTCAGACGACCGTCACCACGCATTTACAAATTGGTGTCATTACTCACAGGCGATGAGTATCAGGGGACCAGTCACCTCGCTGGGGGGTACCGATAGTCGGGCAAAAGACCGCGTAAGGAGCTACCCCTGGAGTACTCGTGTTGACTTGTCCGTTTATACTGACGCCGCGCGGACCCTACCGCGAAGTTTATACCCCTGTGGGTAGGGCTAAATGCCCAGTTCGTGGGAGATTTCGTCGAATGCCAGTGGTCGTTTGTGCGCCGAACAAAAGGACACCGTACTCTTCGACCCTGGGGGTGCAGGGGTGAAGCAGCCCATAGTGTGTGGTGGGGTCGGGTTTTGTGTTTCTGCACACCTGCCTCAGTTGAAGTCGAGGGGGAGCAGGCAATACCTTCATACCGCTTGTCAGTATATGAACGGCCGCAGAGACTCCAAGCAGAACGCACCTTCCCTGGCCTCCAAACGTGTCCGTGGAGTAGGAATAAGGTCGCCTCCAGTCAAAGCTGGTCGTCGATGGTAAGCTTGGGTGCAGATAAGCCTGGCTCGCCTCGTTCCGGAAGGTTTCATCAAGTGAGACCGGCTGGCTGCATGTAAGGCGGCAAAGCAACCCAAAATCTAGTTTATTATAGCGTCAAAGGAAACGATCAGCAGTGCGGTGCAAGTATCCAAGCCGAAAGTTGTGCGGTGCCATGGTGAGCGATTTCTTTTGTCACAAGCCTGGGGACTTGCAGCGGAAGGCGCGCTTTGCGCTGGTCTCCCACGGGTTCCGATTCAACGCGCTTCCTCCGTCCACCGTCATCTCCAATGTCCTCCTTGGTCAACACTGTTCGTTCGAGTGCGCATCTTGTATGCACCGCCTGCCCGAGACTGGTCTGCTGATCCAAATTCTCGCATTTGTTGTGCGACTTTAGAGTTCCTCGAAGCCATCCGGTCGGTCGAGACGCCTCAAAGATGGAAGGTCGTCGTCGTGGACGAACACTCTCAGCGGCTCATTACCGCAGTCCTCAAGCAATACGACATTCTAGAAGAGAATGTCACTCGTTGAGTTGTTTCTACCCCTTCGACGTGGTTGAGACTGATGTGCCGCCCCTGCCATGTCATCAATGTCCAACCCGTACGGACGCCACGGTGTGCCTCACTCAGTCATCGAAGTCATCACGAACCACCGAGAACCACAGTCGCTCGAGGCTGCCTACATCCTGATGCCCACTACCGAGAACATCCGACGTATCATCCGCGATTTCACACCCGGGAGTGAGAAGTACTCGGCTGCCCATCTCTTCTTTACCGACCGTACGTGACCTTGGAATCACACGTCTGGTTCACCCCAGGTGACTCATCTGCGTAAACAGCGATATCGGATCAACTCCTTGCCCAACTTGGAAGCTCTCCGGCGGAAAAATATCTGAAAGGTGTTAAGGATCTATACCTCAACTTCTGGCGTACGTGAACTTCGTTCTGCGATCCAGTCTCACCCTGACGTGTCCACAGCGATTGAGTCGCATGCATTCTCGCTGAAACTACCGGAACAGTTCTTCAGTTTGTACAGCCCACCCAAGTCAGACAATGCCTTCAAGGCATCACGCGAGAGGCTGGAAGAAGACATCAAACTCACCTCTAAGATGGTGAGTCTGTCTCATCACCGTAGGCCAACTTCCCAACTCACAGGTACCCCAAGATTGCCAACGTGTGCATAAGCCTGAACGAATTCCCGTACATCCGCTATTACGTGCCCTCCCACCATGAGCCGCTAGGTGCTTTGAAACCCCACGAACAAACTCGTGCTGCCCCAGCTCCGACAGACGCCGCAAGTCGATGGCGGACGAACCTCGCGCGCGGCGCCCAGGCACGAGCATATGAAGAGGCGGATACCGACTTTTGTTCGAAACTTTTGGCTTTCCAAGTGCAGGGGCTTTTGGACGAGTACAAGAAACAGAACCCATCATTCCCCGTAAGCGGATCCGCGCACGTCACTCTACGCTGCTGACTCCACACATCCGTAGAAATCTGATACGCCCCGACCACGAGGGACGTTACTTATCACCGACCGAGCGATGGACACCCTGGCGCCCTTCATTCACGAGTTCACCTACCAGGCGATGAGCAACGATTTACTTCCGATAGAAGACGGAACGAAATACTCGTAGGAGATCTTCACAGTTCAGTTTTACCGTGACTAAGATGCGTAGATACAAGTTCCAGACCGCTGTGGGAGCATACGAAGACACCACTGTGACACTCTCCGACTTGGATACCGTTTATACTGATGTTCGCCATATGCATATGCGAGAGGCTATCGACAAGCTCATTGGTGATTTCAACGACTTCCTCAAGGAGCACGCTGGCTTCAAAGGGTGTGTGTAGCAACGGGGGACTTTCGCTCATTTCGGCTGACTCCGCGTTCTATAGGGACAGAGTCGCAAGTTTGAACGACATGAAGGATATGCTTGCGAGCCTGCCCCAGTACCAGGAGCAACGGGAGAAGGTGGCGTATTTCCACTCTCGACCGACCACTTTCTAAACATCCAGGTTACATAGTTCTCACTACATCTGAACATGGCGCAAGAGTGTATGGGTATTTTTGAACGCGACAAACTCTCAGCCCTCGCCAGCGTGCAGCAGGTACGATGCTCATTCCATCCCATTCCTTCTCGTAACCGGTGGCACTTACGCTCTCGTAGAACTGCGCAACCGGCCTCACGCCGGAGGGTAAGACTCCCAAGAATCTCGTTGAAGAGATGGTTCCGCTCCTGGACAGCCGAGAAGTAACGTAAGTGGGACAACATAGTGGAATCGAAGCATATAATGACGTAGCTCCGAACTGCAGGAACTGGAGTAAAGTGCGGCTTATTGCACTATACATTCAGCACAGGGATGGAGTACCAGACGAAGACCGTCGGAGACTGTTCCAACATGCAAGACTCTCGTTAGCGGAGCAGGACGCGGTTAACGCTTTGACATATCTCGGTGTCAGGATTACTCGCGTACGGCTTGTTCTTTTCTCTCCCCTCCTCTCGCCCTGTTAACCAGTTGCATTCTGGCAGGGGCCTAATGACCGTGATACGAGAAGGAGGCTCAAGCAGAGGGCGAACAACGAGGACGAGTACGAGCTCTCTCGATACAAGCCACTGCTGCGCACCATCTTGGAGGTGAGGATATAGGTGTTCCCTACTCCCCACTGCCCCTAACACGGTTTTCCAGGATCATGTGAACGGAAGGCTAGACCAACAAGCCTTCCCGTACGTCAAGGATTCACCGACCAGCTTGTCTTCCTCTTCGAGTTTACGAAGTACCCCCATGTCACCGACCACGCCGACGAGCGGCTCTCTGCGGAGCTCTAAACCCAGTTGGCACAAAGCCGCCCCGAAAACTGGGGCGACTACGGAGATCCGTCAGCGGGTGTTGGTTTTCGTCGCGGGTGGAATGACCTACTCCGAGATGCGGGAGGCGTACTCGTTGTCAAAGTCGTTGAACAAGGAAATTATAATCGGTGAGCCGTTTGGAATGTTGTCGGCTTCTAACACTGACACTGGCGCAGGTTCGACTCATGCCATGACCCCGAAACACTTCATGGAGGATATGAGGTCGTTGGAACTCGCCGGCGTTGGGTCGCGAGCGCTCCCGAACGGGCTCCGGCCAGGACCAGGTCAACGATCACTTCAAGAGTTTTACGATGAGAAGTATTTCACGAAAGACCAAGCACCGTCTAGGTCTCAACCGCAACCGCAACAGCCGTCAGGCAGGGGAAACGGTAGGAACCTTTTGGTGAAACCCGGCTTGGCTCCGCAGATGTCGTCTTCGTCTTCTCAGAGTGGGGCGGATGGTGGGAAGAAGAAGAAGCGGTTCTTCTGAGGAAATCAGTCCTTCACTTTTCTTTTCTTCCCCACCCCCGTTCGTCACGACCAAGACTCTTCTATACCCGGTTCTTGACTAGCCGGCTCTATCGATACTATTTATTGACGCCTTTTCTTACCGACGATTTTCAAGGACTTTTTGGGTAAATCTTCGGGTACAGTGGGAGGCAAGGAACCAGAGGGCAAAAACCGTGTTGAGAGTGGTTACGTACACGTAGCATTACAGGTGGATCACTTCTAATCAAGCCGTGTACTCGAGTTTTGCTGCGTGGGGGGTCAGAAGGAGACTTTTGGGAATGGCGAGCGACGTACACTCGTGTTTCTTGGCATCGCCGACCTTCCTCACTGCCTTCATCAAGTCCTCTTGGTTGATATAGTCCCTGTGTACGCGCACAATCAGAACCGTGACTGCCGTTTTCTACTAAGCGCGTATACCTCTCGTCCCTGATGGCGAACATTCCTGCTTCCGTGACGACGTTACGAAGATCGGCACCGTTGAAACCGTCGGATAACTGAGCATCGGTCAGTTCATGGCAAGCGTACCAGACCTGGAGGACACACCTTCACGACCGCCTCATAGTCGATTTCACCACCCTTATTGACGGGAGCGGCGTGGATCTTCAGGATCTCAAGTCGTGCTTGTTCATTTGGCAGTGGGATCTCGATCTTTCGGTCCAGTCGCCCAGGTCGTAGTAGTGCTGGGTCAAGGGTATCTGGTCGGTTTGTGGCCATTATGAGCTTTGTTCGTCCCAAGGAGTCGAAACCGTCCATCTGGTTCAGCAACTGCGTGGCCGTGAACGACTGGTCGAGGATAGAACCCAGGGAGGAAACGCACCTCCATCAACGTCCGTTGAATTTCACGATCCGCACTTGTTCCCTCCGAGAACCTCCTCCCACCGATGGCGTCGATCTCGTCCATGAAGATGACGCACGGTTCGTGTTCCTTCGCATATCCAAACATCTCTCGGACAACCCTAGCGCTCTCTCCGATATATTTGTCCACGATGGCTGAGGATACGACCTTGAGGAAGTTGGTGTTCAAGGTGGCAGCGACGGCACGAGCGAGGAGGGTCTTTCCGGTTCCTGGCGGTCCGTAGAGTAGCACACCCTTTGGTGGTGTGATACCCACTCGAACGAAAAGTTCGGGGTTCATGAGGGGAAGCTCGATGACCTCTCGGAGTTCACGGACTTGTTCACCCAAGCCTCCGATACCGGCGAATGAAGCTCCTCCTGGATCTTCTAAGCTCATCTTGTATACCATCGGGTCGACCTCTCTTGGCAAGATACGCATGATCGTGAGGGTTGTCATGTCCAAGCTAACTCGTGTGCCTGCCTTGAGTTTTGCGACCGGGAGTGTAGGTCGAAACGAGACGACGTAACGTGGACCGGAGGAAGCCTTCACGATAACTACAGAATGGTTTTAGGATCACACGAGGAGACGACAGGCTCAGTCAACTCACATCGTTCGTCGTCGAGTTGTTTCATGACCTCTCCGATGATCTGACCGACAGACTGGACGGCTTTGATATCATCCTCTGTCTTGGCGTAATCTTTTTCGAGGTCCTTGAGTGAGAATCGGACTGCACCAAAAGGCTGTCAATGGTTCGCGTTCAGGGCGGGGTGGGAGGGTAGGACACTAACGGTTCTTGAGGCTCGTGCTGATATTCTCGTGGTGTTGCATTTTCTGAATGGGAAGGAGTAAGCTTGAGTGGGATTTGGAACCGTGAGTGGGCGCACGCTACGATAGGCCTTGAGCGCATCTTTTCTCCGTTGGTCTATTGGTGCGGAGCTTGAGGCCATCGTGAGTTTGGTTCGGGTCGGGGGGAAGTACTTAGAGAACTCGATCGCGTTCAAAGGACGCGTAATCATGATTTTGGCGCCTTACGGATTTACGGATCGAAAATTGCTGAAGATATACATACGGACTAGAAACAACAACAATTTCTGTTTACCGTGGTTTGCAACGTCTATCACAGTACTTTAGAGCACGAACTTCCACTCCTTGCCCTGCAGACCAGCGAAACTGGTCAAAAATGGGGTGACGCTGACCGCGCCCTCGGCCAAGGCCCAGCAGTCCGATCCTTCCGGAGCGGAAGTTGGGTGGGGGAGCCTCGTGAGGTCTGGCTCAAACGCGAACACCAAACCCTCTTCCTCAACGGCATGCTGCAAGTTCCCTCCACCTCCACGGGGGACATTCGCGTCCACCGTTTGTATGGTAATCCTCTCCGCCTTCCATGGGGTATCGTTTTCCACAAGAACAGGGACCTCCTTGAACAGTCGCCCGTACTTACTCCTCCACACCGAGGTCCAGTAAATCTTCAAGCCATCCTCATGAAGTAGTCTCTCGACCATGGGGATATTGACGCTGTACAGGACGTCCGCCCGTCCCCAATTTCTCACGAGGTGATTGATGATTTGTGAGCTGAGTTTGAAGGCGGGGTCGTGGAACGTCGTTGGAACATGACCGAGCATGTTTCCGTAGGAGACGGCAACGGAACGGGCGCCCGAGAGTGATCCTGCCAGGGCTGCTCCCATCGTACCTGATGACATGGAGAATGCCGCTAGAGGGTGGCCAATATCACCGTGTGCGCGGCTCCACAATGAGAAGGGTGATCCTTACAAGAAGTGTTTTGCCCTTAATTTGGCCCGGAAATCTGAGCAGAGCAGGGAGAAGAAAGTCAGTGAAGGGGTTCACAAAACACTCGGGTGTGGACCCAGTGCACGTATGACGAGATCGATCTCCCCAGGAACAATGTTATGCAATGCGATGTTGGAACACAGACCGGAGTCTGAGTCCCTGAGGGTGAGATTATCCCCCCGATTCTCATAGTGTGAAAGAGCCGACCGCATCTAGCAAGATCCGTTCCCCGAGTTCGCCTTCTCTCAAACTTCGGGGTGACGGGGAGGCTCTCCTTGCGATCTTGATCTTGACTTAGCGATCGTGAGAGGGGTAGAGGCAAAAAAAAAAAAAAAGACTCATACCCCTGCCCTTGGGATAATAGTATCGGCCATTTACGGTATCCTTGATCTGGAAGGCCTTGCCTGGTGGGATCAAAGTATCTTCCTTGTGCTCCAGGTTCTAACGGGTTGTTACTTACCGATCCAAGACTTTTGAGTGCTAGGAATGACGACCTTAACACCCCACCCTATGGATCAAACGTTGGGATGCTCCGTTGCGGTTCGTGAGGCTGCCCCCACCAAGTTCTTGGGTCAGATGCCGATAGAACCCAGAGACGTAGGGAGAATCCGGACCAGGTGGGCCGTCATCATTCTTTCAAAGAACGAACGAACCGCGGGTGAGAGATGAGAACCCCGAGAGAAGGGAGACACTTGCAATCAAAACCACCCGAAACCCCCCGGTCGGATTTGAAGGCATGGAGGATACGCAAGTACCGTGAGGGTCACTCAGTCACTGTTACGTGACGGCCGACCCGACGGAAGACCACCCTCGCACGGTCCACTTATAAACAACCTGACCCGACAGACCGTCTCCTGTTTACCCACTGTTGAGGTCTGTGACCACGAGACGAAATTCCCTTCCCGACCCTCGTGGACTTGTTCGCAGGTGAAGGTTCTTATTTGGGGGTGATTCCCACGGTGGATGCCAGATTATTGGGCTTCTGCCTATTCACCTTCAAACACATAGCTAGAAAGGTCCGAAACATATGGACTCTCGTACGCTGGGGGTGCGCCCGCCTCGGGAGCTCCACTGCTAACACACCTTCAAGGGGTCCAATTTCGTCACGATAAAGGAGCGGGAAGCAGGGGCCAGGACGGTCGATGGTGCAGATATGGTGGACGGGAGACGTAGACCAGTCGTGGGATCCTGGGGTCTAAGGAGTGTCCCATGCATGTCTGGTCCCAAGTTTATGTGTTGATGTCACTAAGCTGAAGCGTGGAAATAAAATGCTGACCCCTTACCTTCTGCGGAAGTGCAAGCTGGGTATATATGTTTAAAAGCCTGAAAATTCCAATGGCTTGGTGGTCTAGTAGTATGATTCCTTCTTAGGGTCGGATTTGATCCTGTTCAATCCAGTGGAGGAGGTCCCGGGTTCAATTCCCGGCCAAGCCCTTTTGTTTTGTCATCCAGAATGTTCCTTTTGAGTGTAAAATGTGATAGATAGACCACTTGAATTTACTGCATTTTTCAGTCAACTACAGTATGTAGTAGGATGGCCACATGTATGGATGAAGCGTCTTGATCAGAGTCACCCTGCTCACCCTCATCCGATTCTGCCTTGCTTGACTCCACTCCACTCAACTTCCCCTCACTCTCAGATCCCCCATGGCCACTGCCTTTTGTGCCTTCCTCTGGGCAGCCTTCACCTTCCAATCTGCCTTCTCATTATTGGTACAGTGGCAATGGTTTACCATGTGTTTGTTGTACAAGCCCTGGTAGATGTGCTCATTGACACACCCAGAGAGCATATGCTCCCTGACATTGTCAACTGCATTGGCCCCACTGTGGATGAAACATTAGCATGGGTAGGTGATAGCATATTTCTACATACTCAAGGTCCCCAGAAGGGCAGTGAAATGTTAGCTGGGCTTCATCACTGCATCAGGAAAAACTTGATCGGTTGATCGGCATATTTTTCAGTCAAACATGGGATTCCACGGATTTCCACGGCTGTTGACCAGGACTGCTGGCCAGCACCCCCAGCCGGTATTTTACAGTAAATTTCATATGTCCCTTTATAAAAAACTGTAGAATGCAGTGAAATACTGGATTTCACCAATATCTGAGCACAGGGCTCTCCCATAAATGGACCACTGCATTCATTCGCTCACTTGATGTTTCAGAAAGTGGGCTCCATTCAGCTAACTACAACATATGGTATTATACTAAGTAAACACGAAACATCCCAAATACCTGTTCATGCAAAAGTCAAAGTGACCAAACTAATGAGCATGCAGATTCCAACCTCTTCCTCCCAGTCAGGCAACAGGGGCCAGTCCATCAAAACCCCCCACCCAGCAGCTAAACAAGCAACATATCTGACAAGAAATGGTCAATACGCTGGGCAGGGATAGGAAAAAAACAGGGGAAACACACCACTGAAGTTGTTGTGCCATGGGGGTGGTGAGTGACACATGTCACATTGCCTGGTACCAGAAACAGGCATTGAATGGACGTTTGTGAGGGCTGGGGGGCTTGAGAGGGTTGTTGCAGTGTGTAGTGGAGGTGTTGTGAGCAAGGAGGGTGTGGGCAGGCAAGCAGGAAGTACTGCCACGTCATGGGAGGGAAGAGAGAGGGTCATGAGTCATATGATTGTGAAAGTGAGTGGAAGGGTGAGCTCGTGGTGATCAAGTGCGGACTTAGCAAAATTTCCTTGCATTGTGGTTGCTGTGGTGGCCACCCCGATCCCAACAGCAAACATCCAGTAATTGGGTAAGTAGGTCTTGTTGAACTCAGGAAGTTCGACCCACCTTTATGGCATGCGCCTTACGGCCGCATTGTGTAATGGTGCCGTTAGAGGGCAGTCAGTAGATAGTCACGAGATCATATGTCACACATCAGTAACGTGTGAACGTCACTCCCATGTTTGTATATATACCACATAAGGTGTGTGAATATGATCTAACACTTCTTACTCTCTACTCTCACCATCCACTTAGCAACCCTCTCACCCTTACCAGGTAAGTCATTGTGCCCTGTCTGGCGCTGACCTCACATCTGCTCAACAGGTTATGAGCCCAGGTAACCTAGCTCCTCGCGCCCATAGATAACAGTTTACTGTTTCCCTATGGTCACCATGCGCCTCTATGGCGACTACTGTGTTGGCAACCTCTACACTGAATGAACAGTTGTACTGCATTCATGCCCAACACTTGTGCCCCTCTATGGCTGCACTGCAGGATACCCTAGTCTGCACTTATTGCGCCTTTATGGCTGCACTGTGCTAGACAACGCTCTGTCTTACCTGAGCGCTGTTGTGTTGCGCGTCCATGACGCTGCAGACAACCAGCTGCTATTGCGCTGCCATTGTGCGCGTGCAGGGTGAGAACCTATGACCCTCTGGGCTATTGTTCTCTAGCAATGAATGTCATGTTCGTAGGACCCGATGATAGCAACGCCTGTGGTTTAACCACTATGCCTCTTGGTTATGGGAAGGGTAGTCGATTAACATCTACCGACGGCAAAACCCTGCTTTATGCGGGGAGACATAAGGTGTTTACACGCCATTGTCTAGAGGCAAGTTCGCCGCGACGGCCAAGGGGATCTCCCTCGCGTTGCTTAGCTTTCTGTCATCATGTTTGGCGCATACACACGCTGACCTCCTCATCATACAGAAATCAACAATGTCTTCCACCCTCATGTCCCTTGTACCTGTTTTGAATGGTTCAATGAACTGGCAGGCTTGGTGACCCATGATGATGAACTACCTCCTCTCCCAAGGTCAATGGAAGGTTATTCAGAACAAGTTCCCTGCTCCTGACTATGAAACCAAGACCGTTCGTATTAAAGAAGGGGAAACCGAGACCACTCAGGATACGTCCAAACCCACCAAAAACCAGTCTGAGATTGACCTCTGGTTCGATATTAACGACAAGGCTCTTGGGAACATCATGCTCTGTCTTTACCCAACCATTGCCACGACCGTCCTGAATCTCCTCCAAAAGATCATGGAGGATAACACCAACATTAACACCATGTTCGCTTCCTTGGCCTGGGAGTATCTCGAAAAAACCTACGGCAAACCCGGGATCGCCGCCACATATAAAGAACTCAAAGCGACGATGGACGTTGTCATCCCAGGAAACGCCGACCCTACTCTTGCTATCGACACTATCCTCATAGGGTTCACCAGAATGGCAGCATCCAAATGCGCCGTCCCTCCTCATCTCCAGGCCATGATCCTCATTTCCAAGCTCCCTTACCAAATGAATGCATTGATCCAGTCCATTTGTCAAACCGATGATATCGAGGACCTGAAAACCGATGACATCAAGCGCAAGGCTATCCTTGCTTGGGAACAACGCAGTCCCGCTCAGAACAATCGTCCCCAACAACCTCAGGCTGCTAGAAAGATAAGCGCCGTCCAGCGTTCTGGTCCCCCCCGTCGTTTCAACAACAACAACAACAACCTCAACAAGAGGAACAAGGGCAGGGCAACCAGAACCCTCAACGAGGAGGTTGGAGAGGAGGACGAGGAGGCCGTGGAGGAACCTTCAGGGGAACACGCACTGGCAAGAACAAGCAGAACCAGCAACAACAGGCCGCAAGGCCCATTGAAGAGTGCGCCCCATCTCCCGCCCCTTCCTTTGTCTTTGGCAAGATCGCTTCCCCCATTGTTGTTCCTGATGTCCCTCGTTCGGTTTATCCGAACTTCACTAACGCCCTCTCCCTGGCTCATCACATTGGCGTCAAGCCTACCATTGAGACAGTCAAGAAACTCGAGATTGTCGAGAGGGCTAAAGAGGAACAAAGGTCGTTGAGTCGACCCAACAAACGTCCTAGGGTTAGATGTGACGATGAGGTTTCCCTCTACTGGAGTTCCGATGACGATGATGTCGAAATGTTCTTGGATAACTCTGCTGGTCCCAGCTCACGGTGCGTGAGAATAGCCTCTCCTTTGGACGCTACTAACCTCTTCCCATCAGGGTATAATGCATTACTTGCTACGATTGAAACCACCACAAGTATTGTACCCTATGTAGAGAATATCATTTGCTGCCCAAACGTAATAAGCGATTTTGCTGCTGAGGACCATGTGAACAGAGTAGATTGGATCCTTGATTCCGGTGCTTCTCTCCACTTCACTGGTGACATTGTTCGGCTGCCTACTGGGCCGAGTGCGAACGACAGAGAGGGGGTGCAGCGAACGCGAACGAGAGAGAGACCGGGGACCTTCTTCTGTCGGCAGTGAGCCTCCGCTACACGACGCGAGAACTCGAGGGGAACGGAGGAAGAGTGGGGACCGGCAAGAGGATCGAAGACGACGTCGAGGCGCTAGGGGCTCGAAACCGCGAAGTCGGAAGGGGGGTCGCGACGAGGTCGAGACGAGACGGAGACGGAAACGCTACTCGAGGGTCGAGGACATCGAGAGTCGTAGATGAAGCGCGACGAGGTACGAGAGCGAAGGGGAGAGAAAGCGAGACGAGACTGCGACGAGAGGGTGACCGAAAATGCTGAGATTCGATGGTGGCTAGGGGTAACTCACTGGGGACAAGGACCCAAATACCCACCAGGCACATGCTGGATACATTGGGAGTACAGACAACAAGTGACTCCAATGTGCCCAGTGGGCAAAAGTTGGGTTTATTGAAAATGTACCCATACATGTGGTTTTAATTTGCTCCTGGGAGAAATGTTGATCGCTTTTGGAATGTACCCAGTCATGTGACCTCAATGTACCCAATTTGATGGATCGCCCACATTTCGGACACAGGGTGATCACATCGGAAAA
>Ga0307516_10003691_pt1 | contig 19465 bp, 15 predicted proteins | sample 19_EM_MG_FD_203310 | JGI IMG/M metagenome (GOLD analysis project Ga0307516, IMG submission 203310) | Populus trichocarpa ectomycorrhiza microbial communities from riparian zone in the Pacific Northwest, United States - 19_EM | ecosystem: Host-associated > Plants > Roots > Unclassified | place...
GTGCGGTGGGCACGTTGTCGCCGACGTCGAACAGCAACTCCAGACCCTTGTCGTCGGCCTTCAGGCCCACAAGGTTGGCCAGGTGATCCATCACGTCCTCAAGGCGGAACTCCACCGTCTCCAGCGTCATGCGGCCGGCCTCGATCTTTGAGAAGTCGAGGATGTCGTTGATGATGCCTAGGAGGTTCTCGCCCGAGCGGTGCACCTTCTCGATGTAGTTGCGCTGTTTCTTGTCGAGCGAGGTCTGCAGGGCCAGGTGGGACATGCCAATGATGGCGTTCATCGGTGTGCGGATCTCGTGGCTCATGTTGGCCAGGAATTCACTCTTGGCGCGGGTCGCGTCCTCGGCAGCCTCCTTGGCGCGGGCCATCTCGTCCTGCAGCTGCTTGCGCTCGGTGACGTCCTGATGGATGCCGACGACGCGCAGCGCGCGCCCGTTCTCGTCGCGTTCGATGGCCTGGCCTTGCGACAAAATCCAGCGCCATGCGCCGCTCTTGCTGCGCATGCGGAACTGGGCTTGGTACTCGGACAGTTCCGGCGTCTCGATGCATTGGACGAAGCGCCTGTTGGCCTCTTGGGCGTCATCGGGATGCAGCAACTGCGCCCAGGCATCGGCTGCACTGCCCTGTTCATCCAGCACCTCGTCCAGCCGATAGCCCAGCATCTCGGCCCAGATCTCGTTGACGCGGCTTTGCGCCGCGCCGACGTCCCAGTCCCAAAGGCCGAGGTTGCCGCCGCGCAGCGCAAAGTCCAGGCGCTCAGCAGTGTCAGCCAGGGTCTTCTCAGCCGCCAGCCGCGCCGTGACGTCTCGCACCGAGGCGCAGACGCTGACGTCGCGCCCACCCTGCGCGTCCAACCGCGACAGGCCCACGTCAACCGGGAACAAGCTGCCATTCTTGCGGCGGCCCTGCAGCACGCCGTCACGCGCCGTCATTGCGCGGGTGCCACCGGACTGCATGAACGACGCGCGCAATGCCGGGTGCTGGCTACGAGCCATCTCTGGCACCAGCAGCTCAACCGGCTGGCTGACCAGTTCGCCAGCGGCGTAGCCGAACATGCGCTCGAGCTGGCGGTTGACCGTGACGATGACACCTGCGGCATCCGCGATCAGCAGGCCGTCAGGGGCAGCATCGATGACGCCGCGGTACCAGGCCTCGGTGGCCTGGATTTCGTTCTTCTGCGCTTGCAGCTCGCCCGCTTGGCGCTGTGTCTCCTGCAGCAGCCGCATGGAGCGTGCTGCCCGCTCTAGGATCTCCAGAGCCATCGCTAAAACGGGAGTTAGGTCATCGAGCAAGCCCTGCTCGCGCGCGCCCAGCGGCTGGAAGCTGGCCAACTCCAGCACGCCCAGCAGGCGCTCGGCACGCATCAGCGGGAACAGCGCGATCGCGCGCGGAGGCGCCGCGCCCAGTGCGGAAGTGATGGCGATGTAGCCCGGCGGCGGATCGGTCAGGGTTACAGGCCGACGCTCCAGCGCGCATTGCCCCGCCAAGCTCTGGCCGAGTTTCAGCCGCTGGGGCGCGGCACGTTCCGGCAGCGCATAGCCACCCACCAAGCGCAGCTCGCCGGCGTCTTCCTCATAGCTGTAAAGCGCGCCGTGGCCGATCCCCGCAACTGCCGACACGAGTTCGCTGAAGAACAGTCGGGCCAGATCCGTGTCGTCTGTCGCCGCCTGCAGCGCCGCCGATATCTGCGCCAGATGGCTTTTCTGCCAGTTGCGGCCTTCCATCTCTTGCGCCACCTTCTGCAGCACATGGACAGAGCGCGCAATCTCGCCCAGCTCGTTGTCGTAGTCCTGGTGCGGCACTTCGATCTGGAGCTGCCCTTGAGCAAGTTGCTCGACCGCCCGGCGCACGCGCGCGTTGGGGCGCCGGATGGATACCACCACAAGCCAAGCCACACCACTGCCCAGCAGCAATCCGCTGAACAGCAGTGCCAGGGTCTGCATGCGGGCCTTGTCCACACGCGCCAGGGCCGCCTCCATGCTGCCGCGAGCGCCGCTCTCCTTGGACGTCACGACGTCCTCCATGCGTGCACGCACGTCGTCGCCGCTGGCCTGGAAATCTGGCGAAGCGACGAAGGCGCGCGCTTGCTCGTACTCGCCGCGCACCAGCATGCCCACAGCACCATCGACGTTGAGCTTGTAGAGAACATACGCGTCCTCGAACTTCGTCAGACGCGGCAAGTTCTCCGGGCGGAACAAGCGCGGTCGCAGCTCGGCCAGCTCCCGCCGCAAGCGTGCGTCTTGTTCGGCCACGTGACGCAAGGCGAGGCCGCGGTCTACCAAGTCCTCCGAAATCAACGCCTGGCGCAGTTCGCGGCCCATCGTGAGATAGGCTGCCTGCGCGTTCTTGGCATTGGCTAGGCCAAGAAGATCCTTTTCGTAGAGTTGGGTGATCTGCGCGAGTAGGGCTTGTTGCCGCAGCAGTTCGCCAGCGCCCAGCGCCAGCATCGTGAACATGAGCACGCTGAAGCCCAGCAGCAGCTTGCTTCGCAGCGAACGCCTTTCAAGCCAATTCGAGCCGAGCATCACCCTCCCCGTGGCAGCCGCTCAGGGAGTCTTGAAGGCGCTGAGGTTGCGTTCCTTGTCGTGCAGGTCGGCGTCACTGTCCGCGTAGCGCTGTGCGATCTCGCGGAACTCGACGGCGACCTGTACAAAGGCGTCCACCATGTCGGGGTCGAAATGACTCCCGCGGCCTTCGATGATGATCTGTTCGGCCTTGTCGTGCGGCATGCCTTCCTTGTAGACGCGCCGGCTGATCAACGCGTCGTAAACGTCGGCCACGGCCATCAGACGTGCCGAGACCGGGATGTCATCGCCCGAAAGTCCTTCCGGATAGCCTGAGCCGTTCCACTTCTCTTGGTGGCTGTAAGCAATCTCCTTGGCCACGGTCAGGAAGTCCACCTTCAACCCCAACCGGTCCTCGGCCTGCTGGATGGCGTCCCGCCCCAGTTTGCAATGTGTCTTCATAATTTCGAATTCGTGCGGTTCGAACTTGCCCGGCTTGAGCAGGATGCGATCAGGAATGCCGACCTTGCCGATGTCGTGCAGGGGCGCTGACTTGAACAGCGTGTCGATGTAGGCGTCTGTCAGCAGATCCCTGAAGCGCGGGTGGTCACGCAGGGTCTCCGCCAGGAGCTTGACGTAGAGCTGCGTACGACGGATGTGGTTGCCTGTCTCGTTGTCGCGCGTCTCGGCGAGGGAGGCCATGGCCTGGATGGTCACGTCCTGGATGGCGGCGAGTTCGCGCGTTCGCCGCGCCACCTCAGCCTCGAGAAAACTGGCCTTGTCGCGCAAGAAGTCCCCAGAGGCCTTTAGCTGCAGTTGGGTCCGCACACGCGCCAGCACTACAGGCGGGCTGATGGGCTTGGTGATGTAGTCCACTGCACCCACGGCGAGCCCAAACTCCTCGTCGACGGCTTCGCTCAGAGCGGTCAGGAAGATGATGGGAATGTCGCGCGTACGCTCGTCCGCCTTCAGCTCGCGGCAGACGGCAAAGCCGTCCATGCCGGGCATCATGACGTCTAGCAGGATGAGGTCAGGAGGATCGGACCGGGCGGCGAGTTGCAGCGCTTTTTGGCCATCATTGGCCAGCCTCACCCGGTAATGCTCTTTGAGCAGGCCTGCCATCAGGGTCAGGTTGTCGGGCGTGTCATCAACCACGAGGACCGTTTGTCGCCCTGTTCCAGGGATTGCATCGTCCATGAAGTTAGCTCCCGGTCTGCTGGCACCTTGATGTGCTGCCACACAGCATACTTCCACAGCGTCGAAAAGACTCTCCATGCGGGGAGCAACGACGAACAGCGCCTAGCCTCCATTGCGGGAATATCGCACGATAAGGCGGCAATTTCGCCATATCGAATGACAACCGTGGCGGCAAACGGCGCGGGCTTGCGGAGCAACGGGGTGACAGGGCGAATGGATAATGAGACCCAGGTCGAGGAAGGCTTGGCGCTGTTCAAGCCGGTGATCGACAAGCCAGTCAAGAAAGACAAGGCCAACTGTCGTCAAAGTGAAACTGGTGGTTGGGCACCGAGGGGAAAAGCTGTCGTTGACGACCGTCCGCTTCTGGCCGAGACTGACTCTTCCTCGCCGATCCTGACAGCTGCCTTTCGAGCCGACCAAGCGGAATGCGAAGCCACCTGGACGGCCCTGACTGCGCTCCGATCAGATCTCCGTCTGTTCGGAGATTTCAAGTGCGTCGTCGACCTCGATACCGAGATATCTCACGGTCGACTCAAGCTTCGAGTGGCCCAGCAACAACTGCACGGCGCGCAGGTTCTTTGTGCGCCGGTAGATCAAGGTCGCCTTGGTCCGCCGCATCGAATGTGTGCCGTAGTCGGCTGGATCCAAGCCAAGCTCGCCGACCCAGGTTTCCAGGATGCGCGCGTACTGCCGAGTGCCTAGATGCGGTGAGCTATGAATACGGCTCGGAAACAGAAAGGCTTCTGACCTCAGTCCCGCTTGCTTGATCCACTTCTGCACCGCGTCGCGGGTCGCTTGCGTGATCTCGAACTGCACGGGCCGCTGTGTCTTGTGCTGCATGACGACCGCGCGAGATGCCAATTGATCGCCGTGGCACACATCTCGAACCTTGAGACTGACCAGATCGCAGCCGCGCAGCTTGCTGTCGATTCCCAAGTTGAAAAGTGCGAGCTCGCGCACCCGGCTTTCCATCTGTAGGCGAACCCGTAGTGCCCAGATGTCTTTGACCTTGAACGGGGCCTTCTGCCCAACGATCTTGCCCTTGTTCCAAGGCTCGCGGTGCGCTGTGTTGACTTTGGATTCCATGATGGGCTCCCATCAAGTTGAGGGAACCCAACAATGCGCCGTGGCGAGCTGTGCGTTTCGGTACAACCGACACCGTCAGTCCGCTCTCCGGAACGGGACCGTACTCACGTTCCCGGCCACGAGCCGACGCTCGTGTCGACCCGATGACCGGCGGCTGCAGACCCACAGCGGCCGTACACGTCGACAAGTGAGCGGGCGCAAAGCGGTCGCTCCGTCGATCGAGGATCGGCGCGTCATGTACCCATCGTTCGGTTGTTACGGAAAACCCGTCAACGACAGCGGTGGCGCGTCGAACGCCTGTCGACAGCCGATATCCGCAGCGGTTTGGCGCTCCCATTGCGAAGTACAAGACGCAATCAGAAGTTGTGTCGAATTCCTGCTTCGTAACCACTAGACGTACCACCTGCCGCCAGCCCGGCCGAACCGCCCGGCACCGAAAGGACGGCCGCACCTTTGTTCTTGATGCTCGAGGCCGTCGCGTACAGCGCGGTGCGCTTGGAAAGGTTGTAGACATAGCCGAGGCCGAGCTGGCTCGCATCGGCAGCACTGATGTTCGTCGCACCCACTTGGCCGTCGAAATCGGCCTTGACATACGACAGTTTCAGATCGCCGAGGCCAATGGGCACCACCGCGGCCAACATCATGTTCGTCTGGCGCGGGTTCCCAAGGCTGAATCGACGCCACGCACCGCTCACCTTGACGACGCCGAAGTCGTACGAGGCGCCGAGCACCGCATCCTTGAATTTGTCCACGACGGTCGAGCTGTTCTCGGTCTGCGTGAAGCCGCCGCTGACGACGATCGGGCCTGACGCATAGCCGAGTCGCACACCAAGGACCTTGTGTGTGCCACTGCCCGCCACGGCGCCTTCGCCAGCCGCGACCATCAGCCCACCTTCGACACCGGCCAGGCCACTCGGCAACAGGTACTGGATCGAATTGCTTGAACGCACGGTCGTGTTGGCGGCCGTGCCGAACGCCGAACGGATCGGGCCGAGCGGCGTGGCGCTGACCAGGTTGTTCGAGCCGGCGACGCCGACATAGCTGAATGGATCGAAGCGGGTCCAGCTGGAGTAGGAAGGGATGTAGTCGCGGCCCGCTCGCACTTCGCCGAAGGTCCGGCTCGCCACGCCGAGGGTGGCGCGGCGATCGAAGAACTGGGTTCCCCCGACGTTGCTGCCGGTGTCCAGCAACATCCCGGCCTCGAGGTGAAAGCTCGCGCTGAGCCCGTCGCCGAGGTCTTCGACGCCTCGAAAGCCGATACGGCTGGTCGAGTTGCTGCCGCTCACCAACGATTTCAGGGAGGCGGTGCCTTCGTTGTGCACACTGCGCGCAGCCAGGTCGGCGATGCCGAAGACCGTGACCGACGATTGCGCCCACGCCGATGGCGCGAGCGATGCCAGAGCCGCCAACGCGATGACCGTTGCGCGGGGAGAAAATCGATAGCTGTTCATTGGGTTGTCTCCTGTTGATGTCTGCTTGTTGGTTCGATGAGTCACCGAGCGGCGCGCGTCACTCCGCGGTCAGCTTCGCCTTCTGGACCACGCCCTTCCACTTCACCAGTTCGTTCGTCACTAGCGTGCGCAACTGATCCGGCGTGCTGGTCTCGACATCGGCGCCGTGGTCCTCCATGCGCTTGATCACCTCCTTGTCCGACAGCACCTGGTTGAGCGCCTTGTTCAACTGGTCGACGATCGCCTTCGGCGTCTTGGCGGGCGCGAAGATCGCGTACCACTGCGTCACGTCGACGCCATCGACGCCGGCCTCCTTCAGCGTCGGCACGTCCGGCAGGCTCGCCACCCGCTTCGGCCCGGCCACCGCCATCGCCTTGAGCTTGCCGTTCTTGATGAACGGGTAAGCGGTGAACAGGCTCGGGAACATGAACTGTGTCTGCCCGCCGATCGTGTCGCTGATCGCCGGCGCCGCACCCTTGTACGGCACCCCGAGCATCACGACGCCCGCGTTCAGCTTGAACAGTTCGGCCGCGAAGTGCGGCGCCGTGCCGTTGCCGGCGGACGCATAGGTGTAACGATCCGGCTTGGCCTTGAGCTGCGCGACCAGGTCCTTCACGTCCTTCACGCCGACCGATGCATTCGCCACCATCAGCGTCGGCGAGTAGCCGACCAGCCCGATCGGCTCGAAGTCGTTCACCGGGTCGTACCTCAGCTTCTGCAGCGCCGGGTTCATGCTGTGCGTCGCGATGTAGCCCAGCATCAGCGTGTGGCCGTCCGGCGTGGCGCGGGCGACGAACTCGCTCGCGATCGATCCGTTGGCGCCGGCGCGGTTGTCGATGATGATGGTCTGGCCGAGCAGCGGCCCGAGCTTCTGCGCGATCGTGCGCGCCATCGCGTCGTTGCCGCCGCCGGCGGCAGTGGGCACCACGATCGTGATCGTCTTGGTCGGAAAGGCAGCCAGCGCGGCCGGTGCAGCCATGGCGGTGATCCCGGCGGCGAGCGCAGGGGCGATGAGTTGCTTCAGGTTCATGGTGTCTCCGTTTGTCGGTCTCGAGAAAACGTAATCGGGGATATGCAGTTCCCCTTGCAGAATCTTTCGGGCGGTGCGAACGAGCGAAGCGCTGCGGATCGCCGCGTCGGCGCCAATGCCTTCGAGCTCGACTTCGATGTCGATCTGCCCCGCGGGGTGCAGCACGACCAGCGCGCGCTTGCCGGCGATGGCGTGGCGGCCACTGGCTACCGTGCCCGGCAACGCGAACGCACTGGCGACGCCGATCGCGCCGGTCACCGCATGCGATGCGTGGCAGCGCCGCGGCGTGAAATAGCGCGACGTGATGCTGTTTGGACCGACGCCCTCGCTGACGAGCACGGGCTTCGGGATCACACTGGCCGATACGTCGCCGAGTCCCATGCGCTCGCCCGCGGCGAGGCGCAGCGCCTCCAGCCGAACCAGCAACCCGATATTCGCGTCGAGCTCGGCCGGTGTCTCGACGCCCGTGACGCCCATGTCGGCGGCCCGCACGATCATCAGCGGCATGGCCGCGTCGATGCAGGTGACCTCGGTGCCGTCGATGAGGTCAATGCGGTTGCCGGTTGGAAACACGCTCCCCGTCACCGCGCCCCAGGCGTCCAGGAAGTTCAGGTGGATCGGTGCCGCGGTGCCCGCAACGCCGTCGATGCGGGCGTCGCCGTCGTAGGTGATCCGCCGACCCGGCGTGCGCACGGTCACGTCGATGCGCGAACCGGTGTTGACGTTGAAGACCCGCGCCGTGGTCGTGCCCTCGGTCGCGTCGATCAGGCCCTGCTCGATCGCGAATGGGACGACGCCCGACAGCATGTTGCCGCAGTTCGGCCGCGTGTCGACCGAGCGCTGTCCGACACCCACTTGCGCGAACAGGTAGTCGAGGTCGCAGCCCGCCTGGTTCGATCGCGACACGATCGCAACCTTGCTGTTGAGGGTGCTGCCGCCGCCGACCCCATCGAGCTGCAAGGGGTCGGAGGCGCCGACCGCGCCGATCAGCACTTCGTCCCGCGTAGCGTCGTCTTCCGGCAGCCACTCGCGCAGGAAGAACGGGCCGCGCGACGTGCCGGCGCGCATCAGGACACAGGGAAGACTCTTGTTCATGGGCCGAATCTTCGGCGTTGCATCCATGCTTGGGAATTGCGCAATTGAGATCGATTGATGCACACTGTCGATCACTGGACAGGGGAGTGAGACATGGCGATCAACTTCGACCTGAACGACCTGCAGGCCTTCCGGGCCGTCGCCGAGACCAGCAACTTCCGCAAGGCGGCGGAGGCGATCCACATCTCGCAGCCGGCGTTCAGCCGCCGCATCGAGAAGCTGGAACAGGCTCTCGGCGTGCGCCTGCTTGACCGGACGACACGGCGAGTCAGCCTGACCGCGGTCGGCCGCGAGTTCGATCGCAAGGTGCGGGCACTGCTCGACGAACTGGACAACACGCTGCTCGGTATCCGCGGCGTGGCCGCGACGCGGATGGGCGAGGTGACGATCGCGTGCGTGCCGTCGACCGTCTACTACTACCTCTCGCAGGTGATCTCGCGCTACCACGAGCACTATCCGAAGATCCGCATCAAGGTGTACGACGCGGGCGCCAACGAGGTGTTGTCCGCGGTGGCGCGCAGCGAAGCCGACTTCGGCCTGAACTTCATCGGCAGCCAGGAGCCGGACATCGAGTTCAAGCCGCTGCTCGAAGAGCGATTCGTCGCCGCCTGCCGCCGCGATCACCCGCTGGCGAAGAAGCGGCGCGTGTCATGGACGGAACTGGCGGCCTACGACTACATCTCGGTCGGCAAGTCTTCGGGCAACCGGCTGTTGCTCGATCAAGCACTGGCGGGGATCACCGGCTTGCCGCAAATTCTGTTCGAAGCGCAGCACGTCACGACCATGCTCGGTCTGGTGGAGGCCGGGCTGGGGGTTGCCGCGGTGCCGTCGATGGCGATGCCGGATGCGGATCATCCGTTGCTCGTCAGCGTGCCACTGGTCGAACCGGTCATCACGCGCCGCATCGGACTGATACGGCGCAAGGGCCGCTCGCTGTCGCCTGCGGCCCGGCAGATCTACGAGTTCATCAGCGAGATGAAGGGCCAGCGGCGCGTCAAGCGGGCCGCTTCGAAGGCCGGCTGACGAGCTTGATGCGTGTGGCCTCGTGAGACGAGTCAGTGCAGCGCGCTGAGCGGCGGCTGCCCGGCGACCGGGACGGGGAAGCCGGCGGCGTCCTCCTCCAACGCCTCTTCCGCGAGCGCGTAGCCGACACTGAGCTCACGCTGCAGCACCTCGCGGTCGCAGGCCTTCTCCCAGATCGAGACCACGATGCAGGCCACGGCGTTGCTGATCGTGCTTGTCAAGGCACGTGCTTCGGACATGAAGCGATCGATGCCGACGATCAGCGCGACGCCGGCCACCGGCAGGTCGGGCATCACCGTCAGCGTCGCGACGAGTGCGACGAAGCCGCTGCCCGTCACGCCCGCCGCACCTTTCGAGGTCAGCAGCATGACGCCGAGCATCGAGAAGATCTGCGCCCACGACAGTGTGATGTCGCAGGCCTGCGCGATGAACATCGATGCGAGCGTCAGGTAGATCGCAGTGCCGTCGAGGTTGAACGAATAGCCGGTCGGCAGCACCAGCCCGACCACGCCTTTCTTGCACCCCAGCCGTTCGAGCTTAACGAGCAGGCGTGGCAGCACCGGCTCGCTCGACGAGGTGCCAAGCACCACCAGCAGTTCCTCGCGGATGTACCGCATCAGCTGCCACAGCTTGAAGCCGTGCATGCGGGCCAGCAGGCCGAGCACCACCGCGACGAAGAAGATGCACGCCACATAGAACGTGCCGATCAGCAGGCCCAGCGATCCGATTGACTTGATGCCGTAGCGGCCGACGGTGAACGCCATCGCGCCGAAGGCGCCGAGCGGGGCGAGCTTCATGATGAAGCCGAATGCGGAAAACAGCATGTGCGAGAAGCCGTCGATGCTGTCGAGCACCGGCTGGGCGGCTTTGCCGATGCGCGTCAGGCCGAAGCCGCACAGCACGGCGAGCAGCAGCACCGGCAGCACCTCGCCCTCGGCGAACGCGCCGAAGAACGAGTTCGGAATGATGTGCAGCGCGAACTCGGTGAATCCCTGCGGCGCCTTGTTGCCGAACTTCGCGGCGACCGACGCGTCGAGGTGCGTCGGGTCGATGTGCATGCCGTGGCCCGGCTGCAGCAGCAGTACCGCGGTCAGGCCGGTGAACAGCGCGAGGATGGTCAGCACGTAGAACAGGCCCATCGACTTCAGCAGCGTCTTGCCGATCTCTTTGGAATCGTTCAGCGAGGTGATGCCGCTGACGATGGTGCAGAAGACGATCGGTGCGATCATCATCTTCACGAGCTTGACGAAGCCGTCGCCGAGCGGCTTCAGCGCGGCACCGAACTCGGGCCAGTAGTGGCCGACGGTGATGCCGATGACCAGGCCGATCAGGACCTGAACGTAGAGGTGATTGAGGAACTTCACGGCTTTGTCTCCTGTGAATGTTTTGAATCGGGTATGCAGCGGCGAGCCGGTCTATGCCGGCTTGAACGTTTCGTGCGCGTGACGGCGAACAGCTACGGCTAGCGCAACTTGCCCAGCACCCGGTCCACCATCACGCCGGACTGGCCGAGGTAGTTGGCGGGGTCACAGAGCTTGGCAAGAGCCTCCCGGTCGAGGTGCTTGTTGATCTCGGGGTGCTCGCACAGCAGGTCGAGCAGCGGCCGCTTCTCCTTCACGGCAACGCGGCAGATGTCGTAGACGAGGTCGTGCGCATACTCGCGCCCGATGTGCTTGCCGAGGCCCATCATCACGGCCTCGCTCATCACCAGACCACCGGTCATGTCGATGTTCGCGCGCATCTGCGCTTCGTCGACTTCCAGCCCGTCGAGCACGAATCGCGTCTGCTTCAGCGCACCGGCCATCAGGCAAAAGGCTTCGGGCAGCACGATCCATTCGATCTCCCACGGGCCGGTGCTGCGCTCGTGGTCGGCGATCATCGCGTCCATCAACGCGGCAGCGTGCTGGCGAACCACCGAGACCTGCGCGTGGATGTAGCAGCTGCTGATCGGGTTGCGCTTCTGCGGCATCGTGCTGCTAGAGCCGCGGCCGTGCGCGAACGGCTCGTAGACCTCGCCGACCTCGGTCTGCATCATCAGCTTCACGTCCATGCTGAACTTGCCGAGCGTGCCGCCGACGAGGCCGAGGAAGCAGCCGACCTCGGCAATGTTGTCGCGGATCGTGTGCCAGGCGATGTCGGGCTGGCCGAGGCCGAGCTCGTCCATCAGGCCGGCCTGGGTTTCCATCGCGCCGGTCGCGAGCGACGCGAGCGTTCCCGCGGCGCCGGCGAACTCGCCGACGAGCACGCGCGGTCGCAGCTGAGCAAGGCGCGTCCGGTGACGCTCGATCGCCGACAGCAGCCCGGCCATCTTGTAGCCGAAGGTGACCGGAATCGCCTGCTGCAGGTTGCTGCGGCCGATCATCGGCGTGAGCCGATGCTTGCGTGCGAGGTCGGCCATCGTCTTCGAGATCGCAGCCAGGTCGGCGTCGACGAGCGCGAGCGCTTCGCGAATCTGCAGCACGGTCGCGGTGTCGGTGATGTCCTGCGTCGTGGCGCCCCAGTGCACGTACTCGCCGAGCTTGTCGCGGCACAGGGCGTTGATCTGCGAGACCACGCCGAGGATTGGGTAACCGATGCGCTCGGTCTGCGCGCGCAGCTTGACCATGTCGATCTGGTCGAGGTGGCAGTGGCTGATGATCTCGTCGGCAGCCTCTTGCGGAATCAGCCCGAGCCGGCCCTGCACCTTGGCGAGCGCGCGCTCGATGTCGATGTACTTGCGGGTGCGGTTCTCGTCGGACCAGACTTCGCGCATCGCATCGCTGCTGAAGATGCCCTGGAAGATCGTCGAGTCGATGATGGTCGATGCCATGGTGGTGTCTCCGTAACTGTGAGTTGAAGGGTCAGTGGGCGCTGCGCATCAGGATGCGTTCGGCCTGCAGCACGACCGGCCGATCGACCATGCGGCCGTCGAGCCTGGCGGCGCCCGGCGACGCCGCTTCGGCCGCGAGCACGCGATTGGCCCAGTCGACCGCCGCAACGCTCGGCTGCAAGGCGCGATGGATCGGGTCGATCTGTTTCGGATGAATGCAGAGCTTCGCCCCGAAGCCGAAGCGCCGGGCCTGTGCCAGGTCGGCCAGCAGCCGCGCTTCATCGTCGAGTTGCGGCGTCACGCCGGCCACTGGTGCGGCCAGCCCGGCCGCACGCGACGCGACCGCGATGCGACCCGCCGCGTAGCCGAGGCCCTCGTCGCCAGACGTGGTATCGAGATCGAGGTCGAGCGCGAAGTCGAGCGTTCCGAACACGAGTCGCGATACGCCGCGTGTCGCGGCGATCTCGTCGACCGCGGCAACGCCACGCGCGGTCTCGATCAAGGCCAGCACGTCGGCATCGGGCACGGCGGCGCGAACCGAGGCGATCTGTGCCGCTGATTCGGCCTTCGGCAACATCAGCTGCGCGCCGCCGTTGCTCAGCAGCATGCGCAGGTCCATCAGGAACCCGCCGCTGGCGACGTCGTTGACGCGCACGACGACGCGCCGGCGTGCATCCGGCGCCATGCCGGCGAGCTGGATGCCGACCGATTCGCGCGCGCTCGACTTGTCGTCGGCGGCCACGGCGTCTTCGAGGTCGAGCACGACCGCGTCGGCGGCGCTTGCGAGCGCCTTCGCGAAGCGCTCGGGGCGGTTGCCGGGAACGAACAGATAGGTTCGTGCAACGGGCGCACCCATGTCACACCGCCCCGACTTCGTGCAGCGAGCGGATCTCCGCGCTGCCCAAACCGAGTTCCGACAGGATCGCATCGGTGTGCTCGCCGAGCGCCGGCACCGGGTCCATGCGCGGGCCCTCGTCCCAGGTACCGGGCGGCAGCATCGCCGGCAGCATGCCGGCCGGCGAGCCGACTTCGCGCCAGCGCTCGCGCGCCTTCAGCTGCGGGTGCGCCCAGACCTCGTGCATCGTGTTGACACGCGCATTCGCGATCTGCGCCGCCTCGAGCCGTTCGACGACCTGCGGCGCGGTCAGCGACGCGAACGCCTCGGTGATCAAGGCCTTCAGCGCATCGCGGTTCGCGACACGCCTGGCGTTGCCGGTGAAGCGCGGATCGGTCGCAACCGCCGGCTGCCGGAGCACGAGCTCGCAGAACTTCGCCCACTCGCGCTCGTTCTGCAGGCCCATCATCACGGTGCCGTCGCCACCGGTCGGGAACGGCCCATAGGGGTAGATCGTCGCGTGGCTGGCGCCGGTGCGCGGCGGTGGCGGCGCGCCATCGAAGGCGTAGTACAGCGGATAGCTGGTCCATTCGGCGAGCGACTCGAGCATCGAGATGTCGATGTGCTGGCCCCGGCCGGTCTGGCCGCGCTGCAGCAGCGCCGCGAGGATGTTGGTGTAGGCGTACATGCCCGCGGCGATGTCGGCAATCGACGGGCCGGCCTTGCTCGGCTCGTCGGGCGTGCCGGTCACGGAGACGAACCCGGCCTCGCTCTGGATCAGCAGGTCGTAGGCCTTCTTGTCGCGGTACGGGCCGTCGCCGCCGTAGCCGGAGATGTCGCAGAGGATGATGCCGGGCTTCTTGGCCGCGAGAGCCTCATATCCGAGCCCGAGCCGCGCGGCTGCGCCGGGCGCGAGGTTCTGCACCACAACGTCGGCCTTCTCGAGCACCAGGCGTTCGAGCACCTTGGCGGCGTCGGGGTGTTTGACGTCGAGCGTCAGGCTCTCCTTCGAGCGGTTGGTCCAGACGAAGTGGGAGGCGAGCCCGCGCACTCGCGAGTCGTAGGCACGGGCGAAGTCGCCCGCGCCGGGGCGCTCGATCTTGATGACGCGGGCGCCGAGGTCAGCGAGCTGTCGGGTCGCGAACGGCGCCGCGATCGCGTGTTCGAGCGTGACGACGGTGAGGCCTTTGAGGGGTTGCATCGCGATCTCCTTTCAGCGCACTGGGTTGGCGAGCACAGCGGTGGCGTCCATCGTCAGCCAGCCTTCATGGTCCTGAGCCCACAGCCGCACAGTCTCGCCGTCGGGCTGCAGTGCACCGTTGACGCGGAACGGGTGCGGATCAAAGGTCGGTCGAACCGCCTTGAAACGGAAGCTCGCCACCTGGGCCTGCGGCATCTCGCGCCGCAGCAGGTCCATCAACAAGGTCGCGATCAGCGGGCCGTGCACGATCAGACCCGGATAGCCCTCGACCTCGGTCACGTACTTGCGGTCGTAGTGGATGCGGTGGCCGTTGAACGTCAGCGCCGAGTAGCGGAACAGCAGCACGTCGTCGGGCACGATCTCGCGCTGCCAAGGCGCATCGGCCTCGGCCTTCTGCGGTGGCGGCGCGATGTCGTCCGGCCGCTGTGCTTCGCGGTAGACGATGTCGTGGAACTCGACCAGCGCGGGGTCGCTCGCGCCATTGGTGCGCAGCTCGTGCCGCACCTTGACGAACACCAGCTTGCCGGTGCGGCCCTCCTTGGTCGTCACATCGTCGATGGTCGACGTGCGTGCCATCCGATCGCCGATGCGGATAGGTGCGCGAAACTCGAACTGGCTGCCGGCCCACATGCGCCGCGGCAGTGGGACCGGGGGCAGGAAGCCACCGCGTTTGGCGTGCCCGTCCGGCCCGATCTCCGATTGCTGGTGCATCGGCAGGAAGTACAGCCAGTGCCACAGCGGGGGGAGTGGGCTCCCCGCCGACAGCGGCGTGCGCGGATGATCCAACGTGGCGGTCAGCGCGATCGCGGGTGTCGGGTAGGCGCTGTCCTCGACCGTCTCGCTGCGACCGATCCAATCGGTCAGCGGGGTATCTGTGTTTTGCACTGGGTCTCCTGGCAGTTGCTCTGGATGGGCAACTCATGAGCCGAAGTCTGATCAGCGACCGTCCACAACGGAATTGCAATGTTCGGAACTATTGATGCGCCGAGCGCATCGCTCGAGCGTCAACATCGGCGCACGTGCCAGGCTTATTGCGTCTTGCCAGATTGCGACTGACCCACTTGTAGGGGGCGGTGCGCTGCGCAGACCGGGGGTTGCGTGCGCGCGGACCCGAGCATTGCAATCGCTATTGGAGGCAAGCCCGAAGCTGACTCTCGTGAAGGACTGCTCTTGGCCGTTAAAAGTCCCGCGGCTCGACGCCACACAGCAGACACTCGGCCTCGCCGGCTACCACTGCGCAATTCGATCAATAAAGTACAGAACAGAGAGGCGCATCACACATGAACGGGAATCGAGCGGCAGGAAGCCGAACATCGCTGGCCATCGTTCGGTAGCGCTGCGTGTCAGTCCTTGGTCAACAACAGTTGCCCGGCTTTTTGCAGCCGGCCCTTGAAGGCGCTTGCGAGTTGACCCAGCAGCCCAGGAAGTTCGACCTCGATGGCCACCGACGTCTCCAGCACACTGATGCGGCCGGGAACGGTCTGACCCATCGTAGCGAGGCTGAACGTCAGCCGGTCGCCCTCCCAGCGTTGCGTGCAGGTGCCCGTACCGCCAGGAAGCTGGCGGACGAGGTTGTCGAAGCCGCTCTCGATGCGGCGACGCGCTTCCGCACGGCCGAGTTGGTGGGGGATGTCGACCTTGAGTGGGTTGGCCATCCGTACAGGGTGACGCATCTCGAAAGACCCCTGCTACAGAGAGGCAGTAAAAATCAGGCGCGGCGCAGCCGCCGTGTCGCTTGTGCAGCAATGAATCTAGACCAATGGGGCTGAGCCGAAATCGCCGAGAGCGTGCGTGCACAGAATGAACTGCCACTTGGGGCAGGCCGCGCCGAATCTGCGAAAGGCAGGCGCGGCCGAATGAAGAACTAAATCAAATCTCGGCTTGCTCTGAGATTTCCAGGGCGTCGTCAACTTCGATTCCAAGGTAGCGGACAGTCGACTCAAGCTTGGAATGGCCGAGCAGTAGTTGGACTGCTCGGAGGTTCTTCGTGCGTCTGTAGATCAACGTCGCCTTCGTTCGCCGCATCGAATGTGTTCCGTAGTCGGCGCGATCCAGACCCAGCTCGTCGACCCAGTGCCCCAGGATTCTTGCGTACTGTCGAGTGCCAACGTGGGGTGAATCATGAAGTCGACTGGGGAAGAGGAAGTCCTCCGACTTCAGCCCAGCCTGCTTAATTCACGCCTGAAGTGAGCCACGGGTGGCCTGCGTGATCTCGAACTGCACCGGCCGCTGCGTTTTGTGCTGCATGACGATCGCGCGCGTCGACATCTGTTCTCCGTGGCTGACGTCCCGGACCTTTAGGGCAACGAGATCGCAGCCGCGCAGCTTGCTGTCAATTCCCAGGTTGAACAGGGCGAGCTCGCGAACACGACTCTCCATCTGAAGACGAACACGCAGCGCCCAAATGTCCTTAAGCTTGAAAGGCGCCTTCTGACCGACGATCTTCCCCTTGTTCCGCGGCTCGCGATTAGTGGCATTTCCTTTGGTGCCCATGATGGTCTCCCATCGAGTTGAGGGCCACACAGCATGCGCTCTATCGGGCTGGAGCGTCGCTACCTCGCTAGCTCCAACGACGAGCGGCCCCGCTTCCTGCGGACGGGCAGCTTCCTGGCGCGCCATTGAACTAGTGATCTCGGCCAATTCCCGTCGCTCGCCAACGGCAGCTGGCAGGGCGCACGGCATGTTCATTTGCGTCCCGGTTGATGCTGCGCTCCATGAATGTTCCCTCGGATCACGCAGCTGCCGACACTCAGGGTGCAAGTCCCATTTGCTTCATGAGGGACTGGTTGTCCCACATCAGCCATTCCTCGTCCATCACGCCACCCTGCCAGTGGCCGATCGTCACCATGACCGACTTGAAGGCCTTGCCCGTCGGCGGCGTGGACTTCCCCTTCCCGTCCGGCATCGGCTTGGTGAAGGTGCCTTCGAGCACCCCTTGCACCGCCGTCCAGGCGCCGGACGCGATCTTGATCGGATGTTCACGAATGCGAGTGTCCGGGGCAAACACGAATATCGGCTTCAACTGCTCGATGTGGGCATCGAGGCCGCGCGTCACGCTGCCGTCCGGATAGTGGACCACGATGTCCTTGCTGTGGCTGCGCGCAAGTTCGTTCCATTTCTGACCCGTGTAGACATTGAAGTCCAGATCGTCAAAGTTCGCCAGATTGGCTGACTCGCCTTGGCGAGCCTTCTGCACCGCCAGCAGCTGTTGCTTCATCAGGCTGATGTCCGCGGCACTCTGCGCAGCCTGGCCGAAGGACGCGGTGGCGGCGCCCAGCAGGGCGATGGAGAGGGCGAGTTTCTTCATGTCAGTTCCTTGTGTGGCTCGGTCGAAAAATGACCGAAAGTTAAGAGTACGAACTCAGACGAGAATGCACTAGTCGGCAAAGTTGACTTTGAGAATGCATACACATGGACAATCAAGTTGACCTGAACGCTGTGGTCGTGTTCGTGCGGATCGTCGAAGCGGGCAGCCTATCGGCGGCCGCGCGGTTCCTCAAGATGCCGAAGACAACGGTCAGCAAGCGACTGGCCACGCTGGAGCAGTCGCTTGGCGTAGCGCTGATTACGCGGACCACGCGCAAGCTGCACATCACAGAGGCAGGGAGGGCCTATTTCGAGCGCTGCCGAGATGCCATGCGCCGATTGGAGCAGGCGCGCGTCGAAGCGTCTTCATTCAGGGAGCACCCCGCCGGCCAACTCAAGATTGCCGCGCCGGTCGACATCGCGCATTGCGTGCTGCCCAAGGTGATCGACGCTTTTGTAGCGCGGTACCGCGGCGTCACGGTGGATCTCAGGGTCTCGAACGAGGTGGTCGACTTTCTGGACGAAGGCATCGATCTCGCCGTGCGCGCCGGGCCTATGCGCGACTCGACCCTTGTCGGCCGACGATTCATCGAACTGACCGCCAATCTGTACGCTTCGCCCGACTACCTGAGGCGTTACGGGGCGGCATTGCGGCCGCAGGATCTTTCGTCTGCTGACTTCATCGCGTACTCCGCGATGCGGCGCTTCGAACTGGTCAGGGGGCGCTCGTCGGTGAAGATCGACGTCAGTCCAACGGTCGTCGTGGACGATCTCCAGACAGTCAAGGAACTGGTTGCCCTCGGGACAGGCGTTGGATGGCTGCCAGACTTCCTCGCGCAGACAGACGGTGCTGGTATGGTGCCCGCGGTGCCTGGATGGCAGGCCCGGTCCGTCGGGGAAGTCCACTTTCTCTTCGCCAACCCGAAACACCCCTCGCCCAACGTCAGGGCCTTCGTTGCCGTTGCCATCGAAATGCTGCCATCGATCTTGCGAAGGCAGTAGTCTCGAACGAATGATGTTGGCGTTGAAAGTCAGCATCTTGCGCGCCTGCTCGCGGTGCAGCGGTCATCGCGTGAATCCTATGAATGGCCGCCTGCGCGAGGAGGGCGACGAGGTGGGTTCCGGGATCCCGTACACCTGCGTGCAGCAAGTGCCAAGCTGCTGTGTTGCCTTCGGATGGGAACGACGTTGCTCCCTTCAGCGCAATCTGATTGACTGTTTTGCGGCAACCAGTTCGCGAAACCGAGTGGCGGCTCGGGCTCGTTCACGACCGCCCAACTGAGGATGTTGGCTGGCAGGTATGCAGCGCCGAGCGGCCGCTCAACTCGTGAACGACGGCTCGGCGCCAGTCATCCGTCATTGCAGTTCGAAGAACGGGTACCGGGACCCGGCCAGAAGCGGTCGCCGACAGCCGACAGCAACCCGGAGGTCGACTTAGCGCTGTCCCGCACGTGCCAGCCTCTTGGCCGGTGGGCTCAGCGCTTTACCCCGCAGGCCACCTTCAGCGCTTCGTTGTCCAGCACGGCTTCAGCCAGCAGCTTCTTGAGCTTGGAGTTCTCACTCTCGATTCGCGCCGCCGCTTGGCGTCGCTGTCCTCCTTGCCGCTGAACTTCGCCCGCCACTTGTAGAACGTGGCCGTGCTGAAGACTTCCTTGCGGCACAGCTCCGCCACGTTTACGCCGGCATCAGCCTGCTTGATGAATCCGATGATCTGCTCTTCCGTGTACCTGCCGCGGGGACTGCGAGAGTGATATTCCCACGTCAACTCTACTGAGCCATCACATCGGTTCGGGCCTCGAGACGGGCGCCGCCGACCACCGATAGAGCCGTCGCGCTGCATTGTCGGATGCAGTCGCATCCACAAGCAAATTTCCGGCGCGCTTTCGCCTGTTCCTAAATGGCTTCTTACGGCTGATCGATTGCGAC
>Ga0307516_10003694_pt1 | contig 19456 bp, 18 predicted proteins | sample 19_EM_MG_FD_203310 | JGI IMG/M metagenome (GOLD analysis project Ga0307516, IMG submission 203310) | Populus trichocarpa ectomycorrhiza microbial communities from riparian zone in the Pacific Northwest, United States - 19_EM | ecosystem: Host-associated > Plants > Roots > Unclassified | place...
GGGGAATGTAGCATATACAGCTGGAATGGAATGGAAGGAGAAGCTCGATCAGGGATCGATCAGACACGAGCGAGCTCAAAGCCAAGCTAGTCGTAAGTCGCATAAATGGAGGAGGGGGAAAGCATTTACAACGCCGCGAGCTTATATAGCGAACGCCTGAATGACACTCCACTCAATGGAGGAGGGAGGGAGAGGGAAAAAAAAAGAAAAACGGTAAACCGATAAATAATGGCACAGATGGCCAATAAGGCTTGATTTGGAATATAACACCAGAACCCCATAGTAGCAATTCGAGTGTATATGTACATATATATGCAAACATCATGGGGGTGCCGTCCGGGTTCAGACAAGCGGACGCCAACGATGGGGGACAATGGAAGGATTATTAAAAAAAAACAGAGCTTGGGTAGGGTATTGGGGGAATGTGTAAGTATGAACCGAGAACACGATGAGATTACGCGACTGAGAACAAAAGGGAAAAGAGTCAGCAGGGGAGATCAGATTATTAGTACGTGCCCACGCCCATAATTCCTCTATCTCTCTCTCTGCAAATCCGCTTTCCTACAAACACGTCAGCAATCTCGCTCACAAAACGCAAGTAAAAACACACGCACTCTCTGATAGTATCGTACAAGAACTTGTAGCTCCTCAAGTTTCCTTTGAGACGCCGGATATCCAAACTATATGTATCCTTGAGCCGGTCTATACGCGTAAGCTCGACCGAGAAGCGGACTTCGTCGCCTGCATCTTGTGTTGTATCGCCATAGATAGGCTCGACACCGCCACTCGCTCCAGACGGGGTCGCATCCGTCGGTGAGGGAACATTCTCATCTACATCCACGGGCGCAGCAGGCGGGCCCGAGACTTGCGACGACTGTCTGCGCATCAACAAGCCCTTGAGCATGCCACCCGGAGACGGGTTCGAGGGAACAGGCAGTCCGCGCCTGTCCACCTGCACCAACACACGCCACGCACCCGCGATCAGAAAAACTGTATACACGCGCATACACACAGTCACTCACCCCATTCGAAGCAGCAGACCCTACCATCGTAAACGCCGCCAACCCATTCGAACCAACCACACCACTGAACCCGAGCCCCACCGACCCCCCAGCCTTCTTCCTCTTCGCACGCACACATCTGTACTTGTACTCGCTCTCCGCCTTGAACTCCATACCGAGCTCGTCGAGCACCTGGCAGATCCGCTTCATCACCTCGGGCGGCGGCCGCGTCGTAATCGTCGTCTGGTCCACCGCGCCATGGTGGATCCGCAGCACGTCTTTCGCAGCAGCGGCGGCGGCGGCGCTGCCCGTCGAGCCTGCACCTATTGCTGCTGACGCGACCAGCGAGGACGTCGTGAACCGCCATCCGGCCCTCGAGAACGAGAACGAGGTATCGCCGTGCGCGGGCCGCGTCTGCTGTGGCTGCTCGCCGTTCCTCGCCTTGCCGGCGGTGCTGGTGCTGGTGCTGACATTGCCCACAGCAGACATGTCCTCGACATCTGGCTTGACACCACTGCGCCGTCTGAACCACTGCATAACATTGCGGGCCTTGATCGTCGACGCAGGATTGTCGCTCGACGAATGTGCATCCTTGCCGCCCATGCTCGGGAAAATGGCCGTCTGGCGATGCGCCTGCGCAGGCGACGGCCCCGCAGCCGTCGTCGTGGAGGTCGTGGTCGTCGTGGTGATGGGGGTAGTGGCGAGAGAGGCCTTGGCAGGCGTCTCCCCCGTAGGTGTCTTCCCCTTCCTGTTCTTGATCGTCCGGCTAAACGGTTCAACCATAACGGTGAGCGTGTTCCGCCTGTTCTTCTTCTCCTTGGCGACATCGCTGGGCGTCGGGCTGAGCAGGGAGTTCTTCGACTGGGACTGGGGTGCCGCGTCTGGTATTGCCAAACTGGCAGCAGGAGCGGCCCCAATAGTAGAGGCGGAAGCAGAAGCAGGTGGGTCAGCCGGAAGCGGTTTCTCTGGGATCGCCTCGCTCTCCGACGGAACGCGCGACGCCGCGTATCCATTCGAATTAGCATTGGAATGGTCCGAGCTCGACCCAAAGATCTTACCCAGCCCGAATTTGTCGATCGAAAGGCCCTTACGGTGACGACTCGATCCCGAGCCCGAACCAGACCTGGAGCCGGGCGAGCCGGTACCGGACTGTGCCGACTTGTCATCCATGGTGGCAGTACCAGGGGGACTCGCAGGGGACACCGCAAACGTGGGCGTCTGTGGCTGCACTGCGTCGCGATCGCGCATCGTCGAAGTTGAGCCGCGTCCAGGTGCTGGGGGTGTCTTGACATGGTGCGACGCAGGCGAGTGGTGTGCCACGTCGACGGTGGGCCGCTGTGGTGCCTTATTCTTCTCCTTGCTTCTGTCCTTGTCCTTGGCAACAGGCGACGCACCAGAAGCGGAAGCAACGGGAGCAGCGACACGGGGCGAAGAGGCCTTCCGCTCGCGCGAGCTGGAACTCGGGGGAGGTTTAGCAGTCCCAAGCGCAGGAGGAGACGGCTCGGGTGCCCGCGGGTCGCCGGGGTACTCCACTTGAATCGTATGTCGGAACCCACTCGGGCCCTTTTTCTTCGGGTCGGGTTGGACTGGAGCCGTTCCAGTGGCAGTGGAGTGGGCGTCTTTGATGGATACGACAGGGACATCGTCCGGCGTCGAAATCGTAACCGGAATGTTGACTGACGGTGGTGGCGCAAACGGATCATCATCGATAGGTGACGTTGGCGATACGGCGACCGACGCAGGATGGCGCGAGGACGCATTTGGTGGATGTGTTGGAGGAGAAGGAGACGAATATATCGACTGGTCAATCAGCGATGTTTCATACAGGTACTCTGGATGGGGCTGTGTGTTATCCCTGAACGAGTGGCTCCTTGGCTGGGCAGCAGCAGCCGCAGCCGCGGCTGCGCCAGTACCAGAAGCAGCGACACCTGAAACACTCAACATGCCGTCGACACGTGCGCTCTGCGTGCGTGCGACCCGCGCGGGCTCCTGCTGGCTCGCAGCAGCAGCAGCTTGGCGCATCTGTCTCTGGTATGCAAGCCGCTTCATCTGATGCTGCTCCATCGCAGCCTTCTCCAGATCCTCGACGGCCTTTGAAAAGCTATGCGCATATGCTGCAAGCCACGGGTGCGCCATGATAGAGCGCAGGTCGGCACGGCGCGTGGGGTCAGGGACGAGCATCATGGAGAGAAGATCGCGGGCTTCGGGGGAAACGTAGTCAGGGAAGGATAGAGGCGTGTTGACGATATATTTATACAGCAGGTTGATGTTGTCTCCGTCCGGATTGGCAGGGTCGTCGTCAAAGGGAAGATAGCCCGCCAACATAGCGTACAGAATAACGCCACAGGACCATATGTCAACTGCAGAGCCGACATAGAGCCCTTCCGAAATAACGAGTTCGGGAGCAGCATAGCACGGCGATCCACAGCTGGTCTGCATGAGATCGTCAGCACGATGTTCGAATCGGTTTGCGAATCCGAAATCGGTGATGATGACGTTTCGATGGCGGTCGAGCAAGAGGTTTTCGAGTTTGAGGTCGCGGTGGACGATTTTCTTTTGGTGGATGTACCATACACCCGAGACGAGCTGGGAAAAAAGCTTGGCGGCATCCTTTTCTTTGAGGTAGCGGTGTGCTAGGATGTGGTCGAATAGCTCTCCGCCTGAGGCGTATTCGAGGATGATACCGATGTACTTGTCCGTTTCGATGACATCGTATAGGCGGACGATGTTGGGGTGCTTAAGGGTCTGTGTGAAGTTGCCATCATTATCAGCATCAGGGCAACCGGCATAGACGGAAAGGAAGGACGACGCACCCTCAGGACCTCAATCTCCCGCTCGACTTTGGACATCCTGAGGGACGAATCGACGCTTCCCCTGCGGATAAGCTTGACGGCCACTTCCTCTCCCCATTGACAGTGCAGACCCAGCTTGACCTTTCCAAACTCGCCCTCGCCGAGCGTTTGCAGGAGGAGGTAAGGGCCGAATTTGGGGATCGTGCGGCGTGGGTGGGCGGTCGCGTAGGCTACGGCAGCGGGGTGCGAGTAGACATCGCGGTAGGCTGGGCTGTTTGCATGGGCAGCCTCGTCGGACTGGGACTGGTGTGTGGGTGAGATGACCTGGTGGGAGGCTCGTTGCTGGCGGCGAGACTGGGACTGGGACTGGGACTGCGCGTGGGACTGAGATTGGGACTGGGATGGGGACTGGACCGAGACCGAGACCGAGACGGGCCTCGAGACCCTCGACGGCGACGAGTCTGGAATCTGCAAACTGTTCATCGTAAAAAAAAAACTCGCGTTCAGAACATGTTCGAAGGTAAACAAAGGCGTGGGATTCACAGAGACTCGCAAGTACACAACACATCCAAACTACTCCCACAAGAATTCTGTCTACCTGCACGCTGGATGAACGTCTAGACGCTCAAAGTCGAAATAGAGATCTCTTCGATAGTAGGCTCAATGTGTTTCACCTACTACGCACCTGCGTGGCCATCGGCGACACGTCACCGCATACACAACTCACCCGAATACGCTTTTTATCTGACCCCGCCCTTTTCCAATTCTTCGTCGCCATAAACGGGAGCTCTTCTACAATATGTCGTCCTCTCGCTTTGGGATACACAATCGTTCACATACGTGTAGGGAGCGCCACTTGTGTAGTGCCTTGAGGGATAGTGTACATTCAAGGAATATCTACTCGGACAGATCTGTTGGACCAGAGCACCACTCATCAGTTTGCACTACATAGACACCAATTAGCTCTACGTCGACGTGAGTGACGGTGGGAGGTGCACCCCCGTCGTCCAGCGTATACACTCTTCGTTCTCAGTGCATTCTAGATGCTGACTTGCATCCCTATAATTCAGAGTCACTCAAGTAAGTAGTAGTGTGCTTACAATCCCCCACTTCTCCATTCGTCGCGAACATTTCATCTTCCTTGCCAGGTGAACCTTTGGGCCAACTGACGCGATCGACCTGGCTACAGATGCGTACAGATACCGATACAAGCACCTGCACCTTTGCATGCCAAGTGGACATTTCGACCATCGAACCTCGGGCGGTCTTGTCACTCATACTAGGGTATGTAATTACATTCTTGACAGTTCTTGACGTCTCGGATTTCCATCAGACAATGTCATACTAATGCCCGTATGTCATGATTAGGCGCTCAGTTGCTTCAAGTCGTTGTGTGCCTAACGACATGCTTTATTCCTGTGCCTCTACCACCACCATCGATTGTCCTCACTGGATCAAGGGTGCAAGCAAACGAACTTCACTGTGAGTACCGTTCAGTCATCATCTACCTTGCTTCTCAATGCATACTAGTATTTGATATCGACCGACCAAAGAAAATCAACCCGACTCAATCATCACAACTACGTCTATTACTTTTCCGTTCGAGAATTTTTTAATGTTCACCAATTCGGTAGAGGAGGTATGGATAGCATTCTAAAGTTTTTGTCACAATCTAAGAGTGACACGCATGGTGCTCAACAGCATGCGCCTGATCAACGTGAAAGCCTTACTTGAAAGGGAGGAGTCGATGAAAAAGGGAGAGCGAGTGGACCGTTGGGCCAAGGTCCTCGAGTTCTGCGATGATGAGGCCACAAAGTACGCGATCCTGTCCCACCGGTGGATAGGGCAAGAAGTGGAATGTGACGAGATACTTGAGCTCGCCAAGATGAACGTGTGGATGAGGGAAAAAATACGCCGGTGCGAGGGCTATCGAAAGATTCTCGATAGCTGCAAGCAGGCTAGGAAGGACGGGTACGAGTGGCTGTGGGTGGACACTCGCTGTATCGACAAGCGAAGCAGCGCAGAGCTATCTGAGGCCATCAATTCAATGTACCGGTGGTATGAATACGCCCAAGTATGCTATGCGTACCTCCACGACGTCCTCGACTCATCCTTTCCTGTTGCGCACGACGATTGGAGGTATGCCAACGGCTGGCCGGAGTGGTTCTCGCGTGGGTGGACGCTACAAGAGATGATAGCACCAAGCAATGTCCAGTTCTTCAACAAAGAATGGCAGGCCATCGGTGACAAGAGGGCGCTTGCATGTACCTTGCAAGAAATCACCGGAGTCCCCGAGCATGTCCTGATGGAGGGACTTCGCGGAGACCGTCCGTGTGTTGCACAAATCATGCTGTGGGCGGCCAATCGGACGACGACTCGAGTCGAGGACAGAGCTTATTCTCTGATGGGTCTGTTGGGCGTGAATATGCCGATGTTGTATGGAGAGGGGAAGAAAGCTTTTCATCACGAATCGCGGCATCCAAATTTGGCTGTTCCTTCGTCCGATAAATCACGGTGCCGACTCGGTCTTCGAAACTTGGCTGCCATGTCGCTCTAGTCCATCAGGTTCACCGGTGGCCATCAATTTATGCTTGAGGGAATCTAATTACTATAGATTTACTAGATATACACGGAGGCTAGACCCTCGTCCAGAGGAAACTTTCCAGTTCTGTCAGGTCTATCTCAGGTATCAAGACACATCGCATCACAGCACCGCATTCGAAATCGATGAAAGTGCAATCATCGAGAATGGGTTCACCTGCACTGGCGCATACCCAGCGAAATTCACAGGAAATAGTTTTATTCTGACCAGCACTGATCCTCTTTGTGTCAAATTCTATTCTAGTAATAACCAGACCAGACATCGCTTTTCAGTGGGCCTCGGACAATTCTTTGGCAAGGACTGGGTTCATGTCGAATCTGCCTCTCCATTTGCGTCGGAGTCTCTCTGAGAGACAGATGCCAGGGAGGAATATAACAACATGTTAGCTACAGCGCCAGAGCATGCGCAATCTATGAATAACGCGCGTTCTGGAGCGAGGGTCTACATTATGCAAACACACCTCCGTCGATTGACCCTGCGTACTTGCGTCGTGTGGAAGAGCTCAAGAGAGAGTGGAGTTAAATTGGGGGTATTTCAGGATCCTGGTTTTGATTATATATCGGGTAAATGGACAGGCTTCGATGTTGATGTGGGTGGATTCTTCCATGTTTACGCATTACTTCCGTATCAGCATTGTCATCACTGTTTACAGGAAACCGAATATCGTGACATGCTGTATCGCAACACCGCATTCAAAATTGATGACAGCATAATCACAGAGAGTGGCTTCACCTACCGCGCATACCCAGCAAAATTCACAGGAAACAGTTTCATTCTGACCAACACAGATATTCTTTGCATCAAAGTCTATTCTAATAACCAAACCGGTGATTGCTTTGCAGTGGGCTTCAGACAATTCCTTGGCAAGGACTGGATACATGTCGAATCTGAGGAATATGGCATGTGGGGCTCGACGGAATATTCCAAGGAGGAATGTGCCGAGAAATATGCCAAGAAGCAATATGATGGCGAAATGCTAGCCAGAGCGCCAGAACGTCCCAAAGCCAGTGCCGGGAGTGAAGCTGAGATGCACAGGTTCTACTACAGGTTCTGCAGTGCGACGGCCATAACTCGATCAATACCATTTAACTCATGGATATCCAGGAATGGTTCCTAACTAACGACTGTCCATCAGGCTACAACGTCCTCACACAAGGCGCACATCTCTCCACACCTACATCTTTATCTCAACAGCAGGAGGAGGCCCACTTACCAAGTTCTACTGAAAACCGACATACTTTCTGTACGCCGATAAAAAAGATGTTGCCATCAAAGGACCATATGCCATTGATCCACCGCTACACGTCCCAGATGCCTATCGTTCCCCGTTGAGTTCAGAGAAAGAGAGGAAGGATTTAAATTTGCACAGGCAGTATTGTGGACGTCGATCTGTGGGTCAAGGGTCGTAAGTGGGGCTCGTGTCAGGAGAAAGCATGCCACGACCTGAGACAAACGAGGGTACATGTCAATTCGAAGAATGATTCTGTTGCTGTCGGGATCAACAGTACGGAATTGGGCAACGTATATCATACAACGATCTTCGTTGGTGAATTTTCGGCTATGCCTGCCTCTCGGCCAGCGAAGTGTAGGTAGTAACAGCTGAGATGGGGGATAAACGGTCAGGTAGTACATCGATACGAAGGCTGGGTCGGTGGTTGTGAAATGCGGCTTTGTTATATGCCTAGTGGATCCGTTTGTCTGCTTCCCAATATCGGTCTATTATACTGTCCTGGAGTCTGGGCTGAAGCTAGATGGAGCCGTTCACTAATTGTTTAATACATCTTGGGACCAGGAGTCAGTAGTCACCCTTGGGCAGACAAAAGGCTCGGAGGTAAATAGTCGTTCTTTCTCGAATTATTGACACTGATTTTAGTAATTGCATAGTGATCAATGAATCATTGCACTTAACTTGACGCCCGTATGTGATTGGATGCTCAGTTGCTTCAAGTGCTGTGTGCTGGCATTCGACTAGAAATGACACGTCTTATTCTTGTGTCTCTACCACCACCATCAAAATTGACCTCACTGAATCAAGAGTGTAAGCAGACGAAATTCACTGTGAGTGCCGTTCAGCTATCATTTATCTTGCTTCTTAACGCATATAAGACGTCGACCAGCCAAAGAGAACCAACCGACTGAAACACCATAACTAATACGTCTACTGTTCCGTTCGAGCATTTGTGTCCGATTTTTTGGTTGTCACCAATTCAGTAGAGGAGGTATGGATACCATTCTACAGCTGTTGGTCACATTAATCTAAGAGTGACACACGTGGACCTCTACAGCATGCGCCTGATCAACGTGAAAGCCTTACTTGAAAGGGATGGATTGATGGAAAAGAGAGAGCCAGTGGACCGTCGAACCAAGGTCCTCGAGTTTTGCGATGATGACATCACAAAGTACGTGATTCTGTCCCATCGATGGATCGGGCAAGAAGTGGAATATGACGAGATAGTGGAACTCGCGAAGATGGATGAGGAGAAGAGGGACGAAATACGTCAGCGCGATGGCTATCGAAAGGTTCTCGATAGCTGCAAGCAGGCTAAGAAGGACGGGTACGAGTGGTTGTGGGTGGACACTTGCTGCATCGACAAGCGAAGCAGCGCAGAGCTCTCTGAAGCCATCAATTCAATGTACCGGTGGTATGGAAACGCGCAAGTGTGCTATGCGTACCTCCACGACGTCCTCGACTCATCCTTTCCCATTGTATGTAACGACAAGAGGTATGCCAACGGCTGGCCGGAGTGGTTCTCACGTGGGTGGACGCTACAAGAGATGATAGCGCCAAGTAATGTCCAATTCTTCAACAAAGAATGGCGGGCCATCGGTGACAAGAGAACACTTGCACGTACCTTGGAAAATATCACGGGAGTTCCGGAGTATATACTGACGGATGGACTTTCTGTGGACCGTCCGTGCGTTGCTCAAATCATGTCGTGGGCGGCCAATCGGACGACGACTCGAGTCGAGGACAGAGCTTATTCTCTGATGGGTCTGCTAGACGTGAATATGCCGATGTTGTATGGGGAGGGGAAGAAAGCTTTTCACCGTCTTCAGCTGGAGATCATCCGCACATCGAATGATCAGAGCATCTTTGCATGGAGTTGCTACGAAGGAGAAGTGCGGACTGGCAATATCCTTGCAGATGATCCAAGCGTCTTCCGCTACTGCTCTGAAATGGAACTGATGGACCCGGACGAATTCGTCGAATCTCTCTCAAAGAATGTGCCAGAAGGAGACCTGGGCTCGATCGAGAAAGATCGACTTAGCACATTCCCCGTCACGAATCGCGGCATCCAAATCTGGCTCTTCCTCCGTCCGATACGTGGCGCTGACTCGGTCTTCCAAGCCTGGCTGCCATGTCGCTCTGGTCCATTGGGTCCACCAGTGGCCATCATTTTAGGCTTGTGGGAATCCAATTACTATAGATATACACGGAGGCTAGAGTTTCGTCTAGAGGGAACTTTACAGTTCCGTCAAGTCTATCTCCGATATCAAGACACGTCGCATCGCAACGCTGCATTCGAAATCGATGACAGCGCAATCACGGAGAACGGCTTCACCTATCGCGGCGCATACCCAGAGAAATTCACAGGAAATACGTTCACCCTGACTAGCACCGATCCTCTTTGCGTCAAAGTCTATTCTAAAGCTGATCATTGCTTTGCAGTGGGCTTCGGACAATGTTTTGGCCAGGACTGGATACATGTTGTTGCATCGGTGTATTCCTGGGGTGCGTACGACAAAATACTAGCCAGAGCGCCAGAGCATGCGCATTCCATGGATAAGGCGCGTTCTGGAGCTGGACGTTATGGTCGGGTGTGCATTATGCAAACACGTCTCCATCAGTTGACCCTGCGTACTTCTTGCGTCGTGTGGAAGAGCTCAAGAAAGAGTGGAGTTAAGTTTGAGGTATTTCTGGATCCCAGCTTTGGTAATGTATCAGGTGAATGGGCGGGGTTTGATGTTGATGTGGGTGGAATCCTCCTTGTGCCTACACACTACTTCCTATCAGCATTGACATTACGGTTCATAGAAAACAGACGATCCCAACTGTGACTGGCGGGCTCTCATGATACACGATAGGAAGGCACAGGATAGCTATGAGCTACACGTAGACGGGGCCTCCATGAAATTTTCAAAAGCACCTGAGGGTGTAAAAGTAAGTACACATATTTTTCATACTCTGCTCGAGTCTTATGAGAACAGCTGGGGGATTACGGTTGCTTTACGGACTGCGAGGACTTTTACTGCGAAGGAAACATCTTTACAGACCTCGAGTCGCTTCCTTTAAAGGAGGGCATTGTCCCAAGGCAGCACAGGGTATCTCAAAAGGGTGGGTACCAGGGAGATAGAGACCATGTTTTGGCCCGCTTGAACGTGCACGCTTTTGTCGAATTATACAAACCACTTTGCCTGTCACTTCCAAATAACGACGACATCAAAACATTGTTGACTTCTCTCTCTACCCGATTGACCAATAGATATCTCATCACAAGAGTCGTACAATGTCCCCCTGATCCTCGCTGGCCCGGCTCAAGCACCACATCTTTTTGCACTTTTGCAAAGCCTTTTATTTGGAGCTCAAATGTACTAGGCGCTGATACTGTGTCAGGAGCGGTCTGGTGACGAGACAGATAGGTGACCAAGCGAGGGTTAACAATGCAGATGGAATGGAGTTGTACATGGAGTACCACTTTTTCGTCGGTTGTTCTCTGACTAATTTATTCGTCTTGTCCCTCTACTACTATCTTCTTTTATGTATATCTGTATATCAGATGATCCAGCGGAATCCAAAGTCCGAAACGGTCTTGCTCGTGAAGGACATGCATGTTACATAGAGCACTTGACCATCCTCTTCTCACGCACGCTCAGACTTCAGTGGAGTTCCACTACGCGCACGGTATATTTGGGTTCGTTGTACCCGAGAACCTGTGCCACTCCAAAGCTGCTACTCGAGAATTGTCCTGTGACCTTGGCACAACATACCACACAATCAATCTTTCTGAGTGGGTATATTCATAAAAGATTACTCTCACATGTTCTTTCCATGGGCCTATCACAATACCAGCTCGAGATGGCAGTTGCGAATTCTCCAGCGATATGCCCAAAACCAACAACCATGTCAGCGTTGCCAGTCGTGCGACCACCTGTGTGACATGCGTCCTGTTGCTTAGATGCAACGGTAGACGGATGCACCAGGGAATAACCGGGGGGAGCCTACAGGGGAGTAAGTGCACGCAGTAGACAGGGTTGTTAAGAGAGCAGAATTCTCGTTGACTCACAAGATGAATCCAGGTGGGGATCATGGCAAAACCGAGAATCCTCACCATTCGCGGGGAAAATGCAAACGGTCAACCAGGCACAATTGTCTTCCATCGAGTCTTTGGTTCGCCTAGGGAGACTAGTATCCCTCTATGCATGATTGGAAGCAGAACGTTGACCAATGATGTAACAACAGTCTTTCACCCCGACCATGATATATGACACCCACCATGACCACCCCACCGATCATGTCTTGCCCACGACGATCACGTATCCTGGACAACAAGCAGCTACAGGCACCTGTCTTTCACAGCACTCTCACAAGCCACCCTGCTTCGAAGGCATGCAGTGGATGTGCCACTCAGTCGGATGAAGGGGGTGGCTTTATATCATACTCTACTTAATGGATAGTGCCACTGGGGAGAGTAAGTAACAAGTGTGAGCTAAGTAAAGAATGGCATACCTCGGTCGGACGAACAGAATGACTGAGGAAAGACTCCAGTAATCTCGGCTCCAATCCTGGGCTGTCAAACATATATTGAGTTACCCATGAGATCGAAGCAGGCATTTCCTCTGGCACGTTCGATGGGATCAAGGTGTTGCGTGATCATTGGCGACACGTCAACTACAACATACACAAGGGGAGACAACCTACCCAAATACTATGCTCGTGCGTCTTTTGTCTGACCCCGCTACTTTTCACCGACGCCATCGACAAGTCATAGAGGGGAGTTCATGTGGAGTGTGTTGCGCTATCACTTTGAGGTATACAACAAACCCTTGGGTAAGGGGTATCGAGCGATCGCCAGTGGAAACGGAGGTCATCGCCGACTCGCCGCAAGCAGACAGAAATGTAATAGTGTAAAATGGTAACTAGGTAGTAAAGAGGTGACGGATGTGGGGGGCAGGATGGATGTGGATGGAGCTATTGTCCCAAAGGTTTTCCTGAGAGGATAGAATGTTCGCCATGAGTAGTCCAGCGGAGGGAGGCGCCACTGAGTCGCCCAGCTGTGCATTCGCCACATCAGAATGCACTTGGAAGTTAGAACGACGAGCGTATGCACGCTGCATGAACCTCCCATCAGAATCGCTCACATCGACACAAAGCTAACTGTTGTGTAGCACAAACTTGGATCCGATGAGTGGTGCTTCAAGCCTGATTTTCTTCATAGTGCTTCCCTCGATCCAACACCCTATGTAACGGTGTCAGGCAGAATTTCAAGCCGAGCCAGGTCCATGACGGCTTACAATAGCCGATGGGACCATATATGCTGCGTCGAACTACATTGGGCACGTCCAGCAGGTCGAGGATAACCGGCCAAATGATGGCCAACCACGACGAGGGCAAATTTCGGTGGAAGTTTCCAGCGAAACGCAAGTACTTGAACATGTGCAGCGCAATAGATTGTCTCTGATCAGCTATGTTGCGGTTATATGCTGTTTCACTAGCATACCATCGTACTACGATATGAACTTATTGCATAAATGCTTTACAAACCTGCCTCAAAACATACCTGAGCGCACCTCCGACGTCACTAATTTGCTTTAGAAGGCCTAGGGGCGATAAGGGACCGGCATCGAGTGAAAGACAACGGGAAAATACATTCAACAGTGCACCAAGTTCCTGGGTAAACGCCCTGGTACATTCCCTGAATAAGGTGGGCAGAGTTGTATTTTGAACGTGACACACAGTCTCGATTATCGACTTGATGTTTAGCAACCCACCTAGAAAGGTTCACTGCCAGTTGGCGGGGAAGGCAAGCCGGTCTGCACATGCTACATACCGACAGAGGATAAAATCGCAGCGAAGTAGGTCGAGGAAGTAGTAATGTACGGGTGTCTCCGTGAACCACTTTCATGAAGCATTTCGCTGGATTGCGACAGCACCATACTGTGACGGATGTCAATGTGTAAGTATATCGACAGAGGGTAGTCGGAAACGTACAGCAACGCAGAGCAAGAGGCCTAAAATTGGGAGTGCCCTGTTCTGAGAAGAAAACGCCGCCAAACGTGAGATGAGCACTGGGAGTGACTTGAGGAGATATGTGAGTCCCGAGCGGAGAAATATGAGATCGGTATTGCTGCATTGCAGGCGTCAGCATTGTGTACAACCATTCTGCACGAGACAGTACTCTGTAACGTAGCATGACGTTGCACACAGACCGAGGGTACGGTGCGTGGGCACTATGCTGGCGAGTGGAGGTGGGGAACGGCGACGTACTGTATGATCCCCGCTGCAGCAGGAGCAACCCGGCCAAATGTATGGACATGGGCCATCACGTCGTGTCGCCTTTTCTTCTCCTCGTTTTCTGCGTTGGCGATTTGTTCCGGTGTGAGGTCCTGGTAGTTCTGCTCGATGGCTTCGTCTGTGATGGGAAGACCAGCTTCTTTTTTCTGCAAGAGGAAGGTTCAGAAGAGCTGTCTCCACGTCCTGAATCGGTTCTGGGTGTCGTTGTCAGTTTCCATCCCATTTCGCGCCATTGGGGAGGACATACAGCAGTGGATACGATGCCATTTCTTTGCTGGCATATCGACTGCGTGCGCGTTGCTAGTGTGTTCCGCGAGTGCGAGAGGGTCGAGTCCTACCTTGACAGTCTGAGGCACGTCCAGTTGTGTGGCTTTCGACGAGAGGGGAAGAGGCGAATATCGCCACGGCCCGGGATATCCGTGAAAAGTAAACACAGGTAAACACCAGAATAGCGCTTCATCTCCTCGGAGGCTCGGACCCGTTCGATCAGTTTCACCTGGTATACACCGCAGTGCGTGGCCGCATCTGCAACGCCTCACCACATACACAAGGGGAACAATACGCTGAGTGCGTCCCCCTATCGCTTTGTGATATACAACAACTCCCTCAGAGACGTGCAGGGAGCGCCACTTGCTGGTTCTCACTATACAGCAGTTATTGTTGCGGCCTTGAGGGCCCAACGGATCTGTCTAGGATTTTCTTTGCAATATACGATCAATGAATATCTGCAAAAGATCTGTTGGACCAGTGCACCACTCGTCAGTTTACCTCTAGTACGTCCACGTGAGTGATGATGGGAGAATGCCCCCTCGTCGCCCAGCGCATATACACTTGTCGTTCCTAGTGCATTCTGATGTCACCCGGCCACTAAAAGCTCCCTCTGTTCCACTACTTGTCACGAACGTTCCATCTTCCTTACTGGGTGGACCTTTGAGCCCATGGCGCGATACACATCCATCCCTTCCTTTATCGTCCATACCTAATTCGTCTGCTACATCTGCGGCGACGATTTCTGTCTCTACTGGAGATCACCCGACACAGCACGCCCCTTCGGGGATGCCATGCAGGGAGCATCACTTGTTTGTTTGCACTATGCAGCTGGGGGTGTCCTTGGTAGTAAACGATCAAGTAATATCTGGGACAGATCCGTTTGACCGGAGCATCGCTCATCGGTTCGTGCTACACAGCAATTAGCTTTGCGCCGACGTGACTGACGATGGGAAGTGCACACCTGTCATCCTACTACCCTCCGTTTGCAGACCCCTGATACAAGCACGACGCCTCACCCAACTGCATGCTAACTGTCAAGTGACCTTTCTAATGAGCCTCAGGTAGTGTTATCAGTCATCGTGCATGTATCCCCGATTTCTTAAATGTCCAGCTTTGTATTGTTGGATCTGACAGACCAGACCTCCACTTGATCTCGGCTCTAGATCTCGTCCACTCCCTATCCTAATGATGCTCGATGGCTCTGTGCGCGGCGTAAGATATGTAGGCCAATAATGATTGAGGAATACTGTCATGGCCACTGTCCACCATCGTCTTTTCCTGCTGCATTAGACGTGTTGTGAACGGCCCGCCAACGACTGGCAGTGATCAGGAACGTTGTACTCGTGGAGGGCTTAGCTTAGTCTGGCCCAAATAGGCTGTCTGCCTCCGTGAAACGTCGTTATGCACTGTAAGTACAGCAGGAAGATGATACTGCAAGTCCAACTAAAGCTGTAAGTCACCCCATAGCCCTCTTTCTAAAGCTGATCCTCATTAAGAATGAACGCGGAAACGGTCGGAATATCCGATAGCGAGAGATCTAGGTCCTAGTATACGTACGGCTTGCAAATAATTTGGGTACACCGGAAACTCAATGTGTCCCAGCCTAGCTCCCTGGGCCCTTTCGGTGGATGGTCCCTGCTTACAACGTCTTCGTATTGGCGATAGGTTTATTCGGCCATATCGTGAACTCGTCATAATCTCGTGAGGTCTCGTGGATTGCGACAGATGCCAGTATTATGCATGTCACGAAGAATAACCTGTGAGAGTCATCGTTCGTCCGCCAGCGGCCTATTTGATGATCAGAAGATCAGAGATCTAAAGCGTTAACCTTGTCCCATTTCTTCTAGGTCGATGACTATCGCACTCCCGCACTGACTGGTGCTACCATACTGAGGGCTTCTAGACGAAGACAGTCTTTTGGTCCTGCTTTCTCTTGAAGAAAACTCTTGTTTTGTTTTCAGGTGTCATCCTCAAAGCTTTTGGCACAACCCTTCTTCGTCGTTGTTGGCCATCTTCCCATGTGGATTCTGTTGGACACTATGGCAAGTACCTACTACACATTTATTTACCTTCCTAATTACCTTGCCTGGCAAGGTTAACCTCAACCCAATATTCGTGAGGAAGTGCAGCCCCTGTTGAATTATGTCTGGGGAAAACTGGAATACAGTAGGATCAGTTAGCCACATGTGACTGCCACTCCAGCAGGTTGCATGTTGACAAAACGTGACCACTGATGGCCAGATAAGCATTTTGGTCGAAATGCTATGCCCTTTCAATCACGAAACTTATTTGGACGCCGCCCGTGCTGAGTTACCAAGGTTCAATCATCTCCGGAGGCTTTGAGAAAGTCCTGTCATACAGTTCCGTGAGTAACATTACACTTAGCAGCATCACCGATCAGTCTGAAGGGTGATTAAACCAAAAGCATGTGTCATGAGGCGTTGACAACGTCTCCTTGCGGCAATGTGATTGCATTGCTTTGGCCCGGCACAGTGGCAAAAGTTCTAGGAAGCAAGGTGGGCGTACTGACGGCGATCATTGGAGAACCCTCCTGACGATGTATATGGCACAAATGGAATTTTTATCCAAGTTCTCAGTAACGACGGGATAGTAAGATTTGATGACTGGCACAATAATGCCGAAGCATGCAAACTGGACTAACCTGGTTGGAATACTTCACACTGTCGCGGATGGATCAACAATGTCTTCCAAACCTTCTGCATTGTTGTCGTCGTTCAATGTGTGCTATTGCTGCAGTCGTATGCAGGGTGTTGGCTGAGGGAACACTTCCCCCTACTTTCCCGCGACAGCAAAGATGGGGAAAGAAGTTAAGTTCAAGTTGTAATATAACCCTGTGCCATCAGCACTTGCCAACTTACCAATTGGGGCCAGTTTGTCGAGCAAATCCTGTACATATAACCGCCGCTGCATCTACGAGTTATGTAAAGCGAACGTTCTAAATCTGATCTCTATGTATACTTAGCTCAATGAAGCTAGTCACCACAGCATTGAAGGAAGTACTTGCTCTGCGGCTCCGGTATTTCCGGAGGTATGCCGTCATGGACGCGGGTTATATAATGTGATCAACATATCATAAGCTGTTCAATCAAGCATGGTTAAAATGGGTTGGGTATGTCAAGGGAAAACGTGCCCAGGGAAAATGAGACGTCTAGTATAATTTGTATTACGAGGGGAGAGGTGTAGGCTTCAAATCTTTTTTGCAAGATATATCTGGACGTGCTATTGCGAAAGATTCCGCAGCCGCTGAGGCGGTGAAATTTGTACTTGGAGCGTTAACAACTCTTAGGACATCCAAGTAAAGGAGATGTTCGACATCCTTGACATAGCTTACAGACTCCGTGGGAACGAGCATGTTGGGTGGATCAGAATCTACTGCACAACTGCATCTTGTAATGATTGGAATAGCCGATACAAAGTTAAATCGACAGTGACTGCACAGCGGAGGGGACGTGCAGGTGCTCCATTCATGATATTGCTTTCAACCGTGTTCAACGTCAAAGCAGTTCTGCAGACTTTGTCATACTAATACATACAACAGACTTTTTATTTATTTTTGTAGATGAACATGCAGCATCACCGAGTTTCCCAAAACCAAAGACCTTGTATCTTACACCCATTCGAGTACTTTCATTCCATGATCAGTGCACATTTGTCATCTTAACATGTCAGCTGGCCATTACTGTTCGATAAGCAAGAATCTGTTGTAATGGCGTGTTTATCTTTAAGTCCAGCCTCGTCATTTCATTGTGCAACTTACTCAGGTTAACGCTCGCAGATTGCCCAACATGGTTATAATTGTTGCAGGTGCACACCAGGGTTTTTCCACTGAGGTAGCAGTTACTGCAAGTCGATGAATAATTCCCACTGTTTTAATAATGATCATCATGGGACATCACTAGATGAACATGGAAAATAATGGCAAACTCACTTCGCAGAGCAGGACAAGTTTCCATTTGTGTTTACAACGCATTGATTTAAATCGATGGACGTCGAACTGTATGAACCATCCGTACCCTCACAGCTCGAATAGAGCACATTGTTAACCAAGGAAGTATCTTTGCAGCTGTAACCGAAGCCGTCCAATTCATTGGCAGCACAATGAGTTGAGAGCGCTACGAGGATGAGAGAAACCGAAATTTTGAAGAGAGACATGGTTTCCTGCAAAACGGGATAATCTGACCATCGACCTTTTATACCAATGGTGTATGTCTCATCATGGAGTAGCCGACCTTTTTGGTATCTCTCCACATAAAGAACCGACAGAGAGTGAGGTTCCCATCGTTCTGCCATCATGTCATCCTATCTACACACGATGCAAATCAACAACTTACGTTTCTCCAAGCCGTAACTGTGGGTAAGCACAAAAATCGGGCGTTCTAAGTGTATCGAGAAAGTATCTCTGCACTAATCCGAAAAAGGACGTGAGCCTGGATTAGTACTGCTTCCTTATTTTTTAGATGTGAACCACTTGTGATGTTCCCAACTATACCATTTGCAGCACTGTCAGTAAATTAACAAAAATGAAGGCGTAACATCCAATTTCTTACAGGATGCATATTCCAAAAATGAGAAAGACGATGAACTGTTTTGAGAACTGCTTTGTACTGAAGAGGTCAATCTCGTCACGGTTCCATTGCCAACCATTCTCCGTTCTTATATACTCGCTTCCTAGAGTTGGACATGCCTTTAAGTTTGACCAGGTGCTACCTGGTTCCGAGCAATGGAACGCTGACGAGTTCCACTGGTCCAAGTGCACTTTCTGTATCAGCCTCCGATTTTCGTGCACCTTTTGTTGGCAGTGGACGGAGTCGTAGAAACGTTATCATCAATTATTCGGCACCGACTCTCTACCGAGAACTTGTGGACGAAAGTTCTATTCCTTCTATCAATTTATCCCAGATGATTCACCAATGATCGCCGCCAGTACGTACACCTTGCTTTTGGCCATGTCAGCCCAGAGATTGCGATCACACAACTGCAAGACGGTTACATCCTCGCTGGAGTTATGCCCCTCCAGGCGAATCGCGAAGTCACCCAACGTAACTGCTTGATCATGGGGAAGACGTTGTAGAGGATCCCATGGGAGGTGTAGGCGAAATCGACATTTTCTGAACAAGCGGACGAGCACTTGGGGACGAGTATTTGATAGATCTGGGACCCGTGTGAAGAAACAGTCTAGCAAATGGCCGTTAGGAGAGCAGCGATCCCTGACAGGGATAATACCGATAGCTCCTGGGCTTTAGGATGCAATGGCAGT
>Ga0307516_10003695_pt1 | contig 19456 bp, 14 predicted proteins | sample 19_EM_MG_FD_203310 | JGI IMG/M metagenome (GOLD analysis project Ga0307516, IMG submission 203310) | Populus trichocarpa ectomycorrhiza microbial communities from riparian zone in the Pacific Northwest, United States - 19_EM | ecosystem: Host-associated > Plants > Roots > Unclassified | place...
GAGCTGGCACGTGCCATCAGCGACGGGCGGCTGGCTGCGGCGGACGCCGAGCAGCTGTCGGCGCTGGTCTACGGCGCCTTGCGCTTGCAGCGCCGCGCGCGCGCAGCGCTGCGTGAGCTGGGCGCGTACGCGGAGGGCATGAACGCCGCGCGGCTCGAAGTGATCGCGGCCGCGCTGCTGGTCGAGGCGAGGGTGCTCGACTTCGAGACGGCGCGCGCGGCGTGGAGCGAAATCGCGTGGCAGCGGTTGCCCCAAGCGGATGCGGCGGTGCTGGCGCGTACCCGGGGAGCGGAGCGGGTGGCGCTGCTCGGCTCACTGCCCGATTTTCTAGCCGAGCTGCTGCTGGCCGAGTACGGCGACCAGGCCGAAGCACTGGCGCGCAGCCTGTCGGAGCCCGCGCCGCGCGCGCTCCGCGTCAACGCGCTGGCCTGCGACGTAGCGGAGGCGCAAGAGCGCTTGGAGGGCGAAGGCGCGCGGCTTACGCCGGGACGCTTTGGCCGGCGCGCGCTGGTGCTGCAAGGCGCGTTCAATCCTTTCACGACGCGCGCGTTTCACGACGGGGTGTTCGAGCTTCAAGACGAAGGCAGCCAGCTTGCGTGTGAGCTCGTGGCCCCGCCGCCGCGCGGTTTGGTGGTCGATGCTTGCGCCGGGGCGGGCGGAAAATCTCTGGCGCTGGCGGCCGCCCTCGAAGGGCGCGGCAGGGTCGTATCGCTCGACGTCGACGAGCAAAAGCTGAGTGAATTGCGGCGTCGGGCCAAGCGCGCCGGTGCCGCCAACGTGCAGCCGGCGGCCATCGAGGCGAGCGGGCCTTTGCCCGAAGCAGTGCAAGCGCTGGCGGGCAAGGTGGAGCGGCTGCTGGTCGACGCGCCGTGCAGCGGTACCGGCGTCTTGCGCCGCAACCCCGAGGCGCGCTCGCGCATGACGCTGGACACGGTGGTTCGACTTGCGGCTATCCAGCGCGAGATCGTCGAGCGGATGCTGCCGCTACTCGCGCCGGGGGGGCGCTTGATTTTCGTGACTTGCTCGCTCTTGCGCGCGGAAGGCGAGGACGTGATGTCGGCCGTCGAGGCCGAGCACCCCGAGCTCGAGCCGGTGAACCTGGCCGAGGTCTACGATCGAGCCTACATCGAGCGCTTCGTGCGCAGCGCGCCCCACCGCCTGCGCCTGCTCCCGCACTTGCACGGCACGGACGGCTTCTTCGTCAGCGTCCTGCGCCGTAAGCGAGCCTAGCGGTCAGCCATTAACCGGCCACGGCTTCGCGGGTCTTGAGCAGGGCGAGCCAGCGCGTGAAAGAGCCGATGATGATGAAGACGACGCCGCAGAGCAGCGCGCTGGTTACGACCATGTTCACCAGGCCGGTGACGCGCGTCGCCGCGATTTGCGACATGGGATAGTAGATGGTCAGGACGCTCTGGATGCCGGCTGTAATGGTCGTGGTGCCGACAAAGCAGAGCGGGCCCACGGTGATCCAGGCGTAGTTCTTCTTGCTGGATTCTCGCAAAATGATCGTCGTGCCGACGCAGAGGGCGGCGCAGGCCAATAGCTGATTGGCGATGCCGAACATCGGCCAGATGGTCGAGATGTTGCCGGTCAGAATGAAGTAGGTCCAGCCGCCGACGATCAACCCGGTTGCCAAAAATGAGCCGGCGTAGCTGGTCGACCTGCCGAGCTCCGGGCTGAAGCGGCCCAAAAACTCCTGCATCAAGAAACGCCCGATGCGCGTGCCCGTGTCGATCGTCGTCAGGATGAACAACGCCTCGAACATGATCGCGAAGTGGTACCAATACGAAATCAGTGTGCTCATGCCTGGCAGGCCGCTGAACACGCGCGCCATGCCGACGGCAAGCGAGACGCCGCCACCGGTGCGCGCCGCCACGACTTCACCGGCATGGCGGGACAGCGCCGGCAGCTCTTTGACGATGATGCCCAGGCGCGCGAAATCGCCGTCGGCGAGTGACGTGGCGTTTTGGCTCTTGGGATCGACGTCGTAGTCGAGCGCGGCGAGGGTGCCGTTGGACAGCGCCAGTAGCTTGGACGCCGGCAGTTTTTGCGCGGCCAGAGAGCTGAGCTGCGCGCCAGCGCCAAGACCCAGCAAGGCGCGATCGTGCGGTGTGAGGGCTTTTTCAGCGCTCTGAAGTTGTGTGAGCGAGCGAGCGAGGCCGGGGCTTCCGGGGCGAGGCTGGACGACGGCGACTTTGGGGTCGCTGTTGATCGCAACGTAGTCTTCCGGCGGCATCACGCAGGCGGCGATGAGCGCTGTGATGCCGACCAAGCCTTCGAGCAGCATGGCGCCGTAGGCGATGGGGCGACAGTGCCGTTCTTTGTCGACCATTTTCGGGGTGGTGCCGCTCGAGACCAGCGCATGAAAGCCACTGATGGCTCCGCAAGCGATGGTGATGAATACGAACGGAAACAGCGGTCCCTTGATGATCGGCCCGCCACCGTGAATGTACTGAGTCACGTTCGGCATTTGGATCGGTGGGTTTACGATCACGACGCCCACGACGAGCAGGCCGATGGTGCCAAGCTTGAGGTAGCTCGACAGGTAGTCGCGCGGACAGAGCAGCAGCCACACCGGCAAGACGCTGGCGACGAAGCCGTAGGCCGCGATGGCTAGCGTGATGCTCGTGCGCGAAAAACGGAAGTATTGCGAGTAGCTGGAGTCGGCCAGGTATTTGCCGCCGATCAGCGCGGCGAACAACAAAATGACGCCAAAAAGGCTGGCTTCTCGGATGCCCCGCACCGAGCCGCCGCGAATGCCGTAGATGTGCCCGCCCATGAGTAGCGCGATCGGTATCGAGAGCGAGACCGTGAACATGCCCCACGCGCTCTCGGCGAGCGCGCCCACCACGACGTTGCCCAGGCCGGCCAGCGCTACGATGATGATGCACAAGATGGCCACGGCGGTGACGGTGCCGAGCGTCGGCCCCAGCTCGTCGCGCGCGAGCTCAGCCAGCGAGCGTCCGCCGCGGCGAGTGCTCGAAACCAAAATCACGAAGTCGTGCACGCTGCCAGCCAGCACGACACCGAACAGGATCCACAGGTAGCCCGGCAAGAAACCGAACTGCGCGGCCAGGACCGGTCCAATCAGCGGCCCCGCGCCGGTGATGGCCGCGAAATGATGGCCGAACAGCACCCAACGGTTGGTGGGGTGAAAGTTGTGTCCGTCGTTCAGCGTGTGCGCCGGCGTGATCCGCGCATCATCCAAGCACAGCACCTTGGAGGCAATGAAGGCCGAGTAGTAACGATAGGCGATGGCCAAGACGGCCAGCGCCGTGAGCATCCACCAAGCAGCGTTCATGCCGGAGTTTTAGCCGATCGGCCACCGGTTGGCACGCCCGCCGATTTCGGAATCTGGCTTCGTTTTCGCTGCGGTCCGATGCTCACGTACTCAAGTACGCTCCGCTTCTGTCCTCGCGAAAGCCTCGCCAGATTCCGAACTTGGCAGGCGGGCTTGACCAACGTGCGTTTGCTGTAGGCCGAGCAGATGCTGCGCGAGCGCGCTCGCGCGCGAGCTGGAATCACCCTGCCCGACTTTGGCACGAGCAGATCACGATCCGCGAACGAGACCAGACCACGAGACCCGGCGAGGCCGGGCGCAAAACCCGTGCCTCAAGACGGGGGAGACGCAGGGCGCTTGGGACGCCGAGGTGACACCGAAACCACCCTGCTAGTCCAGCCCTTGGGCTGGATTAGTAGGCCACATTTTCCCGGGCGCGAAGCCTTTTTGCGGGTCGATGACGATGACTTTGGCGAAGTGGGTGAGGCGTTGGGCGAGCTTTTCGGCGTCGCCGGCGACGACCACCACGACGTGATCGTTGCTGAAGAATTTGCCGGCCTTGGCGACGGCGGTGGCGCCGTCGATGCTGCGCACCGCTTTGCGGTACTCGTCGAAATAGTCGTCGGGCAGCGAAAGCACGCCTAGCTTGGCGGTCATGTCGGCGAGCGCGCCCGCGGTTTCGGTTTTGAACAGAAAGCTGTCGGACAGGTAGCGCGTCGCGGTTTCGATCTCGGCGGCCGTGGGCGGGCTGTTGCCCATGCGCTCGAGGTTGTCGAGTAGGGCTTGCACGGCCTCGGGGGCCTTGTTGGTTTGCGTGCCTGCGGAGAGCACGATCGGCACCGGACTGTGCGCGGGCTCTTCGATCGACGAGCCCGTGGAGTAAGCCAGCGAACGCTTTTCGCGCACGTCGAGGAAGAGCCGGCCGGAGACGCCGCCGCCTAGCACCTGATTCAGGACCGCCAAGCTGGGCCAATCGGGTGTTTGACGCTCGGGGCCGAGTCGTCCGACCATCACCTGCGCTTGGCCGCTGCCGGGGCGGTCGACCAAGAAAAGGTGACGTTCGCTGTCGGGCATGGGCGCCGAGAAGTTGGGCGCTTCGGGCTTTTCGCCCTGCCAGCCTGCGAAGGCGCGTTCGGCGGCCTTGGCGAAGGCGTCCGGGTCGACGTCGCCCGCCGCGATCAAGAGCGCGTTCTTCGGCGTCATGTGGGTTTTGTGCCACGCCTTGCAGTCGCCGAGCGTGAGCTTTTGCAGGTCCGAAGGCAGCGCGTCGAAGCGCGCGTACGGATGGATCGCGGTCGGCATCTCGAACAGCTCGCGATACAAGATCATCGCGGCGGCGTAGCCCGCGCTCGACTTGGCCGAGCTGCTGGCGCGCTCGACTTCGCGGGTGCGAAGCTTGCCGAACTCTTTGGCGTCGAAGCGCGGTTTCATGGCGACAGCCGACAGGATGTCGAGCGCCGGATCCAGATCGCCGGTGGTGACGCCGAGCGAGACGCGCGTGGAGTCGCGGTCGGTGTTCACGTTCAAGTCGGCCCCGAGCGATTCGGCGCGCTCGAGTAGCGCCTCGGCGTTCCAGGGGCCAGCGCCGCCCGCTTTGGTTAGCTCACCTGCGACTGCAGCCAAGCCCGGCTTGTGACCGTCGCTGGCGATGCCCGAAAAGAACACCAGCCGCAGCTCGACGATGGGCAGCGTTTTGCGCGAAACGACGGCAATTTGTAGTCCGCTCGGCAACGTGCGGCGCGCGATGGCCGGGAAGCTCGCGTTTGGGGTGATGCCCGACGCCGGGGGGTCTGCCAGCGGATCTTTCGCGGGTGGTGGTGGCGGCGTCGGCGGCGTTGCGGACGCGGCCTTCAGCGGTTGGGCGGGTGGCGGCGGGGGAGCGGCGCTGCAGGCCACGAGCCCGCAGGCGAGCAAACTGGCGAAGCGCTTCACGGCTTGCCTCCTTTCGGTGCGACGGGTTTCGGCGGGGCGGCGGGGGCGGCGGGGGCGGCGGGAGCGGCGGGAGCTTCGGCCGGTAGCACCTCGACGAGTTGGCGCCGCTCGGGCACGAGGTACTTTTTTACGGCTTGCTGAATCTCTTCTGCTGTCACGGCTCGGTAGTGCCCGAGCTCCCGCGCCAAGAGCCGTGCGTCGCCGAAATACGACTCGTATTCGCCGAGGCGGGTGGCGCGGCTGAGGTTCGTCTGCAGACCGAACACGAAGCCGCTGCGCACGCGCCGCTTCACTTTCTCGAGCTCGGCGGCTGGTGCGGGAGCGCTGGCGAGCTTGGTAAGCTCCGTCTCGACCAGCTTTTCGACGTCGGCAAGCTTGGCTTTCTCCGTCAGAACGGCTGAAAGCACGAGCTCGTCGGCGCCGACGTAGTCGCCCGTCCAGGCGGAAACGCGCTGCGCCACCGCCCGGTCGCGCACCAGCAGCCGCTCGAGCCGCGAGCTCTCGCCGTCGGCCAAGAGCGAGACGGCCAGCTCGAGCGCGTAGTGCTCGGGCGTGTGCGTCTTGGGGATGACGAAGCCGAAGTAGAAGCCGGGCGTCTTGGCGTTCGCGTCGCGCACGCTGTCTTTCTGTGGCGTGACGCTGGCGGGCATTTCTGGTAGCGCGGCGCGGGCCGGCACCGGTTTGTCGATGTCGCCGAAGTACTTGCGCGCAAGCTTGACGGCTTCGTCGCGGTCGAAGTCGCCCGCTACCGTGAGCACGGCGTTCTTGGGCGCGTAGTGCGAGTCGTAGAAGGTCTTGACCCACTCGAGCTTGGCGGCGTCGAGATCTTTCATGCTGCCGATGGTGGGGTGCGTGTACGGCGGGTAGTCGGCGAAAATCAGCTCGCCCAGGCGCATCATGCCGGTCATGTAGGGCGAGTTTTCGTAGCGCATGCGGTACTCTTCTTTGACGACCGCGCGCTGATTCTCGAAGTTGTCGGCGTTCACGGCAAGTGAGCGCATGCGATCGGATTCGAGCCACATGGCCAACGGCAGCTCGCTCGATGGCAGCACCTCGAAGTAGTTGGTGCGATCGGTCGACGTCGTGCCGTTCATGCTGCCGCCGCGCTCGGAGATGAGCGTGAAGTGTTGGCCTTTGGCCACGTGCTGGCTGCCCTGGAACATCATGTGCTCGAACAAGTGAGCAAAGCCGCTCTGCCCTGGACCTTCGTCGCGCGAGCCAACGCCGTACGTGACCGAGAGGGCGACCGTCTTGGCGTTGTGATCCGGCGCTAGCACCAGGCGCAGGCCATTCTCGAGGCTCAGCCGCTCGATGCCTGCTCCGAAGCGTTCGAGCGAGACGACGGCTGGATCGAGCGGGGGGCTGGCTGGCTCTTTGGCGGCCAGCGGCGCCGGCGCCGCCAGCGCAGCGCTGGTAGTGAAGACGCTAGCGAGGAGTGAGAGGTGCGTGATTGCCGGTCGGAATGGCCTTCGCGGGGCAGACATGGCCGGGGATCTACCACAAGCTTCCGAAATAACCCCTTCCTTAAGTGACCGAGAATGCACGGCGGGCGCTGAGCAAGCGGCGCGGAGTGAGCTATCTTTAATGCTGAACCAACATGTTGGTCTTGCTCGGTCCGAGCTTCGCGGGTGGCGACGTCGACTACCAGCGCCTGTCCAAGGTGACGGGCATGGTGGCCTACGACCTGCGTGCGCGCGTGAAGCCGGGCATGTGGGGACTGGTCAAGGCGCTCGCCGACGAAGGCGATGCTCAACGGCTGGCGTCATCGCTACTGGCGGAGCGTTTCCCGGTCGTCATCGTACCGCGCGAGGTAGCGCACGATCTCGAGCGGCCGATCGTGGCGCTCAAAGCCCTCACCATCGCGGGTGAGCAGCTGACGCTGCAGCTGCGCGAACGAACCATGCAGGTCCCTGTCGCGGCGCTGTGCACGGTGGTCCGCGGCGAGGCGCAGGTCGGCAAAGGCACGCCGCGCGCCGCTGGTTCGGCAGGCGGCGGCACCAGCAGCTCGACGTTTCGGGCGGTCGTGCCCAGCGCCAGCGAGCTACAGGTTTTTCGCGAGGCCGGGTCGCCTGCCAGCTTCGAGGCCTTCGCGGCCGCAGATTTGCACTTTCACTCGGTGACTTGGATCGCGCGCATCGACGCACGCTCGTTCGACTTTCAGGCGCTGGGCATCGACGCCCCGAGCCCGGCGGCGGCGCTCGACACGCTGGTCGACCGGCTGGCGCTGCTCGCGAAGGTGCGGGTTGATCGCGCGGCCCGGGCCTCGAGCATCACGAGCTTCACGCAGCAAGCCACAAAAAGCGCAGCGGGCGGCTCGTTGCCGCCGCTTGCGCCGCATTCGCATCGGGGCAAAGAAATTGCGGGCGACGAGCGCTTCGATCCGTACTCGCGCGTGGTCGGTGAGGCTGAGCGAATCTTGGCGGCGCAATTGGCCGCCGCGCAGGCGCCGGCCTAGCCGCCAGTCGTCAGCCTTTCATTGCCAGCTTCGGTGTTAAGCCAAGCGGGCGCGTCTGGAGCGTGACTTGGCACGCCAAGCCACGAGACGCACAGCGAAACCGAACACGATGATCCCGGCGTAGATGAGCGGCTGCGTGTGGTCGGCTTTGACGCGCAGGTAGAAGTGAAGGGCCGCGAGCAGCCCGACCAAGTACACCAGGCGATGCAGCCGTTGCCACACCGGGAATGTCAGGCGCTGCACGGCTTGCTTCGACGAGGTCCAAGCCAGCGGGACGAGCAACACCAACGCCAGAAACCCAACGGCGATGAACGGCCGCTTCACGATGTCGCTGAGCACCTGCACGATGTCGAAGCCTTGGTCGGGACCCAGGTAGAGCAAGAAATGCAAGAGCAGCGTGAAAAATGCCAAAAGACCGAAGGTGCGCCGCACGCGCAGCGGCCAGGTGAGACCGAGCACGAGCTTGAGCGGCGTCGCGCAAAGTGACGCGACGAGCAGCACCAGTCCGAGCAGTCCCAGCTGGTTGAGGGCGGTTGCGATCGGGTTGGCGCCGAGCTCGTGCCGGGCGAAGCGATAGGCGAGCTGCGCCAGCGTGAGCAGCCAGCCGCTGACGACGGCGGGCGCGAGGTAGGCTTGGCGAGACTTCGGGGCCATGGCTCAAAACTGCCGCGATAGATCCATGCCGCGGTACAGCTCTGCCACCTCGGCGGCGTAGCCGTTGAACGGCAGGGTGGGGCGGTGAGTGAGCTCGCCGATGCGGCGCTCGCTGGCTTGGCTCCAACGCGGATGATCCACCTTGGGGTTCACGTTGGCGTAGAAGCCGTATTCGTCGGGCGCAGCGAGGTTCCAGGTGGTGGCCGGCGCCTCCTCCGAGAAGCCGATTTCCACGATCGATTTGCAGCCTTTGAAGCCGTATTTCCAGGGCACGACGAGCCGCAGCGGCGCGCCATTTTGGCCCGGCAGCGGCGCTCCGTACAAGCCGAGCGCCATGAACGCAAGCGGGTGCGTCGCCTCGTCGATGCGCAAGCCTTCGACGTAGGGCCACTGCAAGACGCGCCTGCTTTGGCCCGGCAGCTGCTCCGGATCGTAGAGCGTCGTGAAGGTGACATACTTGGCGCGCGACGTCGGTTCGAGCCGCTTGATTAGCTCGCCGAGCGAAAAGCCGACCCAAGGAATGACCATCGACCAGGCTTCCACGCAGCGCATGCGATACACGCGCTCTTCCAAGCCGAACCAGCGCATCAACGTATCGATGTCGAGCGTTTGAGGCTTTTGGACGTGCCCCGTGACGCGCACCGACCAGGGTCGTGGCTTGAGATGAAACGCCTGCTCGGCTGGCTCGGACTTGGACAGCCCGAGCTCGTAGTAGTTGTTGTACGTCGTGACGTCTTCGTACGGCGTCTGTTGCTCGGCGACGCGATATTGTCCCGGGTGCTCGACCTTCCACGGCGCGGCCCCGGCCTCCGGCTTCGGCAAGGGCGGCGGCTTTTTCGGCGGATCGGCGCTGCCGAGGCTCGACAGCTGCGAGAGCGCGACGCCGAAGCCTGCGCTCGCGGCCACGTACAGAGCGCCGGTTTTCAGAAATTCACGGCGCCGCGCGTACAGCTGCGGGCTGGTAATTTCCGAGCTTTTGGGTTCCGGCGGCAGCTTGGGCATCGTTAGTCGAGCACACCCAATACGAAATCCACGAGCGCTTGGTTACCGGGTTTGACGGTTATGCTCGGCGGAAGGTGGCGCAAGAACCAGAGCGTGTTCCACGTGGCAGATGTGCCTGGGGTAAGCTCGAAGTCGGGGCTTCGCGCGCCGATCTCGAGCCAGGGCCGCTCTTTGGTCTTACTGTCGTACGCCGAGGCCACGCTGAGCTCCGTGGCGGAGATGCCCCGGTGGTCTTCGATGAACAGCATGCCTTCGCCAGCGCTTGCGACCCAGCTGTGCCCAACGCTGAGGGAGCCGCGGAGGGGTGGGGCGACCCGCGGCGGCTGATGCAAAAACCAGGCGAACGGCGCTGTTGGCGCGTTGGGGAAGAACGTAACGCCACCTGCAAACGATACGGCATGCTGCTCAGCGGCTTGGACGTGGATGGTCTCCGTCGTGGTGTTGGTCAGCGTGTAACTCGCTTCGACCCAGCGCCGGGCAGCGTCCAGCCGGTAGCGCTTCTGAGTGATCCCGTCGGGGCTCTTCAGGAGCAGAGCGCCGACCTCGATCTCTGCGCTGTAGCGGGTGGTGCCAGCCGCGGGGGCTGCCAGCACGTTCCTGTCGTCGAGCGCGAAGCGAACCGCATTGCCGTCGCGGTTCGGGTCGACCACTAGCTCGATGCGGCTGGCCGAAAACACATAGAGACCGTCTTTGGTCAGCTCGGGCGCGCCGGGCACGCGTGGCACCGTGGCGGGCGCCGCGCTTGGCGGCGTCGGAGCGGCGCCGTTGCTCGCGCTCGGCACGGGCGCGCCCGCCACCGCGGCGAGCGTTTGTGGATCCTTCACGGGAGGAAGCTCGTTGCTACCGCTGTATTCCGGCGCTCGACTCGGCACGTCGAGCGCTGGCCGAGCCGAGCACGCGAGCGCTAGACTCGTTCCCAGTGCCGCGAGCCCGAAGAGCGTTCGATGGCGTCGAGCACGCGCTGATTGGCGACGCCGTCCTCGAAGTTGGGCGTCGGCAGCTGCTGCGTTTTTATCGCGGAAATGAGATCCGCCACCGTGTGCGTGAAAGAGTGCTCGTAGCCGAGAATATGCCCGGGTGGCCACCAGGCTTGAACATAGGGGTGTTTGGCGTCGGTGGCGAGGATGGTGCGGAAACCCGAGTCTTTGCCCTCTTCGATGTACAGCTCGAGCTCGTTCATGCGCTCGAGATTGAAGCAAACGCTGCCCTTGCTGCCGTTGATCTCGAAGGTGTTGTAATTCTTCCGCCCCGTCGCGAAGCGCGACGCTTCGACGCTGCCGAGCGCGCCGTTGGCAAACCGGATGTGCGCGTACGCGGCGTCGTCGACGTCGACCTTGCCGGTGCCCTTGCCGTCGGGTAGCGGCCGCTCGTCGATGAACGTCTGCAGAAAGCCGCTGACTTCGGCGATCTCGCCGACCAAGTAGCGACCCAAGTCGAGCGAGTGCGAGCCGATGTCGCCTAGGGCGCCCGAGCCTGCGCGCGATTTTTCGAGCCGCCACACGCGCGGAAACTTGGGATCGACGATCCAGTCTTGCAGGTAGGCGCCGCGGAAGTGGTGGATGGTGCCGATGCGTCCCTGACTGATGATCTCTTTGGCGAGGCTCACGGCCGGGCAACGGCGATAGTTGTGGCAAAGCATGTGCAGCACGCCGGCGCGCTTGACGGCCGCCAACATTTGTTCGGCTTCCGGCAGGGTGTTGGCCAGCGGCTTCTCACAGAAAACGACCTTCTTGGCCTCCGCGGCGGCGAGCGCGATCGGCAAATGCGAGTCGCCCGGCGTGCAGATGTCGATGACGTCGATGTCTTTGCGCGCGATGACGTCTTCCCAGCGGGTGGCTGTTTCTTCCCAGCCCAGCGTGCCGGCTGCCTTTTTGACCTCGGACTCGTTCCGGCCGCAGACGACCTTGAGCACCGGCTCGTAGGGCGTATCGAAGAAGCGCCCCACTTGCCGCCAAGCATTGGAGTGGGCCCGGCCCATGAACTGGTACCCGATCATCGCGACGTTCAGCTTGCCCATGCTTATCTCCGGAAGGCGTTTTTCGAATTGTCCCAGACAAGATGACCTAAACTGAGCGCGCTTGGGAAGTCACGGATTTGCCGCGAAAATTGGACGAACTTTCGCAAGTTTTGGAATTTTCGCGCACCGCCGTGCGCTCTTGGGCTTGCCGGTTTTTTTTGCGGCGTGGCTAGTGTTCGCCATCGAGCCGATGCTCGCCAAGCGCTTGTTACCAGCGCTCGGCGGCAGCCCGGCAACTTGGGCGGCATGCCTCGTGGCATTCCAGTTGTTGCTGCTCGCCGGCTACGCTTACGCGCACCTCGGGGCGCTCTACCTGGACGTGCGGCGCCAGGCGTGGCTGCACTTGCTGCTGGTCGCGCTGGCAGCGCTGAGCCTGCTCCTGCTGCCGCTTGGGCGCGTAACCGACTTGGGTAGCTTGCCAGCGGCGCTCGCGGTGCCATGGCTCGTGCTGCGCCGCGTCGGGCTGCCGTTCGTGATCTTGGCCAGCACCGCGCCGCTGCTCTCGCGCTGGGCCGACGCGCTCGCTCGACCGAGCCGCTCGCTGTACGCGATCTCCAACGCCGGCGCGCTTTTGGGCTTGCTGGCGTACCCGCTGCTCGTCGAACCGTGCGTTGGCCTGGCGGTGCAGCTGGCGCTGTGGTCGGCGGCCTTCGTGCTCTTTTCGCTGTGTTTGGGGCCCGTTTGCCTGGTCGTGGCGCGAGCGGCTGGCGCGAGCTCGCAGCCGCCCCCGCGCGGCGCAGGTGCGAGCTTCGGAACGGTGCTGGGCTGGCTTGCCTGGGCGGCCGTGCCCGCTTCTATGCTGCTGGCAGTAACGAACTACATCACGGTCGACGTGGCGGCGACGCCGGCGCTTTGGGTGTTGCCGCTGGGGGTTTACCTGGCGTCGTTCGTGCTCGCCTACGGCAGTCATGGGCACGCACTGCGCGGCGTTGCGTTAGCGATCTGGGTGCTGGGCGCGTGCTGGCTATCGCTCACCACGCTGGGCCAGGGCGCGGCGACATTTTCGGCTCAGGTTGGCTCGGCGCTGCTCGCGCTGTTCGGTGCGTGCCTGCTTTGCCACGGCGAGCTGGCGCGCGTAAGGCCCGCGACTCGCGAAACCACCGGCTACTACTTGAGCATCGCAGCTGGAGGGGTGGTGGGGGGCGCGTTCGTGAGCCTGCTGGCGCCGCTGATTTTTTCCGACTTCTATGAGCTCGAGCTCACGTTCGTCGCCACGTTTTTCTTGCTGCTCGCGGCATCACGCCGCAAAGGTGAGGCTGGGTTTTCACGTTCGTCGCGGCTCTTGCTCTACCTAGGGTTTGGCCTGTGTCCGCCGATTTCGCTCGGCGAGGCCTGGGTTCGTCACGGGTCTACAACGCGTGACGGGCACGTAGTCGAGCGGCGGCGCAGCTTTCTCGGGCCGCTGCGGGTGGTCGACGTGGCAGAGGGCAGGGTGCTCACGCACGGTCGTATTCAGCACGGCATGCAGCTGCGGGCACCGCACCAGGCCACGCCCACCCTGTATTTTGCGCGCGGCACGGCCGTCGAGCACGTGCTCGACGACGCGCCGACAGACGCCCCGCGTCGTCTGGGCGTGGTCGGTCTCGGCGTCGGAACGCTCGCGACCTACGGTCGTCAGCGCGACAGCCTGCGATTTTACGAGCTCGACCCCAACGTTATCGAGCTCGCGAACAGGTATTTTACCTTTCTCGCGGACTCTCGCGCCAGCGTGACGATTGCCCAGGGCGACGGACGCCTGGCGCTCGCGCGCGAAGCGCCGCACGCCTTCGACGTGCTGGTGCTCGACGCGTTTTCGAGCGACGCGGTGCCCGTGCATTTGCTCACGCGTGAGGCTTTCGAAATCTACCTAAGCCAGCTCGCGCCCGACGGCGTGCTGGTCGCCAACGTTTCGAACCGACATTTGGCGGTCGAGCGCGTGGTGCGCGCCAGCGCGCGCGCCGTCGGCTTGTCATGCGCGGTCGTCGAATCGTGGGGCAACGCGGGCGGGCAAGGCGTGCACGTGGTGTGGGCCGTGATGGCCCGCGATCCAGCTACACTGTCGCGACACGTCAAAGGTCTTGTCCCCAAACCGCCGAGCGGGACCGAAGTGCTTTGGACCGACAGCCGCTCGAGCGTGTTATCGGTGCTGCGCTGAGTGAGCTCGCGTCGCTTGCGACCGTGACAGCTCCATGAGGCGCGCTGAAGGCTTGCGGCGTTTCCGTGCTCTGAGCTAGACTGGACGGATTCTTCTGGAGGTTTTCGATGGCTAAGAGGGTAGTCGCTTGGTTCGGGCTGGCATTGGTGTGCGCGCTTTCCGGGGGCTGCAAGTCGGGAACGGACGACGCGGGGCCCATCTCGCAGGACCAACTGCCGACTGAGTTGGCGAAGGTGGTCTGCGATAGCTTGGGCAGCTGTTGCTCGGCCGCGCAGCACACGTTCGACTCGACCAACTGCGGCGGGAGCCAAGCAGCGGAGCTCAAGCTGGAGCTGCACCTGCCGGCTTCAGCGGCTGTCCAGTACGACGCGCAAGCTGCCGGCGACTGCGTCGCGCAGCTCAAGACCCGCATTCATTGTGGCAACACGGCGGCTGCCGATGAAATTCCAGCTTGCGGCCGCATCTTGGTCGGAACGCTTGCCGTCGGGCAGCCCTGCGCGGGCCCCAACGAATGCAAAGAGCCCGGTTATTGCAATTCCCAATTCACGCCGACGGGCGAAGAGCAGGGTACTTGCATGGCGCCTGGCAGCGGCAGCGACAACAGCGTGACGCTCACGCGCGGTGGGACCGGAGCTGCCTGCAGCGTGAGTTGCTTCAGCGACGTGGACTGTCAGGCGTTTGGTCCACCGATCTTCCAGGGTGGTGATCCAAACCAGCAGCCGGCAAACCAGGTGGCTTGCTACCGCAGCGACGGCTTGTACTGCGGCGGCATGGGTACCTGCCAGTCGCTCGGAGGCATCGGCGCCGACTGTACTGCGCTCGACGGCTGCAAAGACGGCTTGTTTTGCGATGGCAACAGCTCGCGTTGCACAGCTCCGCATCCGAACGGCGCGTCGTGCTCCAATAATAGCGAGTGCCAAAGCCAGAGCTGTTCGCAAGATACCAACACTTGCGCGAGCAGCAGCGTCACGGCAATGCAGTGTGCCAACGGCATGCTGTGAGCGGCTGCCGCGGGGGGCGGCTGGCTCGGGCTGGGACCAAGCGGCACGAAAATAGTCCCCCTCCACCCCCCCTCCCCCCCTTTTCTCGGTCATCCGCGTCAAGCCCCACCGCCAGCGCATCCCGCCTCTACGGCGTGGTGCCGGTAGCATCGCGCAGCTGGGCCTCGGCCCTCTACTGTGGGAAACCCCAGGTTCGCGCGGCTCACAGGGCGCGCTTCGATACCGCTGACACTGGAGCGACACCAAGCAGTCGTGAAAGCTCGGCTAGGGCGCGCTCGAGCTCTTCGCGCGACGGCGTGGCAGGGCCTGCGGCCTGCAGAATCCCCTCAAATCCTTGCTCGACGGAGCCCGCGACGGCTTGGCGGTCCGATTGGCCGCCGAGTAGGAGCACGGCCCGCCCGATCATGCGCACCAGCGCCATCCAGATCGAGTCGCCGAGCGGCACTACGACCCAGCGGCGCAGCTGGGGACCGAGACGCTGGGCATCTGCCTTTATCTCGGCGCGGAGGGCAGCATCTGGTGGACTGGATGAATCGAGGATGAAGGAGAGGAAGAGCACGCCGCCCGTATGCGCCCGCATCAGCTCCTCGAGGACGCCTTGCTGCCAACGATAGCGCTCGGGCGTGGCCGACGCCGACCAGAGCATGACGAGAGTGTCCCCGAGCGCCGCGGCTGCCACTCCCGAGAATAGCCGGATCTCGATCAGGGGCAGCTCGTCGTGGCGCATGGGAATGACCGACGGCTCGCGCCGCCCGCGCGCGACGAGCTCGAGCCGAGATGACGCACCCATTTTGCGCAAGAGGTTCGTAATGTGAAACTCCACCGTGCGCACCGAGCAGCCCAGCGCGTCGGCAATTTCTTTGTTCGCCTGACCGTCACGCAATAGGCCGAGCACCTCTTGCTCTCGCGCCGTCAGCTCGACTTCGGGGGCACTATCCATGCTCAGCCCCAACCGTAGCGCGCCGCTCGGGACCTCGGCAATTCGAGCCGCCAGGGCCGGGCTAGCGCGGCTCGGCAGCTGCTAGTAGTCGCTCCAGCTCCGCGGCCCGAGCCCTAGAAGAGCGCGCATCTTCGGTTTGGTCGCCCAGCTCGAACAGCAGCGCGCGGGTATGCAGCGCTTGTGCGAACGCGGCTGCTTTCTCTTTGCCGAGGAGCGCGATGGCCGATTTGGGATCCAAGCGCAAGAGCATCGCGAACGGCATGCCCAGCTCCGCGCCGATGCCTTGCTCGAGCACCTGCAAGCTTTCGTCGTAGCTGCCCGCTTTGCCGAGGCCGAGCGCCCGCGCCAACACGTCGCCGACCTTCTTCAGCAGCCGCTTGATGTAGTCTTGCTCGTAGCTCATGGCGCCTCGAGTTTGTTCAAGGGCTCGGGCACTCGGCGGCGGCGCGGTTGCGGCACAGCTCGAGCCCGCGCTTTTCGAGCGCCTCGGCGCTGGTAAGATTCGACGCTAGCTCGCTGCCAGCGCGGTACTTGCCGGCCATGACGAAGCAAGCATGCGGCGAGCCGCCTTCGCATTGCTTGACGAGATGGGTGAGCGCGATTCTGCGGAAGCGCTTGGCTTGTTCGGCGTCGGCGGGGCCGGTGGTACCCTTTTCGAGTGAGGCAGCCGCGCGCTCGCACTCGTCGAAGTCCTGCTTTTGATCGCAGAGCATTTCGGACTTGAGCAAAGCGTCGCGGGTGGTGGCCGGCTCGAGCGGCGGCGCCGTGCCTATCGCGGCTGGCGCAGAGGCTGCGCTTGGCGCGGGCGCAACTGCGCTCGGCGCCACGGCTGCGACGACGGACGGGGTAGAAGCCGGTGTGGCCGGGGTGGGTGCGGTTTCGGCCGGCGGCGGTACCGACGGCGCTGCAGGTGCCGCCGCGCGCGCCACGGGAGCTGCACTCGCGCTGGCCACGGGTTCGTGCACGTGAGGCGTTGGCGCCTTCGGCGCGCCGACCAGCGCTGCGATGGCGCCGCCGACCCCGCCGATGGCGATGCCGATGCCGGTGGTCCAGCGCACTCCGTTCAAGCGGCGAGACCTTGCCGGACCAAGAGCGCCTGCGGATCTGGCCTTCGACCCATGAAGGCCATGAACAGGTCCATCGGATCGCGCGCGTCGCCCTGAGCCAAGATGGCATCGCGGAAGGCGCGCCCGACCTTAGGATTGAAGATGCCTTCGCGCTTGAAGCGACCGAACGCGTCTGCGTCCAGCACCTCGGCCCACTTGTAAGAGTAGTAGCCGGCGGCGTAGCCCACCGGGTGCGAGAACAGGTGCAGGAAGCCAGCCAGCATGCCGTAGTCTTTCGGCAACTCGCTGGCGGCGTAGCGCTGCAAAATGCGGTTGCCGTAGTCCATCACGTCGCCGTCTCGCTCTGCAGCGTAGTCGATGTGCAAGGCCAGATCGACCGCAGCGAAGCCGAGCTGGCGCATCTGCATGCTGGCGGCGCGAAAAGTGCGGGTTGCGTGCAGCCGTTGTAGAAGCGCTTCAGGAAGTGGCGCGCCGGTTTCGTAGTGGGCGGCGAAGAGGTTGAGCGCGTCGCGCTCGGAGCACCAATTCTCCATGATTTGCGAGGGTAGCTCGACGAAGTCTTGGGCGACGCGCGTGCCGGCCAGGCTGCGTACGCTGACCCGGCTCAGGCAGTGGTGCAGCAAATGCCCGAACTCGTGAAACAGCGTTTCGACGTCGCGGTGAAGCAAGAGCGATGGTTTGCCGCCCGTCGGCGGGCTGGCGTTGCAGCAAAACACGGCCAGGTTTGGCGCGGGCGGTACTGACGCCATGAGGCCGTGCATCCAGGCGCCGCCTCGCTTGTTTTCGCGCGGATACAGGTCGACGTGGAATAGCCCGAGGCGAGCGCCGGCTTCGTCTTTGATCTCGTAGGTCGTGACGCTCGGATCCCAGACCGGCACGCCCGACAGCTGCGAGATCTTCACGCCGTACAGTCGCTCTGCCACCTCGAAAGCGCCTTGCAAGGCGCGCTCGGCCGGAAAGTAGGCGCGCAACTCTTCTTCGTCGAGCTCGAAGCGGGCCTTACGCAGCTTCTCGACGTAGTAGTTAACGTCCCAAGGTACCAGCGGCAGCGCGGCGCCGAGCGACTTAGCGAACTCGGCCAGCTCGGCTTTCTCGCGCTCGGCGGCCGCCAGCGACTTCTCGGTCAAGTCGGCGATGAAGCGCTGGGCGCTTGCGCCGTCTTTGGCCATGCGATCGTCGGTGACCAGGTCGGCGAAGTGCTGGAAGCCGAGCAGCTTGGCGCGCGCCTTCCGGAGCTCGAGCAGCTTGCCGATCAGGGCGCGATTGTCGTGCTCGCCGAAGGCTCCGCGGGCGTTGAAGCCCGTCCAGATGGCTTCGCGCAGGGCGGCGTCATCGGCGTAGGTCAGCACGGCGGTGACGCTCGGCGCCTGCAGCGTGAAGCGGTAGCCCGATTTGTCCTTGGCGGCGGCGGCCTCTCGCGCCATCGAGCGGGCCGACTCGGGCAAGCCCGACAGGCGCGCTTCGTCTTCGAGCACGAGCTCGAAGGCGTTGGTGGCGTCGAGCACGTTTTGCGAGAAGCGGTTGGTGACGACGCTGAGCTCGCGATCGATTTCTTTGAGTTTTTCTTTGTCGGCGGCGGAAAGCTGCGCGCCTTGGCGGCGAAAGTCGGCCAGCGTTTTGTCGAGCAAGCGGCGACGCGTCGGGTCGAGCGCGGCCGCCTCCGCAGTTTCGGCCAGCTCGGCCAGCGCGCGATACAAGCCGTCGCGTAAGGCGATGCTCGACCAGAAGGCGCTGACGTTCGGCAACACGGCGTTGTAGGCGTCGCGCAGCGCGGGCGTGGTGGCGACGCTCTCGAGGTGCTCGACGACGCCCATCGAAAGCTCGAGCTGTTCGGTCGCGGCCTCGAGCGCGCCGAGCGTGGTGGCGTAGCTGCGCGGCGCGTTTTCGATGGCGTCGAGCGCGGCTTCGGAGCGTGCGAGCAGCTCCGTGATCGCCGGCACGACGTGCTCTGCTGAAATGCGATCGAAGGGCACGTCGAGCGAGACGGCGAGGAGTGGATTTTCCATGGAGCCTCGCTGGTTATAGCGCACCGCGAGCGATCCGGGAGTACACCGGCGGACTCTGCCAACTGCAAGGTCGCCCGACAAGTTTGGGTTTTGGCGAGGCTTTCGCGAGGAGCGAAGCGGAGCGTACGTTCGTACGTGAGCATCGGACCGCAGCGAAAACGATGCCAAAACCCAAAATCGGCGGGCGCGGGTTGTGCTCGGCACGACTCAACGGGTGTAGACTGAGCGGCCGGTCATGACACAACCCGATGCGGCCGCGGCGGCTTTCGAGGGCGAGCTTCTCTGGCAACCGAGCGAGGAACGCCGCGCGGCGTCGCGCATGGCGCATTTCATGCGCTGGCTCGAGCGCGAGACGGGTCAAACCTTTGCCAGTTACCCGGACTTGTGGCGCTGGTCGGTCGAGCAGGTGGGGCCGTTTTGGCTGGCGCTCGCGCGCTACTTCGACGTCAAGCTCGGCGGCCTGACCGAGCCGGTGCTCGCCGGCAAGCTGCCCGAAGCGCACTTTTTCCCCCACGCGACGCTCAATTACGCCGAGCAGCTGCTGCGGCGTCGCGACGCGCACCTGGCCGTCGTTGCCTGCGCCGAAGATGGCTCGCGCCGCACGCTCAGCTATGCCGAGCTCGCCGAGCAGGTGGCGCGCGCGCGCGCGGGTTTGAAGCGCGCGGGCGTTCAGCGCGGCGACCGCGTGGCGGCGTTCTTGCCGAACGCCGTCGAGGCGCTGGTGGGCCTGCTGGCGACGGCGAGCTTGGGCGCGATTTGGTCCAGCGCCGCTCCCGAATTCGGCGTGAAGAGCGTGCTCGATCGCTTTCGGCAGATCGAGCCGCGCGTGCTCTTGACGTGTGACAGTTACCTCTACGGCGGCAAACGCTTCGACCGCAGCGCGGAGGTGCGCGAGATTGCGGCGGCGCTGCCGTCTCTGCGCGCGCTGTTCGTCCACGGCGACGCGGCCAAGCTGGGCGAGTGCGGTG